>WNGG01005588.1_pt1 | contig 26771 bp, 23 predicted proteins | sample 5400661 | NCBI WGS metagenome assembly WNGG01 (sample SAMN13153372, study PRJNA577476) | soil metagenome | isolation source: 100 cm soil or saprolite under Garry oak tree replicate 1 | place: USA:California | collected 2016-06-15
CAGGCCGCGATGTGGATCACCGCCGTCCCGTCGGAGACGAGCCAGTCGCCCTTGGGGTCCGGGCCGGTGGGCTGGCCGGCGGCAATCGCCTGGCTGGCGAGGACCATCAGAATGGGCAGCACGCAGCGAAGGTTCACGGGTGTTGGCTCCCGATGGTTATGACCGAGGCGGTTTACCGGGCCGGTATCTTGCCGTGGGTTTCGAGCACCGTGCGACAGCGCGCGGTCAGCTTGGTGTGGTGACCGACGAGGCAGTCGAGGATGGCGGGCGAACCCCCTTGGACCCCCTTGCAATGGCGCGCCACGTCGGGACGGCACGCCGCCTGCTCCTGCGGCGTCCCCTCCATCTGCGCCAGGACCATCGTGGACGAACCGAGGACAAGGGTCAGAATCAAGCTCGCTTGACGCCACATTACGTACATCTCCCTGGATTGCCGACCGGCGCCGGCCGGGCGGAACTTAAGGTGGCCGGATCGGCACCGCAACCGGCAAAAACGGCCCTGATTCCCTTCCCATCGCAGGGCTTTTCAGCGAAATCATGTCAGGGGCCGGCGCGGGCGCCGCGCGACAACGCGTCGCGTTCGCGCCGCGGCCCGGGCAGGGAGCGCCGGCCGGTTCCCGGCCGATATGACTGGAACCGCGATGCGGCCTACAATGCCTGCGGCAGGCGGGGTGGTCGAATGTCGTGTCCCTGGAGTTGTGGATGAGCCTTGATATCGCGGACCTGTTCGCCGAGCGGGAGGCCGAACGCTACAGCCTGCATACCCGCCATCTCAACGAGCAGATGGTCCGGGTGCTCAGGACGATCGGCTTCGACAAGGGTTTTCGGCGCGGCGCGGGCCAGTATCTCTATGACCGAAATGGGGAGCGATACCTCGACCTGCTGAGCGGATGGGGCGTGTTCGCGCTCGGCCGCAATCATCCGGCCGTGCGCGACGCGCTCAAGCAGACTCTCGACAGCGAGTTCCCCAACCTCGTGCAGATGGACGTGTCGGCGCTGGCCGGCGTGCTGGCCGAGCGGCTGCTGCGCTACGTGCCCTACCTCGACAAGGTGTTCTTCGCCAATTCGGGAACCGAGTCGGTCGAGGCGGCGCTGAAATTCGCGCGCGCCGCCACGGGCCGCGCCGGCATCGTCTATTGCGGGCACGCCTTTCACGGACTGACCTACGGTTCGCTCTCGCTCAACGGCGACGAGATCTTTCGTTCCGGCTTTGGTCCCTTGCTGCCCGAGTGCGTCGAAGTTCCGTTCAACGACCTCGCCGCGCTCGAACGCGCCTTGGCGGCGCGGCGGATCGCCGCCTTCATCGTCGAGCCGATCCAGGGCAAAGGCGTCGTCCTGCCGGACGACGGCTACCTGCGCAGCGCGCTCGAGCTGTGCCGAAAGCACGGCACCCTGTTCATTGCCGACGAGATCCAGACCGGGCTCGGGCGCACCGGCCGATTTCTTGCCATCGAGCACTGGGGGATCGAGCCCGACATCGTGCTGATCGCGAAGTCGCTCTCGGGCGGGCACGTGCCGGTCGGCGCCGCGCTGACGCGCAAGTCGATCTTCGACAAGGTGTTCGACCGGATGGATCGCGCCGTCGTGCACGGGTCGACGTTCGCCAAGAACGACCTCGCCATGGCGGCGGGGCTGGCGGCCCTCGACGTGATCGAAACCGAGCGATTGATGGAGAACGCGACCCGGCTCGGCGCGCGCCTGCTGCGCAGCTTCGAGGGCATGGCGCAGCGCCACGAGCTTGTCAGCGAGGCGCGCGGCAAGGGCCTGATGATCGGCGTCGAGTTCGGCGCGCCGCGCTCGCTCAAGCTGAAAATGTCGTGGAACGTGCTGGAGGCCGCCAGCGCCGGGCTGTTTTGCCAGTTGATCGTCATCCCCCTGTTCAATGAGCACAAGGTCCTCACGCAGGTTGCCGGCCACGGCAACCATACGATCAAGCTGTTGCCGCCGCTCGTCATCACCGACGCCGATTGCGACTGGATCGAGCGCGCGTTCGAGGCGGTCATTGCCGACGCGCACCGGGTGCCCGGCGCCATATGGACCTTGGGCAAGACCCTGGTCGACAACGCGGTGCGCGCCCGCGCAACCGCGTGATCGCGTCTCCCGCCGATGCGCCTCATCAAGCCATGCTTTCGCAACCGTCCGGCGGGCGAGAGATGACGGCCGCCGTTGTCATCGGGGCCGTGTCGCTCGGCGCCTGGGTTTATCTGATCATCGCCCGCGGCGGATTCTGGCGGGCCGATGCTTGGGAGGATCGGGATCGCGCCCCGCAGCCGGCCGCGTGGCCTTCGGTCGCAGCGGTCGTCCCGGCGCGCAACGAGGCGGAGGTCCTGCCCGATACGCTGACGTCGCTTCTCGCCCAGGACTATGCGGGGCGCTTCAGCATCGTGCTGGTGGACGACCAGAGCGAAGACGCAACGGCCGAGGTGGCACGCTCGCTTGCGGAGCGGCCGGCGGCTAGGCACGAACTGACGGTGGTGCGAGGGCAGGCGGTTCCGCCCGGCTGGACCGGCAAGCTGTGGGCGGTGCGGCGGGGAATCGAACGGGCCGGCACGGCCGAGCCCGCATATTTGCTGCTCACCGACGCCGACATCGCCTATCAGCCGGACGCGCTCGCGCGCATCGTGCGCCACGCGCTGGCGCGCGACCTCGCCCTGATGTCGCTGATGGTCGAGCTGAATTGCGAGAGCCTGGCGGAGAAAGCGCTGGTTCCCGCCTTCGTGTTCTTCTTTCAGATGCTCTATCCGTTCGCGTGGGTGAACGATCCCGCGCGTAAGCTCGCCGCGGCCGCCGGCGGCTGCATGCTGGTGCGCCGCGACGCCCTGCAGCGCGCCGGCGGCATCGAGGCGATCCGCGGCGCGCTGATCGACGATTGCGCGTTGGCGCGCGCATTGAAGCCGGTGGGGCCGATCTGGCTCGGCCTGACCAGGATGGTGCGCAGCCGCCGGCGCTATCCCCGGTTCGACGACATCCGCCGCATGGTCTCGCGCTCGGCCTACGATCAGCTCGGCTACTCGCCGCTGCTGCTCGCCGGCACCGTGGCCGGCCTGCTCGTCGTCTACGGCGCGCCTCCCGTCCTCACGCTGTTTGCGACCGGCCATGCGCAAGTTCTCGGCGCCGCCGCCTGGCTTGCCATGGCCGCGGCATTTCAGCCGATGCTGCGTTTCTTTCGCCGCGCGCCGCTGTGGGGCCTCGCATTGCCGGCGATCGGCGCCGCCTACGTGGCATTCACGCTGGAATCCGCCTATCAATACGCGCGAGGTCGGGGCGGCGTGTGGAAGGGCCGGGTGCAGGCCGGCGTCTCGGAACCGCGATGACCACCACCGACGTCAAGCCCACCAAGACGCACCGCGGCGAGAACTTTCCGGTCGCCTCGCTGCTCATTGCGCCGCGCCACCGAGCAACCATCCTGGCGTTCTATCGCTTCGCCCGGGCCGCCGACGACGTGGCGGACCATCGCTCGCTGGCCGCGCACGACAAGCTTGCGCGTCTCGACCGCCTCGAGGAGACCCTGCTGGGCACGCGCGAGGACGCGGCGGACGCGCTGCCGCTGCGCCACGCGCTCGCCGCGCGCAACCTCTCGCCGCGCCATGCGCAGGATCTGCTCACCGCCTTCCGCATGGACGTGACCAAGCTGCGGTATCGGGACTGGGACGACCTGATCGGCTACTGCACCTACTCGGCCAATCCGGTGGGCCGTTTCGTGCTCGACGTGCACGGCGAGGACCGCGGCATCTGGCCGGCCTCCGACGCGCTCTGCACCGCTCTGCAGATCATCAATCATTTGCAGGACTGCGGAAAAGACTATCGCGCGCTCGACCGCGTCTACATTCCGCTCGACGTGATGCAACGTTGCGGGATGAACGCTGCGGAACTTGGCGCCGAGCATGGATCGCCGGCGCTGCGCTCGTGCGTACGCGAGCTTGCCGCCGGCACGTCGGAACTGCTGCGCCAGGCGGCGCCATTCGGGATGCTGATCGAGGACTTGCGACTCGGCCTGGAAGTTTCCGTCATTCACAAGTTGGCGCTCAACCTCGTGACCCGACTGGTGCGGCGAGATCCGTTGAGCGAGCGGGTGCATCACAGCGCCGTCGAGGCTGCCGGCATCGGCGCCGGGGCCATCGTGACGGCGCTGCGACAGCGGGCAACGCGCCAGCGCGCCGGCGCCCGCCGGGCCGCGCAATGACGACGGCCGTTTCGCACACCGTCGAAGGCAGTGCCGCGCAACGCGCCTCGGGCAGCTCGTTCTACGCGGCGATGCGGATCCTTCCGCCCGACCGCCGCGCCGCCGTGTTCGAGATCTACAGCTTCTGCCGCGCGGTCGACGATGTTGCCGACGCGTCCGGTCCGCGCGAGCCGCGGCTCAAGGAATTGGCGCAATGGCGCGCGGACGTGGACGCGCTCTATGCCGGAGCCGCGCCGCCGCGCCTGCAAGCCCTCGCCAAACCCATCGCCCGCTTCGCGCTCGAGCGCGACGATTTCCTCGCCATCATCGACGGCATGGAAATGGACGTGGTGGCGGACATCCGCGCGCCGGATTGGGCAACGCTCGATCGCTACTGCGACTGCGTGGCGAGCGCGGTCGGCCGCCTGTGCGTGCGCGTGTTCGGGCTCGAGCGCGCGGACGGCATCGATCTCGCGCATCACCTCGGCCGCGCACTGCAGCTCACCAACATTACGCGCGACCTCGACGAGGACGCGGCCATGGGGCGTCTCTACTTGCCGCGCGAAGCGCTGCTCGCCGCCGGCATCGACGAAACCGAGCCGGCAGCCGTGCTGGCGAGCCCGGCGCTGGGCGCCGCCGTGGCGCCGGTGATCGAGCGCGCCAGGCATCATTTCCACGCGGCCGATGCGGTGATGCGGCGCTGCCCGCCCCGCGAGGTGCGCACGCCCAGGCTGATGTGGGCGGCCTACCAGGTCTACCTGCGCAAGCTGATCGCCCGCGGGTGGGCGCCGCCGCGCGAGCGGGTGAGCATCGGCCGTTTGCGGCTCCTGTGGATTCTCGCGCGCTACGGCATCGTCTGATGGCGAACGGCCAAGTCCACGTCATCGGCGCGGGGGTCGCCGGCCTCGCCGCTGCGGTGCGGCTCGCCGCCGCGGGCCGCCGCGTCGAGCTGCATGAAGCGTCCAATCAAGCCGGCGGACGGTGCCGCTCCTACGAGGACGCGGCGCTCGGGATGACCATCGACAACGGCAACCATCTCGTCCTGTCGGGCAATCGTGCGGTGCTCGACTATGTGCGCCTGATCGGGGCGCAGGACCGGCTGACCGGGCCGCAGGTAGCGGAATTCGCCTTCGTCGATCTGGCATCGGGCGAGCGCTGGACGCTGCGGCCCAATCCCGGACCGGTGCCGTGGTGGATTTTCGATGCCAAGCGCCGCGTCCCCGGCACCCGGGCCGTCGACTATCTCGCCGTTGCGCCGTTGCTGTGGGCGCGCGCGGGCCGCGCGATCCCGCAGGCGGTCGACTGCCGCACGGCGCTGTTCTGGCGGCTATGGCGGCCGCTGCTGCTTGCCGCGCTCAATACCGACCCGCAGGAAGCCTCCGCGCGCCTCGCCGGCGCCGTGCTGCGCCGGACGCTGGCCAAGGGCGGCAGCGCCTGCCGTCCGCTCGTCGCCGGCGATGGGCTGAGCAGCGCCTTCATCGATCCGGCGCTGCGCTACGTGGAGGCGCGGCGCGGCGCGATCCGGTACGGCGACCGGCTGCGCTCGTTCGTGCTGGAAGGGACGCGCGTTGCCGGCCTCGACTTCGGCGATCGCACGGTCGCACTTGCGCGCGCTGACGGCGTCGTGCTGGCGGTGCCGCCATGGGTCGCCGCCGCGCTGGTGCCGGGGTTGGAAACGCCGTCCGAATTCCGCGCCATCGTCAACGCGCATTTCGCCATGCATGCGCCGCCGGGGACGCCCGCGATGATCGGGGTCGTGAACGGCACGGTGGAATGGATCTTCGTCTTCCGCGACCGGGTGTCGGTGACGATCAGCGGCGCCGATCGCCTGCTCGACGTTGCGCGCGAGAAGCTCGCCGAGGACATCTGGCAGGAGGTGGCGAAGGTCCTCGGCGTTGCGGTTGGAATGCCGCGATGGCAGGTTATCAAGGAGCGCCGGGCGACCTTTGCGGCACTGCCCGGCCAGGAACGCCTGCGGCCCGGCGCGGCGACGCGGTTCGGCAATCTGGTTCTTGCCGGCGACTGGACCACCACCGGGCTGCCGGCAACCATCGAAGGCGCGATCCAGTCGGGCAATCGCGCCGCGGACCTGATCCACCAACGCACATGATCGGAACGACGTGACGATGAAGGATGCATTCGCGATCGACGAGCGGCAGGCCGCGACGGCGCCGCCGGACGGCAAGCTCGACGCGCATATCGAGGCCGCCACGCGCTCGCTCATCGACCTGCAGAAGCCCGATGGCCACTGGGTGTTCGAGCTGGAGGCCGACGCGACCATCCCGGCCGAGTACGTGCTGCTGAAGCACTACCGCGGCGAGGCCGCCGATCCGGACGTCGAGCGCAAGATCGCCGCCTATCTCACGCGCATCCAGGGCGCGCACGGGGGCTGGCCGCTCTTTCACGACGGCGACTTCGACATGAGCGCCAGCGTAAAGGCCTACTTCGCCCTCAAGATGATCGGCCACGCGCCGGACGCCCCGCACATGCGCCGCGCGCGCGAAGCCATCCTGGCGCGCGGCGGCGCGGCGGCGAGCAACGTCTTCACCAGGAGTCTGCTCGCGCTCTACCGCGTGGTTTCGTGGCGCTGCGTGCCGGTGATGCCGGTCGAGATCATGCTGCTGCCCCGGTGGTTCCCGTTTCATCTGACCAAGATCTCATACTGGGGCCGCACCGTGATCGTGCCCCTGCTGGTGCTCCAGGCGCTCAAGCCGTCCGCCAAGAATCCGCGCGGCGTGCGCATCGACGAGTTGTTCCGCGCGCCGCCCGCGACGTTGGGGCCGCCCAAGAAGGCGCCGCACCAGAAGTGGACATGGTTCGCGTTCTTCCGCGCGGTCGACGCCGTTCTGCGCGCGGCGACGCCGCTGTTTCCCAAGGCGCTGCGCAAGCGCGCGATCGAGCGCGCGGTCGCGTTCGTGACCGAACGGCTCAACGGCGGGGATGGGCTCGGCGCGATCTTCCCGGCCATGGCCAACTCGGTGATGATGTTCGACGTGCTCGGCTACGCCAAGGACCATCCCGACCTCGTTGCGGCACGCGCCTCGATCGAAAAACTCCTCGTGCTCAAGGACGACGAGGCCTATTGCCAGCCCTGCGTGTCGCCGGTCTGGGACACGGCGCTGACGTGCCACGCGCTGCTGGAGGTGGGCGATCCGCAGTCCACCGAGTGCGCGGTCAAAGGTCTCGCCTGGCTCGAACCGTTGCAGGTTCTCGATGTGGCGGGCGACTGGGCGGCGGCCCGGCCGCACGTGCGCCCGGGCGGCTGGGCGTTCCAATACGCCAATCCGCATTACCCCGATCTCGACGACACGGCGGTCGTGGTCATGGCGATGGAGCGCGTTGCAAGAACTTCAGGCAAGGCCTCCGACTACGAGCAGGCGATCGCGCGCGCGCGCGAATGGATCGTCGGTCTGCAATCGCGCGGCGGGGGCTGGGCAGCGTTCGACGCGGACAACGATTACGACTACCTGAACAATATTCCATTCGCCGATCACGGCGCATTGCTCGATCCGCCGACCGCCGATTTGACCGCTCGCTGTATCTCCATGCTGGCCCAGCTTGGCGAGACGCCGGAAACAAGTCCCGCGATGCGCGACGCCATCGACTATCTGCGGCGTACGCAGGAACAAGAGGGCAGCTGGTACGGCCGCTGGGGCATGAACTACATCTACGGGACCTGGTCGGTCCTGTGCGCGCTCAACGCGGTCGGAATCGAGCGAACGTCAGCGGAGGTGCGGCGTGCCGCCGATTGGCTCGTTGCGATCCAGAACCCGGACGGCGGCTGGGGCGAGGACGGAACGAGCTACAAGCTCGGTTATCGGGGATACGAGCGCGCGCCCAGCACCGCCTCGCAGACCGCCTGGGCGCTGCTGGGGCTGATGGCGGCCGGCGACGTCGGCCATGCGGCGGTCGACCGCGGCGTCGCGTATCTGTGCGCAAGCCAGGGGAGCGATGGTTCCTGGGCCGAGGAGCGCTTCACCGCGACGGGCTTTCCGCGCGTCTTCTACCTGCGCTACCACGGCTATCGGAAATTCTTTCCGCTTTGGGCGCTGGCCCGGTACCGCAATCTCAAAAAGGGAAACATGCGCGCGGTCGCCTACGGCATGTAGGCCGGCCGCTACCAAGCGTGCGCCGGCGAGTTTCGACCCAGCCGGCCAGCCAAGATGAAGGAATGTTCATCCGACCCCGTCAACCATTTTTGCATGGGGTCGGCAAAAAAGAATTTGAACAACGGCCTGCCTGCGGTAATTATGGAACAATCGAACCAATAACCAAGAAAAATGTTGCCTTCGGGGTATAGGGGACGGCCACTGGAATGCGCGTTACATGACGAGTAACGGGCCGATTATCGCAATCACCTGCCTGGCCTTGGAGGCGCGCATTGCCCTCGGCCCCGGCGTATCGGTGATCTGCAAACAGGCCTCGCAACTTGTCGGCTCGCTCGAGGCGGCGATCCGCAACGGCGCTTGCGGCGTCATCAGCTTCGGCATCGCGGGCGGGCTCGCGCCCGATCTCGAAGCCGGGGATTGGGTGGTCGGCGCCGGCGTCAAGAGCGAGCAGGGACGTTTCCCGGCCGATCATGAATGGGCGCGCAGCCTGCTTGCGGCCCTGCCCGGCGCCGTCCATGCGGACATCCTCGGGGTCGATGCCCCGGTTGCCGATGCGATGGAAAAGCGCCGCCTGCACACGCGCACGGGGGCGGTCGCGGTCGACATGGAATCGCACATTGCGGCCCGCATCGCCGCCGCGCACGGGCTTCCGTTCGCCGCCTGCCGCGCGGTGATCGATGCGGCGCACCGCAGCCTTCCGCCAGCCGCGCTGGTGGGATTGCGCCCCGACGGCACGCCCGACGTCGGCGCGGTGTTCCGCTCCGTGGTACGTCAGCCCGGGCAGCTGCCGGCGCTGGTGCGCACGGCGCTCGATGCCCGCATTGCCCGGGACGCCCTACGCCGCGGCCGAGGGCTGCTTGGCGCGGGCCTCAGCTTCCCCTATTTCGGCGAGCTTGCGCTCGACGTGGCGTGAGAACACGTATTCGGCCGGCCGCTGCCGGTCGAGCGGGATCTCCGGCGCCATCGGGCCGTCGGTGCGCAGGCCGCGCAGGCTCACCGCCAGCGCCTTGAGCGGGTGGGCGACCGCGTCCTTCACGGCCGTCGCCTCGTAGCCGCTGTGCACCATGCAGTTGGCGCACTTTTCGTAATTGCCGGTCCCGTAGGCGTCCCAGTTGGTGTCTTCCATCAGCTCGCGGAACGTGCGGGCGTAGCCTTCGCCCAACAGATAGCAGGGGCGTTGCCAGCCGAACACGGTGCGCGTCGGGTTGCCCCACGGCGTGCAGTGGTATTCCTGATTGCCGGCGAGGAAATCGAGGAACAGGCTCGACTGGCTGAACGACCAGGCGCGGCCGTTGCGCCCGCGACGGAAGATGTCGCGGAACAGCCGCTTGGTCCGCTCGCGGGTGAGGAAATGCTCCTGGTCCGGCGCGCGCTCGTAGGCGTAGCCGGGGGAGACGGTGATGGCATCGACCCCGATCTCGCGCGCATGGTCGAAGAAAGCGGCGACCCGTTGCGGGTCCGCCGTGTTGAACAGCGTGCAATTGATGTTGACGCGGAAGCCGCGCGCCTTGGCGGCGCGAATGGCGGCGACGGCGCGATCGAACACGCCTTCCTGGCACACCGAGCGGTCGTGGTCCTCCCGGTCGCCGTCGAGATGGACCGACCAGACGAAGTACGGGCTCGGCGAATACTGGTCGAGCTTCTTCTCCATCAGCAGCGCATTGGTGCACAGGTAGACGAACTTGCGCCGGGCAAGGATCCCGCGCACGACCTCGGGCAGCTCCTTGTGCAGCAGCGGCTCGCCGCCGGCGATCGAAACGACCGGGGCGCCGCACGAATCGACCGCCTCCAGGCATTCATCGACCGACAGGCGCTGGTTGAGGATCTTGTCCGGATAGTCGATCTTCCCGCAGCCCGCGCAGGCGAGGTTGCAGCGGAACAGCGGCTCGAGCATCAGCACCAACGGATAGCGCTTGCGGCCGGCGAGCGACTGCCGCATCACGTAGGCGCCGACCGCGATTTTCTGGCGTAACGGAATTCCCAACGCGCTTCTCCTTTGCGATCGTTTTGGGGAAGACGGCAGCTGCCGTTCAAACGAGCTCGGCTGGCAATCGGAACTGAATTTTCTCCTCGCGGCCCGGCATTGTCGAGACCTCGACCGGGCCAAGACGCCGCAGCGCCTCGATCACGTCCTCGACCAGAATGTCCGGTGCCGAGGCACCGGCGGTGATTCCGATCGTCTTCGCGCCGCGCACGCTTTCGGCCGGGAGCTCGTCGCCGTTGGCGATCAGGAAGCTCGGAATGCCGGCCTCCTCGCCGATCTCGCGCAGCCGGTTGGAGTTCGAGCTGTTCTTGGCGCCGACCACCAGGAGCACGTCGACATGGTCGCTCAGCTCGCGCACCGCCGCCTGGCGGTTTTGCGTGGCGTAGCAGATGTCGCGGGTGTCGGGACCGACCAGATCGGGAAAGCGGCGCTCGAGCGCCGCGATGATCGAGCGCGTATCGTCGACGCTCAGGGTCGTTTGCGTCACGTAGGCGACGGACGCGTCCGCGGGAAGGTCGAGCTTGTCCACGTCGGCTTCGTTCTGCACCAGGAACACCGGAGCGGAAATCTGCCCCATGGTTCCCTCGACTTCCGGATGCCCGGCGTGGCCGATCAGGATCAGGGTGCGGCCCTGCGCCACGTAACGCTTGCCCTGGTTGTGCACCTTGGTGACCAGCGGGCAGGTCGCGTCGAGCACCGGAAGCTGCCGCCGCGCCGCCTCTTCCTCCACCGCCTTGGAGACCCCATGGGCGCTGAAAACGGTGACCGCGCCCGGCGGAACGTCCTTGAGGCTCTCGACGAAGCGCGCGCCCTTGGCCTGCAGGGTCTCGACCACGTACTTGTTGTGGACGATCTCGTGGCGCACGTAGACCGGCGGCCCGTTCTTCTCGATCGCGCGTTCGACGATCTCGATCGCGCGCACGACGCCGGCGCAAAATCCGCGAGGTTGAGCGAGAATGACGCGCATTGTTTGATTCTCTCGTCTCTCGCCTAGGCGCCGCGCGCAAGCTTGCCGATGCTCGGGGCCTGCTCGAGGCCGAGCGCGGAGACGACCTTCGCGACGATCCCGTCCGCATTGAGCCCGGCTTGCGCGTACATCTTGTCGGGCTTGTCGTGGTCGATGAACACGTCGGGCAGCGTCATGGTGCGGATCTTGAGCCCCTGGTCGAGCAGGTTCCGCTCCGCCAGCAGCGCGAGAACGTAGCCGCCGAAGCCCCCGCGCGCGCCTTCCTCGACCGTGACCAGAACCTCGTGCTCCCTGGCGAGGCGAAGGATCAGATCCTCGTCGAGCGGCTTGGCGAAGCGCGCGTCGGCGACGGTCGTCGACAGGCCGATGGCGCCGAGCGACTCGGCCGCCTTCAGGCATTCGGCAAGCCGCGTGCCGAGGGAGAGCAGCGCCACCTTGCTGCCCTCGCGCATGATGCGGCCTTTGCCGATCTCGAGCGGGATGCCGGCTTCGGGCATGTCGACGCCGACGCCCTCGCCGCGCGGATAGCGGAACGCGATCGGCCCCTCGTCATGCGCCGCCGCGGTCGCCACCATGTGCACGAGCTCGGCCTCGTCGGCCGCCGCCATCACGACGAATCCCGGCAGGCAGCCGAGATAGGCGATGTCGAACGAGCCGGCATGGGTCGGTCCGTCCGCGCCCACCAGCCCGGCGCGGTCCATGGCGAAGCGCACCGGGAGGCGCTGGATCGCCACGTCGTGCACGACCTGGTCGTACGCGCGCTGCAGGAACGTGGAGTAGATCGTCGCGAACGGCTTGTATCCTTCCGTCGCCAGACCGGCCGCGAAGGTGACCGCGTGCTGCTCGGCGATTCCCACGTCGAAGGTGCGGTGGGGAAACTCCTTCTCGAAAATATCGAGGCCGGTGCCGGCCGGCATCGCCGCATTGATGGCGACGATGCGCTCGTCCTTCCTCGCTTCCTTCACCAGACTTTCCGCGAAGACCTTGGTGTATGACGGGGCGTTGCTTTTGCCCTTGGCCTGCTTGCCGGTGACGACATCGAACGGCACCACGCCGTGATACTTGTCGGCGGAGCCCTCGGCCGGGGGATAGCCTTTGCCCTTCTGCGTCGCGACGTGAACCAGGATCGGCCCGTTCTGCGCGTCGCGCACGTTCTTGAGCACCGGCAGCAGGTGGTCGAGATTGTGGCCGTCGATCGGGCCGATGTAGTAGAAGCCGAGTTCCTCGAACAAGGTGCCGCCGGTCAGGAAGCCGCGGGCGAATTCCTCGGCGCGCTGCGCCTTCTCGTAGAGCGGTCCCGGCAGGTAGCGGGCGAACTGCTTGCCGAGCTTGCGCAGCGACCGGTAGGTCCCGCCCGAGGTCAACCGCGCGAGATAGGCCGACATCGCTCCGACCGGGGGCGCGATCGACATGTCGTTGTCGTTGAGAATGACGATGAGGCGCGAATTCATCGCGCCCGCGTTGTTCATCGCCTCGTAGGCCATGCCGGCCGACATGGCGCCGTCGCCGATGACGCAGATGACGTTGTGCGGCTTGCCCGCGAGATCGCGGGCGACCGCCATGCCGAGGCCTGCCGAAATCGAGGTGGACGCATGCGCGGCGCCGAACGGGTCGTATTCGCTCTCCGCACGCTTGGTGAAGCCGGAGAGCCCGTTGCCCTGGCGGATGGTGCGGATGCGGTCGCGCCGGCCGGGATAGGCCTGGTGCCCCACGTCCCACACGAGCCGGTCGTGCGGCGTGTCGAACACGTAGTGCAGGGCCACGGTCAGCTCGACGACGCCGAGCCCGGCCCCGAGGTGACCGCCCGTTACCGAAACGGCATTGATGGTCTCGGCGCGCAGTTCGTCGGCCACCTGCCTGAGCTCGCGCTCAGGAAGCCGGCGCAGATCCGACGGGGTTTTGACCGCGTCGAGCAAACATGTTTGCTGCAACATTACAGACCGTGGTGTGCTGGAATCTGGAGCACGGTTCGAGCCTTAACGTCTCACCGGCAGTCCGGTTCCGGGCGAAACCGGCCTCGAACGGGGCCCTTTCGTGGCACACCGTGAGCCTGGGCGGCAACCGAGCATACTTCGCCTCAATCCATTGACGCGGCGACACCATCGTACCGCCTCGGACCCACCTTACAACGGTGCGACGGACCTGACCAGTGTTGGGACACCGTCGCCTGGACCCCGCCCCTGCATGCCTCATACGCGGTCAGGTGGGCCGGCCGGCAAGTCAAGCGCCGCACACACGAAAACTGCCGATCCCGCTTGGGTGGCCGCTTCGCGCCTTGCCTGCAAAGCGTCAGATTGCCGCTTCGGAGACGGGATCGAAGAAATGCAATCGATCCGGGTCCAGCGCCAGGCGAATCCGGTCGCGGACTTTCGCGCGGACCGAGGGCTCGACCGCCGCCACCATCGTGGCGGAGCCGACCGTCATGTCCAGGAGGATCTCCGAGCCGAGCGGTTCGACCACCTCGACCACCGCATCGAAACTGTGTTCGGCGGGGTCGGCGCCGCTTGCCACGTGCAGGTCCTCCGGACGAATCCCCAGGGTGAATTTTTGGCCGACGTAGCGGGCGGCGCGCCGGGCGATCTCCCCCGGAATCCTGATGCGCATCCCGTCGTTTGCCGCCCACAGGGCGCCGTTCGCCTCGCTCACGCCGACGGTCGTGAAATTCATCGCCGGCGAGCCGATGAAGCCGGCCACGAACCGGTTGGCCGGCCGATTGTACAGCTCGAGCGGCTCGCCCACCTGCTGAACGTAGCCGTCCTTCATGACGACGACGCGGTCGCCGAGCGTCATGGCCTCGACCTGGTCGTGGGTCACGTAAATGGCGGTGGTGCCCAGCCGGGTGTGCAGCTTCTTGATCTCCACCCGCATCTGGACGCGCAGCTTGGCGTCGAGATTGGAGAGCGGCTCGTCGAACAGGAACACCTGGGGATGACGCACGATCGCCCGGCCCAGCGCCACCCGTTGGCGCTGGCCGCCGGAGAGCTGCCGCGGCTTGCGCTTGAGGAGGTCCTGAATCCCGAGGATCGCCGCCGCATCCTGCACGCGCTTGCCGATCTCCGCGCGATCGAATTTGCGCATCTTCAGGCCGAACGCCATGTTGTCGTAGACGCTCATGTGCGGGTAGAGCGCGTAGTTCTGGAACACCATGGCGATGTCGCGGTCCATCGGCGGCAGCTCGTTGACGATCTTGCCGTCGATCAGGATATGGCCCGAGGTGATGGATTCGAGCCCGGCCACCATCCGCAATGTCGTGGTCTTGCCGCAGCCGGAAGGGCCGACGAGAACCACGAATTCCTTGTCGCGAATCTCGAGGTTCACGTCCTTGACGGCATGAACCTCGTCGAACCGCTTGTTCAATTGCCGAATGACGACCGGCGCCATGGCGTGTTCCGCCTATCCCTTGACGGAGCCGGTGAGGCCCGCGACGTAGTGCTCGACGAAGAACGAGTAGACGAACGCCACCGGGATCGAGCCGAGCAGCGCGCCCGCCATCAGCGGGCCCCAGAAGAACACGTCGCCGCGGATCAGCTCGGAGGTGACGCCGACCGGCACGGTCTTCTGCTCCGGCGAGGACAGGAAGACGAGCGCATAGATGAATTCATTCCACGACAGCGTGAAGGCGAAGATTCCCGCCGACAGGATGCCCGGCACCGCGATCGGGAAGATGATGTAGATCATTGCCTTGAAGCGCGAGGCGCCGTCGATGCGGGCGCATTCCTCGAGCTCGCGCGGGATGGCCTTGAAGTAGCCCATCATCAGCCAGGTGCAGAACGGGATGAGAAACGTCGGATAGGTCAGGATCAGGGCCCACGGCGTGTCGCCGAGGCGGAAGTTGCGGATGATGTCGGCGAGCGGAATGAACAACAGCGTCTGCGGCACCAGGTAGGTGACGAAGATGCCGGTGCCGAGGCTGCCGGCGAACGGAAATTTGAGGCGCGAGAGCGCATATCCGGCCAGCAGCCCGCAGAACAGCGAGATCAAAGTGGAGGCGAGGGCGATCAGCATCGTGTTCAACATCCAGGTGTTGAACAGCGTCTCCTCGAGCAGATATTGAACGTGCTCCCAGGTCGGATGCGCGGTCCAGAACGGCGCGTAGTTGGCGGCGTTCCACGGGCGATAGAGCTCGCCGTCCGGCCGCACCGTCGTGATCGCCATCCAGTAGAACGGGAACAGCAGCGAGAAGACGAATACGCCGAGCGGGACGTAGAAGAACGCCCAACGCCTCCACCTTGCACCCTCGACCATGGCCTAGTGGGTCTCCACGCGGCGGATGTACAACAGCTGCACGATCACCACGATCAGCAGCACGGGGAACATGGCGAGCGAGATGGCGGCGCCCTCGCTGAGCAGGCCGGTGCCGACGCCGATCTGATAGGCGTAGGTGGCGAACAGGTGGGTGGCGTTGGCCGGGCCGCCGCCGGTCAGCACGTAGACGAGCTGAAAGTCGGCGAAGGTCTGGATCACCGAGAACAGGACGACCACCATGGTCACCGGCAGCAGCAGCGGCCACGTCACGTGCCAGAAGCGCTGGAACGGCCGCGCGCCGTCGATGGCCGCGGCCTCGTGCAGCTCCGGGCTGATGGTCTGCAGGCCGGCGAGCAGGCTGATCGCGTAGAACGGGACGCCGCGCCACACGTTCACAATGATCACCGAGATCATCGCCAGGTCGGGATCGCCGAGCCAGTTGATCCGCCCGTTGATCACCTGGAGCTTGAACAGCACCCAGTTGATCACGCTGAAAGTGGGATCGAACATCCACTTCCAGGCGAAGGTTGACAGCACCGTCGGGATGATGAAGGGCAGCAGGATGAAGGCGCGGGTGAGCGCCTTGCCCTTGAAGTGGCGGTTGAGCAGCAGGGCGAGCCACAGGCCGAGCGCGAGCTTGAACACCGTCGTGACCGCCGTGTAGACGAAGGTGTTGCGCACGGCCACGCGGAAAATGCTGTCGTTCCAGATCTTGTCGAAGTTCGCCCATCCGACGAACGCGCCCGGCACGCCGACCTTGGCGTCGGTCACCGACAGCATCACGCCCTTCACGAATGGATAGGCGATGAACAGGCCGAGCAGCACCAGCGTGGGGAACAGCAGGAAGAACGCCAGCCAACCCTCGTTTTCGAGCAGCCGGGTGACCGGGCCGCGTCGCGGAGCGCCGGCATAGGCCGTGCCAGCCAAAGTCAGGGCCATGGCGAGGTTTTCTCCGCTGGCAAGGGAAGCGCGTCCAAAACCCCTCCGGGCGCGGGGGCAAGGACGCGCCGCCTCAACTCCGCGTCACGCGTAGATCTTCACAAGCTCGTCATGGGCCGCCTTCACGGCCTCCTCCGGCGGCGTGCCCTGCACCGCCTTGGCGTACATGTCGGTCAGGATGTACTTGGTCAGGACCTCGGCCGCCTTCCTGGTGGACGGCCCCGCATGGCCGGCGAATCGCCCGGTGCGCGCCGCCGATTTGAACGGCAGCATGACCGGATCGTCGTTCCACAGCTTGTGCTTCTCCCAGTCGGTCGTGGAGCCGACTGAGAAGCCCTTCTGCGACACGAACCACGGATCGTACACGTCTTTCGAGTTGATCCAGCGGAGGAAGTCACTGGCCGCCTTCTGGTTCTTCGAATAGCCCATCACCATGTTGGAGAACGGCACGTGGAAGCTGAACGGACCGGCCGGGCCCTTGGGCAGCGGCGCGTGCAGGATGTCCTCCTTGAGCGCCATTCCCTTCTCGGTCTTGTAGGCGTCGGGCTTGCGCAGCGCCTCGATATAGATCGAGGCGCCGTTGTTGGTGGCGGAGCAAGTGCCGGCGAGGAAGGCTCGGTTGTTGCTGGAGTCGTCCCAGGCGAGCCCGCCCTCGTCATGCGCCTCCTTCCAGAAGGCGACCATGAACTTGACCGACTCGATCGTCTCCTTGCTGTTGAGCACCACGGTCTTGCCGTCGGCTTCCACCTCCTTGCCGCCCCATGACCAAAGGTACGGATAGGTGAAGGCAGGCGCGTCGCCGAAGGTGTGGCCGAGGGTCTGGCCGAGCGGGCGTCCCTTGGCCTTGAGCTTCTTGCCGACCTCGCGATACTCCTCCCAGGTCTGCGGAAACTTGCCGCCGCTGTAGCCGAATTCCTCGAACCAGGACTTCCGGTAGGCGATCTGCAGGCCGACGATGCACCACGGCACCGCGATCCAGCGCTTGCCGTCATTGGCGACGGCTTTCGATGTGTCGTAGAAACCGCCCTGCGCCTTGCCGATACCCTCCGCCACGTCGCTCACGTCGGCGACGCTTTCGCCGTAGAGCTGCGGCCAGTTGTTGAGCGCGCAGACGATGTCCGGGCCCGAGCCGGACTGCACCGCCGACGTGATGCGCGCCTGGATGTCGTTGCCGTTGATCGTCTCGATATTGAGCCGCAGGCCGAGCGCCTTCTGGCACTCCGCCGTGATCTCCTTGCGCAGGAGCTGGTCGGAGGCCGGCACGAAATCGTTCCACCGCAGCCAATGGAGCGTGCTGGCCTGGGCATAGGCGGGCGCCTGTCCCGTGGCCAGGATTGCCGCCAGTCCGCCGGTCTTCGCCGCGACGGCGCCGGCGCCGGAAAGCTTGAGAACTGTACGCCGAGTGATGCGAGCCATGATGGTCCCTCCCGTGGCATCTTGCGCGATGCTTTGTGGTTCTATCTTTGCGTGGCGCAGGCTTTTTGCCGGAACATGCGCCAGGGACAAAACCTTAGATGCAAACGCGGGCGCCGACAAGGTCGCGCCAATCGGGAAATGCGGGATAGAGCGCGTGTGCCACCCGGCTAGCGGCAAACGTGCCAGCGGCTGGCGTCGAGATGGAAATGGTCGCTCGCTGATTGAAAGCGAGCGCAATTGGTGGGACGTTCGGCCGCGGGAGGACGTGCGATGCGTACGCAGGTCGGGATCGTGGGGGCGGGGCCGGCCGGCCTGTTCCTCGCGCACCTGCTGGCGCGCGACGGCATCGATTGCGTCATCCTGGAGTCGCGCAGCCGCACCTATGTGGAGGAGCGCCAGCGCGCCGGCCTGCTCGAGCAGGGCACGGTCGACCTGATGATTGAGCTCGGCCTCGGCGGCCGGCTGCAGCGCGAAGGCATCGTGCACCACGGGCTCGAACTGTCCTTTTCCGGCGAGCGCCACCGGATCGCGCTCAGCGACCTGACCGGCGGCAAGACGGTCACCATCTACGGTCAGACCGAAGTGGTGAAGGACCTGATCGCCGCGCGGCTTGCCGCCGGCGGCGAACTCCTGTTCGAGGCCGAGGCGACGGCGCTCGAGGGCCTGGACACGGCGGCGCCGAAAATCCGCTTTCGCCACGGCGGCGAGGACGCGGCGCTCGACTGCGATTTCGTCGCCGGGTGCGACGGATTCCACGGCATGTGCCGGCCGGCGGTCCCGGACGGAGCGCTGACCGTCTATGAGCGCGACTATCCGTTCGCCTGGCTCGGCATCCTGACCCAGTCGCCGCCGGTCTCGCCCGAGCTGATCTACGTCAACCACGAGCGGGGTTTTGCGCTGTTCACCATGCGCTCGATGGAGGTCAGCAGGCTCTATCTCCAGTGCGACGTCGACGAGGACATCGCCAACTGGCCCGACCGGCGCATCTGGGAGGAACTGCACCGGCGGCTGGGCGACGACAGCGGCAGCGAGCTGACCGAAGGCGCGGTTCTGCAAAAGGGCATCACGCCGATGCGCAGCTTCGTCGCCGAACCGATGCGCCACGGGCGGCTGCTGCTGGCCGGCGACGCCGCCCATATCGTGCCGCCGACCGGCGCCAAGGGGCTCAATCTCGCGGTTGCCGACGTGCGGGTCATGGCGCGCGCGCTCGCCGAGTTCTACGCCACCGGTTCGCCGCGCCGGCTCGATCTTTATTCCGACACCTGTCTCAAGCGCGTGTGGAAGGCGCAGCATTTTTCCTGGTGGATGACCTCGATGCTGCATCGCTTCCACGACCACAGCCCGTTCGAGCGCCGGGTGCAGCTCGCCGAACTCGATTACGTGACCGGCTCGCGCGCGGCCTCGACGGCGCTTGCCGAGAACTACGTCGGCCTGCCGTTCGAGAGTGTTTGAGGGAGGCGTCATGGCGCCGCTGATCGACATCTACACGCACATATTCCCGGACAAATTCTTCGCGGAGATGAACAAGGTCTCGCCGCAGCTCGAGAACCTCGGCAAGCGTCTGCGCTCGGTGACGAAACTGTTCGATCTCGATGCGCGCTTTCGCGAGATGGACGAATACGACGACTACCGCCAAGTCATCTCGCTGCCCAATCCGCCGATCGAGGACATCGCCAAGGGCGAGGTCGGCCTGACCCTGGCGCGCATGGCCAACGACGCCATGGCGGAGCTGTGCGCGCGCCATCCCGACCGTTTTCCGACTTTTGCGGCGGCCGTTTCTCTCACCGACGTCGACGGCTCGATCGGTGAAGCGCACCGCGCCGTCAAGGACCTCGGCGCGGGCGGCATTAAGATTTTCACCCATATCGCCGGCCGGCCGCTCGACGATCCGGCGTTTCGCCCGGTGTTCGCCGCGCTCGCCGAGCATGACTTGCCGATCTGGCTGCACCCGGCGCGCACCGCGAGCATGCCGGACTATCCGGCGGAGCAGAAATCCCGCTTCGAGATGTGGTGGTGCTTCGGCTGGCCCTACGACACCTCGGTCGCCATGGCGCGGCTGGTGCTGTCCGGCGTGTTCGACCGCCACCCGAAGCTCAAGATCATCACCCACCACTGCGGCGGCATGATCCCGTATTACGACGGACGGGTCGGACCGGGCCTCGCCGTGCTCGGCGCGCGCACCTCGGACGAGGACTATTCGAACATCCTGCCGTCGCTCGAGCGCCCGCACCTCGACTATTTCCATGATTTCTACGGCGACACGGCCATGTTCGGCGGCGTGCACGGCCTCAAGTGCGGGCTCGCGTTCTTCGGCCCCGACCGGGTGGTGTTCGCGACCGACGCGCCGCTCGGCCCGATCCGCCCGACCATCGCGGTGGTAGACAAACTCGGCCTTAGCGCCGCCGATCGGCGCAAGGTTTTCACCGGCAATGCCGAGAGATTATTGAACAGGACGTTCGCCTGAGGGCGGCGAATGGCGAGTGGCGAATAGCGAATAGAAATCGACCGCTACTACTCGCTACTCGCTATTCGCCTCAACGGTCGATCGACTTGACCGTGGCGGCGCTTTTTTCTTCCAGGGCGCGGCGCGACTCGATCCAGCGGGCAAAGGCGAGGGTGCGCTCGATCACCAGGTCGCGCTGCCGGTCGATCGTGACCATGTGGTAGCTGTCGTCGAGCACCAGCGTGTCGACGAGACCGCCGAGCCGGCGCTGCAGATGAACGGCGTTGGCGAGGCTGGAAACGTCATCCTTGCGCGCCTGGACGAGGAGCGTCGGACTGTCGATCGCGGGCAGTTCGGCCGAGACCACGTCGACCAGCCGCCACAGCTCGCGCAGCGACCGCGATGGCACGGCGTAAAGCCCCGCCTCGGCGCTGTCGCCCGACATGATGGCGCCGGCGATGACGCTGCGGATATACGGGTCCTTGATGCCGTACGGCTCGCGCTCGACAAAGCGGTAGTTGCGGCCGACCGGCGTATGGATGCCGAGCTTGAGCAGAAAGCGGTACCAGGGGATAGCCCAGCCGTCGTACCAGAACGTCGGCGAATAGAGGACGAGGCCGTCGACCTCGCGCGGGCGCTGCGCGGCGAGGTGCAGCGCCAGCACCGCGCCCATCGACAGGCCGCCGGCGATTACGCTGTCGCATTGGGCGCGCAGCCGATCGAGCGCGGCGGCGACGTTGGCAAACCAGTCGGGCCAGCGCGTCGCCGCAAGGTCCTCCTCGCCGGCGCAGTGGCCGGCGAGCTGGCAGCAATGCACGGTGAAGCCCTCGCGGGCGAGGCCCTTGGCGACGAATTTCAGCTCGATCGGGGTTCCGGCAAGCCCGTGCACCAGCAGGAAACCGGTGCGCCCCCCGCGCAAGGTGAAGCTGCGATCCTGCATGCCTCGATTTTCGCGGATGCCAGCCGGCTCCGCGATCCCTTCCCACGGGCGAATACGCTAGCCGGTTCCGCGCGTCTCGTCATCCCTCTTCGTGCGCGGGCTTGCGCCGTCGACGCAAGCCTTCCATAGCTTCCTGGGGGCACCACGAGGCAACAACGACAAATGAACGTATTGCTTCCGACGACGCTTGTCGGCTCCTATCCGCAGCCGGACTGGCTCATCGATCGCGCGAAACTGCTCAAGCAGATGCCGCCGCGGGTGCGGGCGAAGGAGCTGTGGCGGGTCGATCCGCAATGGCTCGCCGAGGCGCAGGACGACGCGACCATCCTGGCGATCCGCGATCAGGAGCGGGCCGGGCTCGACATCGTCACCGACGGAGAGATGCGGCGCGAGAGCTATTCCAACCGCTTCGCCACCGCGCTCGACGGCATCGACATCGACAATCCGGGCACCACCATCGGCCGCGCCGGCAGGGCGACGCCAGTGCCGCGCGTGGTCGGAAAGATCCGGCGCAGGCATCCGGTCGAGGTGCGCGACGTGGAGTTTTTGCGCGCGCACCCCGACCGGATGATCAAGATGACGGTGCCGGGCCCCTTCACCATGACGCAGCAGGCGCAGGACGAGTTCTATGGCGACGAGCGCGCCATGGCGCTCGACTACGCCGCCGCGGTCAATGCCGAGATCAAGGAGCTGTTCGCGGCCGGCGCCGACATCGTGCAGGTCGACGAGCCGTGGATGCAGGCGCGGCCGGAGAAGGCGCGCCGCTATGGCGTCGAGGCGCTCAACCGGGCGCTCGACGGCGTCACCGGCCCGACCGCCGTGCATCTGTGCTTCGGCTACGCGGCGATGGTACGCGAAAAGCCGTCCGGCTATTCGTTTCTGCCCGAGCTGGAGCAATCGGCCGCCCGCCAGGTCTCGATCGAGACCGCGCAGCCCAATCTCGATTGCGCGGTGCTCGCCGGGCTGCCGAGCAAGACGATCATTCTGGGCGTGCTCGATCTCGCCGACGAGACGGTGGAGACGCCGCAGACCGTGGCGCAGCGCATCCGCCGCGCGCTGCCGCACGTTCCCGCCGAGCGGCTGGTGATCGCCCCCGACTGCGGCCTCAAATATCTCTCGCGCGAGGTCGCGTTCGGCAAGATGCGCGCCATGGTCGAGGGCGCCGCGATCGTGCGGAGGGAGTTGGGAAGCAACTAACGCTACCCTCATCCTGAGGAGTCGCCGAAGGCGGCGTCTCGAAGGATGGACAAGACGGCGCCCGTTTCCATCCTTCGAGACGGCCGCTACGCGGCCTCCTCAGGATGAGGGTGTCGCTTAATCGCCACTCGCTTACTTCGCCTTGATCACCCGCACCGGCTTGCCGTCGAGCCACGCGCGGATGTCCTCGACCATCTGGCCGTAGAAGCGGCGGTAGTTGTCCTCGGTGACGTAGCCGAGGTGCGGGGTGATCACCGCGTTGTCGAGCTTGCGCAGCGGATGATCGAGCGGCAGCGGCTCGACGTCGTAGACGTCGATGCCCGCGCCGGCGATGCGCTTTGCGCGCAGCGCGTCGAGCAGCGCCGCCTCTTCGACGATCGGCCCGCGCGAGGTGTTGATGAAGTACGCGGTCGGCTTCATCAGCCCGAGGTCCTTGGCGCCGATCAGGCCGCGGGTGCGCGGGCTCAGCTGCAGGTGCACGGTGATGAAGTCCGAGCGGCGGAACAGCTCGTCCTTGCTGACCAGCGTCGCGCCGATCTCGCGGCAGCGCTCGGCCGTCAGGTTCTGACTCCAGGCGATGATGTCCATGCCGATGGCGCGGCCGATCTGCGCCGCCTTGGAGCCGAGCTTGCCGAGCCCGACGACGCCAAGGGTCTTGCCGCCAAGATCGATGCCGAGCGTCGTCTGCCACTTGGCGCCGGCCTTGAGGCGCGCGTTCTCGAAACCGATCTTGCGGGTCAGTTCGAGCATCAGCCCGAACGCCAGCTCGGTGGTCGGGTTGCCCGGCGTTTCCGTGCCACACACCACGACCTTGCGCTCCTCGGCCGCCACGAGGTCGATCGCCGCGTTGCGCGCGCCGCTCGTCACCACCAGCTTGAGATCGGGCAGGGCCTCGAACACCGCGCGCGGGAAGGGCGTGCGCTCGCGCATCAGGCACACGATCGAATAATCCTTGAGCGTGCGGATGACGCTGGCCTGATCGCCGAGGGATTCGTTGAACACTTTGACGGCGACGTCGGGGCCGAGCTTCGACCAGTCGGCGAGCTTCAGCGCCATGTTCTGGTAGTCGTCGAGTATCGCGCAACGGTGCGGCATGTGCGGGCTCCCTCTGTTGGCGGCGTCTGGCAGCAGCGAATAGCGAGTAGCGAATAGCGAATAGTGAGGGAGGACCAGCTAGCCCAATCCCGTTTTCACTACTTCGCTATTCGCTCCCTATTGCTTCCTGATACGGAACACGAACAACCCCGTCTCCTGCGCATTGCCTTCGAGCACGTCCCCGGTCTCGCGCAAGAGGTTGGGAATGTCGATGGCGGACAGCGGATCGGTGCATTCAACCACGAGGCGGTCGCCGGTGGCGAGCCGGGTCAGCGCCTTGCGGGTTTTGAGCGCGGGGAGGGGACAGCGCAGCCCGCGCAGATTGAGAACGGTTTCGCTCATGACTACGGCATCAGCCGATCGACCTCGGCGGTCAGCTTGGCCAGCGCGTCGCCGATCGTCACCATGGGGCGGCGCTCCGTGTTGAGCCGGCGCAGCGGCTCGGGCAGGCGCTCAAATTCGCGCGCGGCATGGGCGCGGATGGCGGCGAGCGTCGGCGGCGGATGCAGGCGACGTCCCTTCTGCATCACCGGCACCACCAAAGCCTCGCCGGCCTGGCGATCGCCTTCGAGCGAGAGCACGTCGCCGGCGATGCGGCCGCTCGAGTCGAGGCTGCGCCACACCTGCTTGCGGCCGGGCCAGGTCGCCTTGCCGGCCGAGCGCTTGCGCCGCGGCTGCCCGGCATATTCCTCGAGCTTGTAGGCGCAGTCGAGCGCCGGGGCATCGGACGAGGTGGTGAGGCTGGTGCCGACCCCGAATCCGTCGATCGGCGCGCCCGCCGCCACCAGCGCTGCAAGTCCATGCTCGTCTATTCCGCCGCTGGCGAAGATGCGCACGTCGGCGAGTCCTCCTTGGTCGAGAATCTGGCGGACCTGCCGCGACATCGCGTCGAGGTCGCCGCTGTCGATCCGCACGGCGCGGACGGCGATCCCTTCGGCGGCGAGCTGCGGCGCGAGGCGAACCACCTTCCGGGCCGCCTCGATCGTGTCGTAGGTGTCGATCAGCAGCGTCACGTTTTGCGGGCGGGCGCGCGCGTAATCCGCGAAGGCGGCGGCCTCGTCCTCGTAACTCTGGATGAAGGAATGCGCCATGGTGCCGAAGGTCGGGATGCCGAACAGCTTTTCGGCGAGAACCGTGGCGCTGCCGGCAAACCCCGCGATGTAGCTGGCGCGGGCCGCCAGCAGCCCCGCCTCGGCGCCGTGCGCGCGCCGCAACCCGAAATCGACCAGCTGCTTGCCGGGTGCGGCCAGCACCAGGCGCGCCGCCTTGCTGGCGATCAATGTCTGAAAGTGCAGGATGTTGAGGAGCCGGCTCTCCACCAGCTGCGCCTGCGGCAGCGGCGCGGTCACCCGCAGGATCGGCTCGCTCTCGAAGAACACGGTCCCTTCCGGCATGGCGTCCACGTCGCCGGAAAAGCGCAGCGCGGACAGGTAGTCGAGCAGCTCGCGGCCGAACCGTCCGGTGCGCCCCAGCCAGTCGATCTCTTCGGCGGAAAATTGGAGGTTCTCGAGAAAGTCGAGTGCCTGCGCGAGCCCCGCCGCCAGCAGGAAGCCCCGCTGCTGCGGAAGCTTGCGCACGAACAGCTCGAACACCGCCGTGTCGGTCCGGCCATGGTCGAGGTAGGCCTGGACCATGTTCAGCTCGTAGAGGTCGATCAGCAGCGCGCTGGCGGGGTCCATCTCGGCCTGCCTCCCGGCAGCCAACCATGGCAGGGGATTGGCGCCGCATGCAAACGGTGCGGCGGTCCGCGGCACGACGTGTTTGCTTGACCGCACGCCCGCTGTTTCGGCACACAGGCACCATGATCGCCCCGCCCGAGCCGCAGCTGTTGTCGCGCCTTGCGCCGCTGGCCGAGGTCTTGTCCCGCATCGACGCGCTGGCCGGGCCGGTCGCGCCGCGCGACGTCGAGCTCGCCGCGGCGGCCGGCCGCGTGCTGGCGGCGGACGTCGGGGTCGAGGCGCCGGTCCCGACCGCGCCCATCGCGCTGCGCGACGGCTGGGCGGTGCGCTCCGAAGCGGTGGCGGACGCCGGAGCCTACGCGCCGCAGCCGCTCGATCCGGCGCCGCATCGCGTGGAGACCGGCGAGCCGCTGCCGCGGGGCATGGACGCCGTGCTTGCGCCCGATGCCGTTGCCTTGCGCGGTGGCAGGGCGGAGGCGCTGGCACCGGTCGCGCCGGGCGAGGGCATGCTCGCCGCCGGCGCGCACGCCGGGCCCGGACACGTGCTGCGGCATGCCGGGGAGCGCATCCGCGCGATCGATGTCTCGGTCCTGCGGGCGGCGGGCGTGCCGCGGGTCAAGGTGCGCGAGCCGCGATTGCGCATCGTCACCGCCAACGCGCAGATCGACGCGGTCGACGACACGGTCGCGCTGTTCGTGGGCCGCGACATCGATGCGGCGGGCGGGATCGCGGCGGTCACGCGCGCGGCGCTCGACGGGGACGATGCGCTGGAGCGCGCGCTCGCGGCCGAGCACGCGGACGCCGTCGTGGCGATCGGCGGTACCGGCGCCGGGCGGCACGATGCCAGCATCCGCACCCTTGCGCGCGTGGGGCGGGTCGACATCCATGGGATCGGCCTCGTGCCGGGCGAGAGCGCGGCGATCGGCGCCGCGGGCTCGCGACCGGTGCTGATGCTGCCGGGGCGGCTCGATGCCGCGCTCGCCGTCTGGCTCGTGCTCGGCCGCCGCCTGCTGCGGCGGCTTACGGCGCGCGCCGATGCGGACGAGGGCACGCCGGTCCGGCTGGCGCGCAAGATCACCTCGACGGTCGGCCTGGCCGAGGTCGTGCTGGTGCGCCGGGGCGAGGACGGGGTCGAGCCGATCGCGTCCGGTTTCTTTACGCTGCAGGCCATGGCCGCGGCGGAGGGCTGGGTGCTCGTCCCGCCGGACCGCGAAGGCTATCCGCCCGGAACGACGGTCGAGATGCGAGCCTTGCCGTGAGCCGCGATCCAAACAAACAGGTTCAGCCGGCCGACCGGCTGCTCGACGAGGTGCGTGCGGCGGCGCGCCAGGAGCAGTTTTTGGAGGTCGTCTCGGCCGAGGAGGCGCGGGCGCGGTTTGCCCGCCACGTCGAGCTTGCGCCGCTGGCGGGCGAAACCGTGCCGCTCGCGGCGGCGCTCGGCCGCGTGCTCGCGATCGACGTCCTGGCGGCGAGCGACGCGCCGCCGTTCGATCGCGCCAATGTCGACGGGTTTGCCGTGCGCGCGGCCGATACCGCAGGCGCGACCGACGCCGCGCCGAAGCGCCTGCGGCTCAATGCCGAGGTCCTGGTGTGCG
>WNGG01007338.1_pt1 | contig 26743 bp, 22 predicted proteins | sample 5400661 | NCBI WGS metagenome assembly WNGG01 (sample SAMN13153372, study PRJNA577476) | soil metagenome | isolation source: 100 cm soil or saprolite under Garry oak tree replicate 1 | place: USA:California | collected 2016-06-15
CGGATGAAGTCGGACATCCCGAAGATCTCGTGGATGACCACGACGGCCGGCCCCGGGTCCTTGCGCTCGGGATAGGCTAGGTAGGCCGTGATGGTGTCCCGGCCGCTCGGGATCTTGACGTATTCGGTGTGGATGTCGGCGGAAGGACGGAGCGATGGAAAGACGGAAAGTGACAGCACGAGAGCGACGGTTTTCAGGTTCATGCTAGTCTCCTTGCTTGGCGTACACGCCAACGAGCGCGCTGTCGCCCGGCGGCATCGTGGCGCGGCTCGCGAGCGCGTCCTCCGCCGCGCGCTCGACGGCGGCCGTGACCTCTCCCTCGATCGCCTCGAGGCGGGTCGCCGCCACGCCGTCCGCCTTCAGGTACTCCTCGTACAACCCGATCGGGTCGCGCTTCCCCCATTGCTGAAACAGCTCGGCGGGAAACGTCTCACGCGCCTCGCGCTCGTCGTGCGTCGCGTGCCCGCCCATGCGGAAGGTCTCGGCGACGAGCAGCGCGGGGCCCGCCGCCCACTCCCGGAAATGGCCGGGAAGGTGGTGCTGCTCGAGCCGCGTGCCCAGCGCGACCTGGTTGTTCTCCACGATGAAGATCGCGGGGAGCTGCTGCACGGCGGCGAAGTTCGTTCCCTCGTGCGCGGCGGCCGTCTTGGTCGCGCCGTCCCCCACCCAGGTGAGCGCGACGCGAGGCTCCTGCTTCAGCTTGAAGGTGAGGGCGATCCCGGCGATCACGGGCACCATGTCGCCCACGTGGGAGATCGGCTGCAACACGCCGTGCGCCCACGACCCGACGTGCAGGTCGCGGCCCCGGGAGGGCGAATCGTCGGTCGCGAGGTAGGCACGCAGCATGTCCGCGACCGACATCCCCAGCTCACAGCAGGCCGCGGCGTTGCGGATCATCGGGGCCACGACGTCCCTGCCCCGCTCCAGGGCGTGCACCGGGCCGACGGTGGTCGCCTCTTCCCCCGTGCCGAGCCAGGCCTTGGAGAGCACGCCGGTGCGCACCCAGCGCTTGAGCTGGATGTCGTGGAGCCGAGCCCGCAGCAGGCCGGCGTACAGCTCGAGTTTCGCGTCCGGGGAGAGCCGCGCGACGACGGCCGCCCGCTCCGCGTCCCGTTCGACGGTCGTCCGAAACTGGCGCACCAGCGCGGGGTCGGGCTTCCAGTCCACGTACTCCGGGGGATCGAAGGCGGGGAAGCGCCTTATTTCAGCCGCTCCTTGATCTTCGAGAGGAACCCGCCTTCGTTCGACGCGGTGAGCGCCTCGGCGAACTGGAGCGCGGTGTCGTAGCGCGCGTCCGGACTGGACTCCATGGCGCGGGCGAGGGCTTTCTCCAGGCCCTCGGACGCGTCCGGCCGGAGCTGGCGCAGCTTGAGGGGCTGGCCGCGCAGTCGCGCGATCATCATCTCCTGCGCGTTCCGGCCCTGGAACGGCAGCTTGCCGGTGAACATCTCGAACGCCACGATGCCGAGGGCGTAGATATCGGACCGGGCGTCGAGCTGCTTGCCCCGGATCTGCTCCGGGCTCATGAACTCCGGGGTGCCGAGGATGATGCCGGTGGCGGTGAGCTTCGCGAGCTGGCCCTCGGCGCGGCGCTCCTTCGCGAGCCCGAAGTCCATCACCACGGCCCGGACCCCGCCGCCGTCCCGCCCTCCCACGAGCATGATGTTCTCGGGCTTCAGATCTCGATGCACGATCTGCAGCTCGTGGGCGTGATGCAGTCCCGCGCACACCTGACGCAGGATGTCGATGCCCAGGGCGACGTCCATCGGCCCATCCTTCACCTCGCGGTCCGAGAGCAACTCGCCTTTCAGAAACGGCATCACGAGGTAGATCAGGCCGTCCTCGGATTCCCCCAGCCGCATGATGCGACAGGCGTTGGGATGCTCGAGGCGCATGGCGAGCCCTGCCTCGCGCCGCAGCCGCTCCACCGAGCTCTTGTCCGTCGCGAGCTTGGGGGAGAGCACCTTGATCGCGACCTCTTCGGTCGTCGCGACCTCCTTGGCGAGGTAGACGTAGGACATGCCGCCCTCGCCCAGCTTCTTGAGGACCTGGTAACGCGCGTCGAGCAGCTCGCCCGAGAGGCTCGCGGCGCGGTCCAGGCCTCTCGACGGCTGCGGCGGGGTGCGGACGGCGGTGTCGCTGCCGGCCAGCGACGGCGGCGTCGCCGGTTTCGGCTGCACCTCGACCAGCAGGTTCCCGTCGCGGGGGCAGAAGCGGGCGGCGCCGGCGTACACCGTGCCGCACTTGGGGCAGCGGCGATCGCTCATTGACGCACCAAGTTGCGCCCTTCGTTCTTGGCGCGATAGAGGGCCTGGTCGGCGAGCGCCACGAAGCTGTCGGCGCTGCTCACGCGGTCGTCGGGGAACGACGCGAGCCCGATCGAGATCGTGAGGCTCAGCGGGTCCTCCCCCGGGTCGGCGAAGTCGTGGTTCATCACGCGGCGTCGCAGGCGCTCGGCGAAGATCACGGAGCCGTGCAGCGCGGTCTCGGGCATGACGACGACGAACTCCTCCCCGCCATAGCGGGCGACCAGATCCACGGAGCGGGCCTCGCGGCGCAGGATTTCGCCAACTTGGCGCAGAACCGAGTCCCCCGCAATGTGGCCGCGCGTGTCGTTCACGAGCTTGAACCGGTCGATGTCGGCGAGCAGGATCGTGAGCGCCAGACCGTAGCGCCGCGCGCGCTCGAGCTCGGCCTCGAGCTCCTCGGACAGCGCGCGGCGGTTCAAGGCTCCCGTGAGGGCGTCCGTGGCCGCGAGCTTCTCGAGCCGCTTCTTGTCGGACACGGCGGTCTCGAAGTCGTACGCCTTCTCGATCGCCGCCACGGCCGTCCGGATCACCGTCTCCGCGAACTGCGCGTCGGCGCGGGTGAGCGGCGGGTCCTCTCCCGTGGTGCGCAGGAAGAACACCCCCAACTGCTGGTCCTTCATCGAGAACGGCAGTGCGACGGCGGAGCGGGTCGGCACGACGATCTTGTCGCGTTGCCAGCGCACCCGCTCCTCGGCGTACAGCGGATCCGACCGGACGTCCTCGACCAGCACGGACCGGCTGCTCGTCAGGGCGCGTTGAATCTCGGGGTAGCGCGCGAGCTCGATCTGCAGGTTCCGCAGCATCGGGTTCTCGTACGCGGCGACCACGACGCCGAGCTGATCGCCGGGCTTGGCGAGCACCATCGAGCACTTGGAGATCTGCAGCACCCGGGCGACCCGCCGCACCAGGATGTGATAGATCTCGTCGGGCTTGAGCGAGTCGGTGACCTCGTGGAGGATGTCCACGATGGCGGCCCGGCTCTGGGCCTCGTCGCGCGCGCGCGCCAGCTCCTGGGCCGAGCGGATATGCGCCCTCACCCGCGCCAGCAGCTCGCGCACCCGGAACGGCTTCGCGATGAAGTCCGCCGCGCCCAGCCCGAGCGACTTCACGGTGGCCTCTTCGGGCGGCATGGACGAGATCATCAGCACCGGGACATCCCGGAACCGCTCGTCGGACTTCATCTTCGCCAAGAGCTGCAGACCGTCGATCTTGGGCATCATGATGTCGAGGAGCAGGAGGTGGGGCCGCTCCGCTTCGAGCTTGCCGATCAGTCCCTCGCCCCCGGGCGCCGTCACCACCTCGTAGCCGTTCTCTTTCAGGATCCACGTGAGGGTGCGGACCAGGGACTGGTCGTCGTCGGCGACCAGAATCTTGCCTCCTCCAGCGACCGGACCCTCCCCGGCCCCCCCGGCCCGTGGCGGCGCCCGACGGCTCGATCGCCACGTGGGCGTGGCGCCAGAGAAACTGCACGGCGTCGAGCAGGGCGTCATCGTCCACCAGGGCGACGCCCGCGAGCCGGTCGCGCTGCGCCGCCAGGTGCGCGAAGGGAATCGCGCCCACGGTGAGCGTGATCAGCCCGTCGGCGATGCTGGCGGTGCGCTCGAGCCGCACCGGCCGCCCCGTCTCGAGCGAGCGCGCCAGCTTGGGCGCGCCGGCGGGCTCGACGCCCCACACCGTGGCGCGACTCCCTCCCGCGGCGAGACCCGTCACGACTCCCGCGATCAATCCGCCCCCGCCCACCGGCACCACGACGGTGCGGGCGTCGGGCAGCGCCTCGGCGATCTCGAGCCCGACGGTCGCCTGCCCCGCCACGATATCCGGATGGTCGAACGGCGGCACGACGGCGAGACGCTCCCGCGCGGCGATCTGCTCCGCGGCGCGCTGGCGGTCTTCCGACGTCCGACCGGCGAGGACCACCTCGCCGCCCCACCGCTTCACGCCCGCCACTTTCACGGCGGGCGCGGTCTCGGGCATCACGACCACGGCCCGGACGCCGACGAGCTGCGCCGCGTACGCGACCGCCTGGCCATGATTGCCGCTCGAATAGGTGATGACGCCGTTGCGGCGCACCTGCTCCGGCATGCGGCGGATGGCGGTGTAGGCGCCGCGTAGCTTGAACGCGCCCACCGGCTGGAGGTTCTCGAGCTTCAGGTAGGCGCCGAGCGGCTCGACGTAGCGGAGCGGGGTGCGCACCGTTACGCCTGCGAGCCCTGCGGCCGCCTCTCGTACGTCCTGTGCGGTGACCACGCTACTTTTTCTTCGCTTTCGCCTTGGCGGGAGCCTTCTTCTCGTCGTCGCCGTCGTCCTCGCCGTTGTCGGCCTCCTCCTCCTTCACCACCCGCGCCACGTCCACCACGAGGTCACCAGTCGTCATGTTCATGATCTTGACGCCCTGCGTGTTGCGGCCGGAGACGCGGATCCCCTCGACCGGCACGCGGATCATGATCCCCTTCTTCGTGATCATCATCAGCTCGTCGTCGGGCAGCACCTCCTTCAGGGCGACGATGTCGCCGGTCTTGTCGGCGCGCTTCAAGGTGATGATGCCGCGACCGCCGCGGTGCTGCACGCGATACTCGTCGAGCTCCGAGCGCTTGCCCATCCCCTTTTCGGTCACCGTCAGCAGCGTCGACTTGCGCCGCACGACGACCAGGTCGATCACCTGATCTCGCTTCTCGAGCTCGATCCCCTTCACGCCGGTCGCCGTGCGGCCCATGTCGCGCACGTCCTTCTCGTGGAACCGGATGCTCATACCGTGGCGGGTGGCGAGCACGATGTCGTTCTTGCCGTCCGTCACCTGGACATCGATCAGCTCGTCGCCCTTCTCGATGTTGATCGCGCGGATGCCCACCGAGCGCGGGTTCCCGAACTCGGACAGCACGGTCTTCTTGACCACGCCCTGCTTGGTCGCGAACAGCAGGTACTGGTCGTCGGAGAACTCCCGCACCGGGACGAGGGCGGCGATCCGCTCGTCGGCCTTGATCGCGATGCAGCTCATGATCGGCTTGCCCCGCGCAGCCCGCGCCGCCTGCGGGATCTCGTGCACCTTGAGCCAGTAGCACTGCCCGCCTTGCGTGAAGAACATCATGTAGTCGTGGGTCGAGGCGATGAACAGGTGCTCGACCCAGTCGTCTTCCTTGGTATGGGCGGAGATCACGCCCCTGCCGCCGCGGCGCTGCCGTCGGTAGGCCGTCACCGGCAGGCGCTTGATGTAGCCCGCATGCGACACGGTGATCACCATGTCCTCTTCGGCGATCAGATCCTCGATCGAGAACTCGCCCTGGTCGGCGACGATCTCGGTGCGCCGCTCGTCGCCGAACCCGTGCGCCAGCTCGGACAGCTCCTCCTTCAGGATCTTCATGCGGCGGGGCTTCGACGCGAGGATCTCCTTGCACTCCTTGATGAACTTGCGGACTTCCTTCAGCTCGTCCTCGAGCTTCGAGATCTCGAGTGCCGTGAGCCGGGCGAGCCGCATGTTGAGGATCTCGGCAGACTGCTTCTCGGACAGCTTGAACCGCTTGCGCAGGGCGGCGTCCGCCGTCGGGACGTCCTTCGCCTTGCGGATGACCCGCACGACCTCGTCGATGTGATCGACGGCGATCTTCAGACCTTCGAGGATGTGCTCGCGGTCCTGCGCGCGCTTCAGCTCGAACTCGGTGCGGCGGGTGATGACGATGTGGCGGTGCTCGATGAAGTGCTCGAGCAGCTCCTTCAGGTTCATCTCCTTCGGCCCCCCGTCCACCAGGGCCAGCATGATCGCGCCGAAGGTCGTCTGCATCTGGGTGTGGGTGTAGAGCTGGTTGAGCACCACCAGCGGCACCGCGTCGCGCTTCAGCTCGATCACGACCCGGATACCTTCCTTGTCGGACTCGTTCCGAAGGTCGGAGACTCCCTCGAGCTTCTTCGCCACCACCAGGTCCCGGATCTGCTCGATCACCCGGTCGGGCGAGACCTGGTAGGGGAACTCGGTCACGACGATCTGCTGCTTGCCCGTCGACTCGATTTCCTCGGCCGTCGCCCGAGCCCGGATCACGATCCGTCCCCGGCCCTTCTCGTAGCAGTCTTTGATGCCCGCGCGGCCGTAGATGATCGCGCCCGTGGGGAAGTCCGGCCCCTTGACGAACTTGCGCAGCTCCTTCACCGGGGCGTCGGGGTGGTCCACGAGGTGATTGATGGCCGCGACGGTCTCGACCAGGTTGTGCGGCGGGATGTTCGTGGCCATGCCGACGGCGATGCCGGCCGAGCCGTTCACGATCAGGTTCGGCAGCCGGGCGGGCAGGACCGTGGGCTCCTGCAGGCGGTCGTCGAAATTGGGAACGAAATCGACGGTGTTCTTGTCGATGTCCCCGAGCATCGTCATGGCGATGCGCGTCAGCCGCGCCTCGGTGTAGCGATAGGCCGCCGCGGGATCGCCGTCCACCGAGCCGAAGTTCCCCTGGCCGTCCACGAGCGGGTAGCGCAGCGAGAACTCCTGCACCATGCGCACCAGTGCGTCATACAGCGCGACGTCGCCGTGCGGGTGGTACTTGCCGAGCACGTCGCCCACGACGGTGGCGCTCTTCTTGTAGGGGCGGCCCGGCACGAGGCCCAGCTCGTTCATCGCGTACAGGATGCGGCGGTGCACGGGCTTCAAGCCGTCGCGCACATCGGGCAGCGCGCGCTGCACGATCACGCTCATCGAGTAGTCGAGGAACGACTCTTTCAGCTCGTCTTCGATGAGGCGCGGCAGGATGCGTTCGCGGGCGTTGGGTGCGGTCATGGCTCGGCTGGTTAGGCGGTTAGTCGGTTAGTCCGCTGGTCCACAGCGGATGAGTCTAAGTCGAACAAAGATAACCACTTAGATATTGGAAAGCAACAGGAGCAGGACTCCTAAGTGGGGCTCCGACAGCGGCTTGGGCGGCCGCTACCGGTGCCGCTCCAATTCGGCCACCCAGATGTCGCTCTCCAGATCGCCCACGGTGAAATAGAAGCGCCCGCCGCGCGCCCGGAACCCGTAGCGGTGCCACGGTCGCGAGGGATCGTCGAATCGCACCAGCACGCGCGCCGTGCCGCCGGCCACCGGCACGGCGCTCACGCCGACCATGCCGAGTGAATCCGCGAACAGGTTGTACACGGTCCGGCTGTCCGGCGACCACTGCGGGACCAGCGACGTGCGACCGCCCGAGTCGGGGACGAGCACCCGTGTCGGGCCGCTGTCGGGGGGAACGAGGATCAGTCCCGGTCCTCGAGCCACGCAGGACATAGCAATCCAACGACCGTCGGGCGACCACGCCAGCTGGGAGCGCGGCTCACAGCGGAGCGGGCGGCCACCCCCCAGGACCGTCAGACGGAGGCTCCGCGGCGCGGACCAGCCACTCTCCAAATCCCGAGTCACGATGTCGAGCCGCGGGTCTGGGCCATCAAAATCCCGCTGCGTTGCCAGGCGTCGACCACCCGGGTCCCAAGCGACGGCGCGCTCGTCCCCCGCCACCCGGCTGACCTGCGTCGCCGGACCGCCCGCCGCCCCGATGACGAACACCTGGCGGCGTCCCGCGCGGAAGCCGTGGAATGCGATCTCCCGCCCGTCGGGGGAGTAGGCGGGGAAGAACACGTCCGTCGAGTCGTTGGTGAGCTGCGCCGGCTCCCCGCCCGCGAGCGAGACGCGAAACACCTGCTGCACGCCGTTACGGTTGGAGTCGAACGCCAGCCAGCGGCCGTCCGGCGAGACGTCGAACCCCTCGATCGTTTGGTTCCCGGTTGTCACGGGCCGCGCCTGCGCGACGGACAGCGGCGCGCGGCCGGGGATGGGCAGCGACCACACGTTCGACGTCTCGGTGAATGCCGAGTAGGCGAGCAGCCCTCCACTCGCGCCCACACTGATCCCGTGGACATTGAGGCCCGTCGTGAGCCGCACCGGCGGGCTAGCCGACCCGCCCGAGGTCGTCACGGTGACAGCGTACACATCCCGCCCGCCATCGCGGTTCGACACATACAGTAGCGCCCGCCTTTGCGGCACCCAGACCGGGCTCATGTTGAGATTGCGGTCGTCGGTGACCCGGTGTGGCGTGCCGCCCGTCGCGCGGACGACCCAGATGCTGCTCGGCGCGAGATTACCGAGGGTCGCGTCAGCAATGAACGCCTTATTCCCCGAGACGTAGGCGATCCAACGACCATCGGGCGACCACGCGAAGGAGTGGAGCTCCCCACCGGCGACGATCAAGCGGGCGGGTCCCCCGTCGAGGGACCGCGCATACAAGGAGTCGCCCGACCCGTACAGGAAGGACCGCCCATCCGGCGAGATCGGGCCGGGGGCCGCGGCTGCGAGCGGCACGAGCAGCCGTGGCGCGCCTCCCAGGGCGGCCGCGATCTCGATGCCTCGATCGGACAGGAACAGCAGTCGCGCGCCGTCGGGCGCCCAGTGCGGCAGCCGCTGGAAGCCACCGGCGCCGCGCACGACCGGCACCGGGGTGCCGCCCTCGAGCTGCCGCACGTACAGGCGCATCCGACCGGGCGAGCCCGCCGTGTAGGCGAGGAGCTTGTCGTCGGGGGACAACGCGGGATCGATTTCCAGCCCGGGATCGAGTGTGACCTGGACGCGGCGCCCGAGGGCAAAGGCGGGCGGCCGAGCGCGGGCCAGCAGCAAGGCGCCCACGACCACCGCGGTCAGGACCACCGCGGCCGCCACGTAGCGGCGGGCGGGCGTTCCAATGACGGCCGCGGCCAGCGGGCGCGTCGCCGTGGGCGTCGTACCGCCGCTCGGTGTCGCCAGCGGCTCGAGCTGGGCGAGCAGCTCGTCCGCGCTTTGCCAGCGGTCGGCGGGGCGCTTCTCGAGGCATTTCATCACGATGTGCGCGAGCGCCGCAGGGCATGCGGGGCGGCGAGCCTGGAGCGGCTCGGGCCGTCGCGTCACTTGCGCCGCGAGGACCTCGGAGGCCGTCTTCCCGACGAACGGTGGCCCGCCCGTGACGAGCTCATAGCCCAGCACGCCCACCGCGTAGAGGTCGGCGCGATGATCGATGTGCGGGTCGGCGGCCGCCTGCTCGGGCGCCATGTAGGCCGGCGTGCCGAGCGCGACGCCGGCCGTCGTGACCCGACTCCCCGCGCTCGCGTCGCTCAAGGCCTTGGCGACGCCGAAGTCCATCACCAGCGCGTGCCGGCCCGAGAGCAGCACGTTGTCCGGCTTAATGTCGCGGTGCACCACGCCGTGGGCGTGGGCGTACGCCAGGGCGTCCACGACCTCCACCAGGATCTTCACGGCGTCGTGGATCGGCAGCTCGCCGTGCCGGGCCAGCCGGTCGCGCAGCGACTCGCCCTCGACCGACGGCATGACGTAATAGAAGAATCCGTCGGCTTGACCGGAGTCGAGCAGCGGCAGGATGTGTGGGTGCTGGAACTGCGCGACCGTCTCGATCTCGCGCGTGAAGCGGTCGGCGCCCAGCGTGGCGGCGAGCTCGGGGCGCAGCACCTTCACCGCCACCTGGCGACGGTGCCGCATGTCTTCCGCGAGATAGACCGTCGCCATGCCGCCCGACCCGAGCTCGCGGATCAGACGATAGCGGTCAGCCAGGGCCGCGGCGACGCGGTCGAAGGAGGCCGTCACGCCGGGTAACATACATGAAGTTGACGATCGGTTGATCAGGCGCTGGTACGTTTGCTCCCAGGCTGAAGCCTGGGCTCGGCCGGCACTGTGCTCAAGCACACTGAGCGAAGCGAACGGCATCAAGCGAGTGTCCTTCAGGACAGGGCCTCGCCGAGCCCATCCTTCAGGATGGGACCAACGGGTCCCGAGCTCGCCTCAGGTGGCGATCTCCACGACGACTTTTCCCAGCTGCTCCCCTCGCTCCAGCCGCTCGAACGCCGCGCGCGCGTCGGCGAACGGAAAGACTCGGTCCACGAGCGGCCGTAGCTCCCCGGTCCCGAGCAGCCGCACAATCTCGCGGTACTCCGCGTCGTTCCCCATGGTCGCGCCCATGATGGTCCACTGATACCAGAATAGACGGCGCAGGTCGATCGCCACATGCGGGCCCGTGGTCGCACCGCAGGTGACGAGCCGCCCCCCCCGACCGAGCGCCCGCAGCGACTCGCCCCACGTCGCCTCGCCAACGTGCTCGATCACCACCTCCGCGCCCCGTCTGTCGGTCAACGCGCGAACCTCCTGCGACACCGTGCGGGTGGTGTGGTTCAGCGCGACGTCGGCGCCGAGCTCTTGGGCTGCGCGCAGCTTGGCGTCGCTCGAGCTCGTCACAATGACCTTCGCCCCTCGGAGCTTGGCGATACGCATCGCGGCGAGCGACACGCCGCCGCCAATCCCCCAGATGAGCACTGTCTCGCCAGGCCGCACCTGCGCCCGGGTGACGACCATGCGCCACGCGGTCAGGGTGACGAGCGAAAACGCCGCCGCTTCCGCCCAGCTGACGGGGCTCGCCAGGGCCGGGATGAGGGCGACGTTCTGCTCGGGCACGACGATGCGCCCGGCCAGGGTGCCGGGGAGGTGTTCGCCGAGCAAACGGTAGTTGACGCACAACGAATGCTCGCCGGCGCGGCAGTACTGGCACGTATAGTCCGCGATCCCCGGGTTGATCATCACGCGGTCGCCCGGCCGCACCGACTGCACGTCCGGGCCCGCCGTCTCCACCACGCCGGCGCCGTCCGCCCCCAGGATGTGAGGAAAGCGGTATTCGTGGGGCAGTCCCCGCACGACATGGAGGTCGAGGTGATTGAGCGCGGCGGCGCGCAGCGCCACGCGGACCTCGCGCGGGCCCAGCGTCGCGGGCGCGCCCCCAGCCCCGGGGTCGGGAACATCGGCGAGGTCCAACTGGTCGAGGCCGCCGGTGGCGCGGATAACCCAGGCGCGCATGGGGGGCGGGGGGCGGGGGGGGCGGCCGGAGGCTAGGGCAGGAAGGCTGGCGACACCATCTGTTCGGTACCGGTCGTCGGCATTGGCACCGGAGCACCGCCGCCCGGGCCGACCGGCTGGATGTACACCCGGTAGACGTTCTTCTGCACCATCACCACCAGGCCCAGGAGATCACCGCCCGGCGACGCAGCGAAGTCGTTGATCACGAGGTCGCTGCCGGTGACGGGCGTGACCTTGCCCGTCGCCAGCTCCGCCTTCACGACCTGCGTCGTCGTGCGGCCGCTTTCCTTTTGTTCCACGAGGTACGCGAGCGAGCCATCCCGCAGGAAGTGGGGCGCGCGTTCCTTGATCTGTGGGGTCTTGGTGAAGGCGCGCTGGTTCGAGCCGTCCCTCGCCATGAGCCAGATGTCGTTGTTGCCCTCGCGGTTCGAAACGAACGCTATCGTCTCGCCGTCGGGCGACACCGTCGGCTGCGAGTTGTCCGCCGGCTCCTGGGTGAGCTGCACCGCGTCCGAGCCGGTGATCGGCTGCAGGAAGATCTGCCGGTGACCGGTGCGGAGCGAGTGATACGCCACGGCCTGCCCGTCCGCCGTAAAGGCGGCGTCGCCGTCCAACCCGGGGGAGTTGGTGAGTCGCGAGGCGTTGGTCCCGTCCGCGTCCATCACGTAGATCTCGGGCTGCCCGTCGCGCGTCGAGGTGAACGCGATGCGCGAGCCGTCGGGCGAGAACGCCGGCTCGGTGGCGCTCGCGGTGTCGTCCACGACCTTGCGCAACTGCGCCAGATTCGAGCGCTCCGCCGAGTAGAGCTGGAACCGGCCGACCCGCGAACTCGCGACGACGATCTCGCCCTGCACGAACACCTCGGCGGCGGCGTGCTTCCCGCCGGGCGCGGTGGCCGTGACGCGCGCGTGGCCGTAGCCGGCGGTCGACACCGTCCCGTCCTCGGCGACGGCGGCCACCGCGGGATTGTCGGATGTCCACGTGACACCCGTCGCCGGCCCGATCGGCGTCCCCGTCTCGTCGGCGAAGCTGGCCTTGAGGCTGTAGCGTCGCGCGAGCGGCAGGCCCACCCGCGTCGTCGACAGCTTCAAACCCGCGGCGATCACCCGGACCTGCCACGTCGCGACGAGCCCCGGGCCGGGACCCTTCGCCGTCAACGTCGTCTTCCCGGCCCGCCTCCCCATCAACGTTCCGGTCGCGGGGTCAAAGGTCGCGAGCGACGTATCCGCCACGGTCCAGCGGATCGGCGCCTCGGGAACCGGCGCCTTATCGGCGGCGAGCGCCTGCACCTGGAACTTCGCGACCCCCTGGATCGGCAGGGGCACTTCCGTCTTGAGCGTGGGAATCACCGCCAGCTGGTCCACGGTCTTGTGCACCAGGACGTCCATCGTCTTCGTCTGCAGCAACCCGGAGACGGTGAGCGTCGTCCGCCCGGGAGCCACGGCGGTGACCACGCCCGTCAGGCTCACGCGGGCCACGTTGGCATCCGCCGCGGACCATTGGAGCATGAGCGGGCTGATCGCGCGGCCGCCCTGCCCTGGTACGACGACGCGCAGGGTATCCACGTCGCCGGGCGACAGGAGGAGGGGGCTCGCTTCCGGGATCGCGATCTCGCTGGGCTGGACCACGACCGGCGCCGTCGCGGTGAGGCCCGTCGTGCTCGTGACCTGGACGGTGCCTTGTCCCTGGGCGAGCGCGATGACGACGCCGTTCTGGTCCACGCTCGCGATCTCGGGCCGCAACGACTTCCAGGTCACCGCGACCGGCGCGGCAGGAGACCCGTCGTCCTTGAGGGCGCGCGGCGCGACGCGGGTGTTCTCGGAGGGCAGCAGGTACACGGTCGGAGGCTCCATCCGGAGCACCGCCGCGGGCCCCGTGCCCGCGGGCTGCCCGGCCAAGACGTCCGGTCCGGAGGGGGCAGGGGGAGTGGCCGCCGGACCCGGCGCCGGCGGCGCGGCACCCCCCCCGGCCGGGGCGCCCGCGGGACCCACGACCTGCACCGCCGCGGAGCCCCGGCGCGAGGCGACGCGCGCCTCGATGATCGCAATGCCACCGGCGACGCCCGTGACCGTGCCGTCGTTGTCCACGCTCGCCACGGCGCGGTTGTTGGAGGACCAGATAACGCGCACGGTGGGGATGACGTTGCCGGCGCGGTCGAACGCCGTCGCGAGGAGGCCCGTGCGCTCCCCCACCTTGATCGTCACGGCCGGCGGGGCGACCTGGACTTCGGCCACGTTCTGCGCCAGTGCGGCGCTCGGCAGCGCCAGGGCGGCGAGCAAGAAGCTGGGGCGGACGACCATAGCGGCGCGAACGTAAACGGTCGTAAGTGTCGTTGTCAAGCTAACTTGTCACGACGGCGCGGGAGCCGACTGGTGCCGCGCGGATCGGGCCGTGATCACTTGCGTGGCACGATTCCCGGCGTAAGCTATAGGCCACGCCCACGGCACAACCCAGCGGAGGAGAGATCATCCGATGCTCGACCCAACCGATTTTTCGGAGAGCAGCTGGACCGGCCCCGGCATGATGGAGCCGATGTATCCGCCGGCGCCATCGACGCCCCCGATGCCGATGGGGGAGCCGATGGCGGCGCCCAAGCCGCGGCCCCCGGCGAAAAAGAAAAGGAAGGCGTCGCGGCCCAAGGCGAAGAAGAAGAGAGCCGCCAAGAAGCGGCCGAAAGCCAGGGCGAAGCGGCGCGGGAAGGCCAAGCGGAAGAAGGCGGCGAGAAGGCGGCGCCGCTAGCCTACGGCACATCGCCCCACGGGAGCGCCGTTCGGATGGCTCGAGCCATCTCCTCACGGCGCTCCCGCGGCATTTTACTCCCTTCGTCACCCTCTCCCCCGGATCGACTGAGGCACCGGTGCGCGGTGTATGGTCCCTGACGCTCTGCGCCGTCGCGGCTTGCGCGGCGCCCTCCGCGGCCCCGGCGCCCCCGGCGCCGCTGACGGATGCGCAGGCGGAGGTCACGGCGATGCTCGCGCGCAGCGCCGCCGACTGGAACCGCGGCGACCTCGCGGGCTTCATGAGCGACTATGCACGCGACTCCCTCACGAGCTACGTGTCGGGCGGCCACGTGCAGTACGGCTGGCAGAAGCTCTTCGACCGCTACCAGGCGACCTACTTCGCGCCCGGGAAGACGCGCGATTCGCTGACGTTCGAGGAAGTGCGCGTCCGGCGACTGGCGCCCGACCTCGCCTTCTGCACCGCGCGCTTCAAGCTGGTGCGCGGCGACTCGATCACGGCGAGCGGGCCGTTCACACTGGTGCTGGAAAAGCGTGGGGCCCGCTGGTACATCCTGCACGACCATACGTCGAGCGATCCGAAGCCGTGACGCGCATCCTGCGCCTCTGCTCCCTGCTCGGCTGCGCCCTGCTGCCGGCGGCGTGCCAGCCCGGCGGCGACCCCACGATCGCGCTCGAGGGCGCGACGCTGATCGACGGCTCCGGTGGCGCGCCGATGCACGACGCGCTGATCATCGTGAAGAACGGCCACATCGAGACCGTGGCGCGCGTCAGCGAGGCGCGGGTCCCGCGCGGGGCGCAGGAGATCAGCCTGGTCGGCAAGACGATCATCCCGGGGCTGATCGACGCACACGCCCACGTGGAGCGGTGGGCCGTGCAGCGTTACGTCGTCTGGGGGGTCACGACGGTGCGCGATCTCGGCGCGACCAGCACCGACTCGGCCATCGCGCTCCGGAACGATCTCAACCTCGGCGCGGTGCTGGGGCCGCGCATGTTCACCTCCGGCGCGATGATCGACGGCGCGCCGCCGACGTATGCGGCCGCGACGGCCGTGCGAACCCGCGACGAGGCTCGCCGCGCGGTGGACCAGCGCGCGGTGGTGGGCGCCGACTGCGTGAAGATCTACACGAAGCTCACACCCGACCTGCTGGCGCCGCTGCTCGACGAGGCGGCGACGCTGCGGCTCCCCGTGGCGGCCCACCTCGGCAAGATCGACGCCCTGACCGCCGCGCGCGCCGGTGTGGCGTCGCTCGAGCACATGGCGGGCGTGGTCCAGGCCGCGACGCCGAGCCCCGGCGCCTACTTCCGGGCGCACGACCAGTTCCTCCGCGGCTGGACCCTCGAGGAAGGCGGCTGGAGCACGCTCGACTCCGCCGCCGTCGCGCGCGTGGCGCGCACGCTCGCCGCAACGCACGTCGCGATTGTGCCGACGCTGGTGCTGCACGAGATGATGTCGCACCTCGACAACCCCACGCTGCTGTCGCGCCCCGGTATGGAGGACGTGCCCGCCGCCGCGGCCAGCGTGCGCGACGTGCAGGGCTTGCTGCGCCGCACCGGCTGGCGCGCCCCGGAGCTCAAGGCGTTCCGGCGCTCCCGCGCGCGCCAAGACCAGTTCGTGCGCGAGTTCAAGCGCGCGGGCGGCCTCATCGCGGCCGGCTCCGACGCCGCGAACCAACTGCTCGTGCCGGGCCTGTCACTGCACGAGGAGCTGAGTCTGCTCGTCGGCGCTGGCCTCACCCCGCTCGAGGCGCTCACCGCCGCCACGCGCAAGGGCGCGGAGCTCATGCACGCCGATTCGCTCGGCCGGATCGCGCCCGGCAAGGTGGCGGACCTGGTGGTGCTCGACGCGGACCCGGCGGCGGACATCGGGGCGACCCGGCGCATCGCCTGGGTGATGATTCGCGGACGGATGATCTACCAGGGCGACGTCGCGATCACGGGCGACCGCATCGCGGGCGTCGGGTTCCTGAACGGCGCCGCGGCGCGAGAGACAGTGGACGTGCGTGGGCTCGCCGTGGCGCCCGGGTTCATCGACATGATGGGGCAGTCCGAGATCAACGTCCTGATCGACAACCGCGTGCTGAGCAAGGTCACGCAGGGCGTCACAACCGAGGTGACGGGCGAGGGCGGCTCGGTCGCCCCGCTCACCGACCAGCTCGTGCTCGACGACTCGGACGCGATGAAGAAATGGCACTACCGCGAGGACTGGCGCGACCTGGACGGCTACTTCGCGCAGCTCGCGAAACAGGGCTCGACGGTGAACATCGCCACGTTCGTCGGGGCGACCCAGGTACGGCTCGCCGTGGTCGGCAAGGAGAACCGGGCGCCCAGGGGGCCCGAGCTGGCGCACATGACGGCGCTCGTGGACACGCTGATGGAGCAGGGCGCGCTGGGCCTCTGGACCGCGCTCGAGTACGCCCCGGCGAGCTACTCCACCACTGACGAGATCATCGCCCTCGCCAAGGCGGCCCGCCGGCACGGCGGCATCTACGCGTCGCACATGCGAAACGAGGGCATTCGCATCGACGACGCGCTGAACGAGCTGTTCCAGATCGCGCGCCAGGCGGACATCCCGGCGGAGGTGTCCCACCTCAAAGTGTCCGGGCGGAAGAGCTGGGGACAGATGGCTCGCATCCTCGCGCGGATCGATTCGGCGCGGGCGGCGGGGCTCGACGTCGCAGCCGATCAGTACCCGTACACGCGCGCGGCGACGGCGCTCGACGCCTCGATCCCGTCCTGGGCCGAGAGCGGCGGCTGGGACTCTGTGCTCGCGCGGCTGCGCGATCCCGCGACCCGCGCCCGGCTGCGCGACGAGATGCTCAACCCGCGGGGAGCGGAGAGCTTCTACTATGAGGCGGGTGGGGGCCCTGGCGTGCTGATCACCGGCACCTTCCAGGACTCGTTGCGCTACCTGCAGGGGAAGTACATCAGCGAGATCGCCGCGGCGCGCCACCGCGACCCCGTGGAGACACTCTTCGACATCGTGCTGGCGGAGAACGGGCACCGCACCGACGCGGTGTATTCCGTGATGAACGAGCCCGACGTTCAGACGGCCATGAAGACCTGGTGGGTGGCGGTGAACACCGACTTCGGCGGCGTGGCGCCCGACGGGCCGTTCGGGTCGCAATCGGCCCATCCCCGCGCCTACGGCACGTTCGCCCGGATCCTGGGGCACTATGCGCGCGACCTGAAGCTGTTCCCGCTCGAGTTCGCCGTGCGCAAGATGACGTCGCTCGCGGCGCAGCGGGTGGGCCTGGTGGACCGCGGTCTCTTGAAGCCGGGCCTGGCGGCCGACGTCACCGTGTTCGACCCGCGCACCGTCGTCGACCTGGCGACGTTCGAGCAGCCGCACCAGCCGTCGGTGGGGTTCGCGTACGTATTCGTGAACGGGCAGAAGGTGCTCGATCATGGCAAGCTCACCGCGGTGCGCCCGGGACGCGGGCTGCGCGGGCCGGGATACGTGCCTCCGGAGCGGCGCGGCAAGCGGTGACGCTCGGGCGGCTCGTCCTCGCGTGGCTGCCGGTGGCGGTGTGGCTGGTGGCTACGGGCCACGGGCTCGAAGCGTGGCTCCCTGTCGAGGCGGTCGCTCCCCGAGCGGCGACGGCGGCCGCCCTGGCGGAGTCGGTCGTGCTGACGCTGCTCGCTTCGTTGTGGTTCGATTCCCTCGGTCACGGCGGCTGGTGGCTGATCTTCTTGCTGCTCGGCCTGCTGCAAGCACTGCCGGGCCTGGTGTTGCGCCGACATGGCGTGCGCCGACTTGTTGCGGCCGTCGCGCGCTACGTCCTCGCCGGCGCCATTCTCGCCTGGAGACTCGGATAGAGTATCTTCGGTAGACCCTATGTCTACCGCACCCATGACCGCGATCCGGTTGACGCGCTTCTCGCACGGCGCCGGCTGAGCCTGCAAGCTCGGCCCCGCCGAGCTGGCGCAGGTCTTGCGCCACGTGCCGGTCGCGACGGATCCCCGGATCCTCGTCGACGCCTCGACCCGCGACGACGCCGCCGTCATCCAGCTGGCGCCTGATCGCGCGATCGTGGCGACGGTGGACTTCTTCACGCCCATCGTGGACGATCCCTACGACTTCGGCCGCATCGCCGCGGCGAACGCGCTCTCCGACATCTACGCGATGGCCGCGACGCCGCTGTTCGCGCTCAACCTCGTCGGCTGGCCGCGTGACAAGCTGCCGTTCGAGGTGCTGGGCGAGGTGATCCGCGGCGGCGCGGACATGGCGCGCGAGGCGGGTGCCTTCGTGCTGGGTGGTCATTCGGTGGACGACCCGGAGCCCAAGTACGGCATGGTGGTGATCGGCGACGCGCGCCCCGAGCGGATCGTCAAGAACAGCGGGGCGAAGCCCGGCGACGCGCTGGTGCTCACGAAGCCGATCGGCACGGGCGTGCTGGCCACGGCCCTCAAGCGCGATCTGGTGACGGAGCAGGACCTCGCCCCGGCGGTGGCCTCGATGACGACGCTCAACGCCGGTGCCGCCCGGGCGATGCTGGCGGTCGGCGTCCACGCCGCGACGGACGTGACGGGGTTCGGCCTGCTCGGGCACCTGCGGAACCTGCTCGAGGCGAGCGGCGCCGCCGGCGAGGTCCACGCGGCGGCCGTGCCGCTGCTGGCGGGGGCGCGCGAGCTGGCGGAGCGCGGCGCCATTCCGGGGGGCACGGAGCGGAACGCCGCGAGCCTCACGGCCGCGGTGACGTTCGGCGCCGGCGTGGACCGAACCGCGCGGGTGCTGCTGGCCGACGCGCAGACATCGGGCGGGCTGTTGATCGCCGTGCCGCCGGCCCGGGTCGACGCGCTGGTGGCGGCGCTGGGCCGCGAGGGCACTCCGGTGGCCGCGGTGATCGGCCGCGTGGTCGCGGGCTCCGTGGGACGGATCTCGGTCACGTAGCGAGGGCCATGCACGCGATCCCCGAGTACACGAGCCTCACCCCCGACGCCCTCGATGCGCTGGAGCGCGCGGTGCGCGAGCGGCGCCGCGTGGCGCTGCGGCGGCGCGGCTCGGAGTACGTGGTGGTCGCCGAGCGGCTCGATACGAACGAGCGCGAGGAGGCGCTCGGGGGGAGGCTGCCGATGACGGGCGAGGTGCTGCTGTTCCCGTTGCGCGAGCTCGAGTTCTTCGCGGTGCTGCCGTAGCCGTGTTCACGCGCCTGCTCGTGGGTCTCGACGGCAGCCCGCGGGCCGATTCGGCCTTCGAGCAGGCGGTGGTGCTCGGGAAGCGGTTCGGGAGCAGCATCATCGTCGCCTACGTCGAAGAGCCGGAGGGCCGGTCCGCCGACGGGGCGGCGATGCTCGACCGGGCGCAGGAGCGCGTGCGCGCCGCCGGGCTCAAAGTCGAGACCGTCGCGCGCGCGGGGCCGCCGGACCTGGAGCTCGCCGAGCTGGCCAAGGCCGCGGACGCCGTGCTGGTGGGGCGCCGCGGCGTCACCACCAAGGGCCAGGGCGCGCTCGGCCCCACGGTCGCGTCGCTGATCCGCATCGCGGAGCGCTGCGTGATCGTGTGCGGCGGGTTGCCGTCGCCGATGCAGTCATGTGCCGTCGCGTTCGACGGGCGCGACACCAGCCGCCGCGCCCTCGAGCTGGCGATGCAGTTCGCGTCCGTCGTGGAGGGCACGATCCACCTCATCTATGCCACCGACGACCGCGAGGCGGGGCTCAAGGTCGTGGGCGTCGCCGAGGCGACGCTCTCGATGCAGCGGGTCGCGTTCGTCACGCACGTCGAGCCGGGAAAGCCGGGCGAGGTGGTGGCGCGCGTGATCAAGCGGACCCACTGCGACGCGCTGTTCGCGGGCGCGCACATGACCCACCAGCAGGGCCGCCCCAGCGCCGTCGTCGTGTCCCACGCCGAGGAGATCCTGCGCCATACCGACATCCCGGTCGTCATCCAGCCCTGACGCGCCCCCCCCGATCGGCGTGCTGGTCCACGCCGACGAGAGCTGCCTCGGGAACGACAGCACCAAGCCGAGCCCCGGCGGCAACGCCGCGCTGATCGAGGCGCCCGCGGGGGACAGCGTGGCGCGGTGGGATTTCTACGAGTACTCTCCGCAAACGACGAACAACAAGATGGCGCTCGCGGGCGCCATCGCGACGCTCGAATGGATCCGCCGCCAGTGGAAGCACGCGCGGGTGGTGTACGTGTCCGACTCACAATACCTCGTGAAAGGGATGACCGAGTGGGTGCAGGGTTGGGAGGCGCGGGGGTGGAAGCGCAAGGGCGGCGTCCTGGAGAACCAGGAGCTGTGGCAGAAGCTGGTGCAGGCGGCCGCGGCGCACCACATCGCCTGGCGGTGGATCGAGGGGCACGCCGGTCACGCGAAGAACGAGTATGCCAACGACCTCGCGATCCGCGCGGCGCAGCGCCAGGAGCGCTCCGACGGGCTCGTCCCGTCGGGGTTCGACGTCTGGCTCGCCGAGCAGCGGGCGCGGGGGGCGTACCGTGGCTACGATCCCGATCGGGAGCTCGATGAGCGTCTTTAAGGACGGCGTCCCCGGCAACACGCACTTCCTGAACCTGCTCCCCGACGGGGCAGCGGCGCCCCCCGTCGAGCGGATTCCCCTGTACGAGGTGTACATGCGCATGGCGGAAGAGCTGGCCAAGCGCTCCACCTGCGCCCGCCTCCAGGTCGGGACCGTGGTCACCGACCAGCGGCTCGAGAACGTGCTCGCGATCGGCTACAACGGGAACGCGCGGGGACTGCCGAACAAGTGCGACTCGGCGGTGCCGGGGAGCTGCGGGTGCATTCACTCCGAGATGAATGCGCTCGTGAAGGCCCCGGGCAACGCGCGCGACAAGGTCGTGTTCATCAGCGCCTCGCCGTGCGTGATGTGCGCCAAGCTGATCATCAATTCGGGCGTGACGCACGTGTTCTATCGCAAGGCGTACCGCGATCCGTCGGGCATCGAAGTGCTGCAACAGGGAGGCGTCGTGCCGGTGCTGTACGACAAGTGGGTGCGCGAGTGGCGGTGATTCAAGCGCGGAATCAAACGGGGAGGTGCGCCATGAAACGTGTCTCGTTCGCTCTACTCGCCCTCGCGGTGCCTGCGACGGCCGTGCCGCTCGGTGCGCAGTCGCTGCTGTACCGGCCGCCCAATCTCGGTGGCACCTGGGTCGCCGACGGCGGCGTAGTGCAGTTCGACTTCGTGCACCGGTTTCACGTCTTCCCCGGGCCGAGCAACTCGGTCGTCAACTACCCGACCTTCACTTTGGCGGCCGGGGTCGGCCATGGCATCGACTTCGGTGTGCACTTCGGCACCAAAAGCAGCATACCCTCGAGCGGGAACTCGACCAACGAGAGCGAGTGGTTCGCCCGGTGGCGCGTGCTCGGAGGGCCCGAGGGGAAGGAAGGCTTCGCGGTCTCGGTGACGCCTGCCTACAACAAACTGGCGAAGAGCGCCGATGGTGAACTCGGGGTCGACTGGACGAGCGGGCGCCTCACGCTCTCGGGAGCCGCTCGGGGGATGACCAAGCCGTTCGGCATGTCCGGCGCCAGGGCAGCTTTTGGTGGGGGGGTAGTCGCTCGCCTGACGTCGTACATCGGCGTGAGCGTTGACGTCGGCTCGTTCGTTGGACCCACGACGCTCGCGGTCTGGGGCGCAGCACTAAACTTTGTGATCCCAGGATCGCCGCACACGTTTTCGCTGCAGGCCGGCAACGCCTCGGTCAATACTATCGAGGGCAACTCTCAGGGCACGAACGACGTGCGCTACGGCTTCGAGTTCACCATCCCGCTGCACCTGAAGCGCTTCAGCCCCTGGTTCCACAAGACGCCGAAACCGATCGTCCTCGGCAGCGCGGCCGGGGCGGCGATCGCGGCCGACGTGCGGATGTCCAACGTCACGTTCATGGGCGACACGATCACGATCGCCGTGGGCCAAGCGGTGCGCTGGACGAACGCGGATCCGATCGAGCACACCGTCACGTTCGACGGCGCCGCCGAGCCAGGCTCCCCGGTGATCCCGCCGAACGGCAGCTACGTCCACCGCTTCGACAAGCCGGGGAGGTACACCTACCACTGCACGCCGCACCCGTTCATGAAGGGCGTGGTGGTCGTCAAGTAATGCCGGACGATCTCGACCGGCTGTTCGAGCGACTCGTGACGGTCCTGGCGCAGGACGCGCCGGGACGGCTCGCGATTCCGTTCCCCGCCGCCGAAGTGTACGAGCGGCTCGTCCCATACCGCTCGAACCGCTCGACCCTCAAAGTCGCGACCCACGAGGACTACGAGATGGCGGTGATGCGGCTGCTCTCGGGGGAGCGGGGCTACGCCTCGCTCGACCTGCCCGACGTCCAGGAGGCGCTCGGGCGGGAGGCCAAAGAATCGAATCCCGACACGGGCCTGTTCCGCCAGTTTCCGCACGCCATCCTGAGCCTCAACCGGATCGCGGCAGAGCGGTTCCTGCGGGGCGACCGGTCGTACGCCCCCCCCCCGCCCCCCCCGCCCCCCCCGCCCCCGGCCGCGCCGCTGCCGCCGCCGGAGGTGGTGGCGTCGGACGAGGACGCCGAGGACGACGCCAAGGAACCGGAGGAGCCGGTCTCCGCGTCACCGTTCGAGCTGGCCGAGCAGTCGGAGACGCCGCGTCAGTGTCCCTACTGCGGTGAAACCGTGCCGGGGGCGCGCAAGGTGAACTTCTGCCCGCAGTGCGGGCAGCCGCCGTCGGGGGAGCTGCGCTGCCCGGCGTGCGGCAGCGAGGTGGACGTCGGCTGGCGCTACTGCGTGAGCTGCGGCCGCGCGACGGGTTTCGAGTGAGGCGCTACCACGTCGCCGTGATCGCCGGAGACGGGATCGGGCCGGAGGTCGTCGAAGCGGCGATCCCGGTGCTGGAGCGCGCAGCGGCGAAGCACCACTTCGGACTCGATTTCGAGCGGCTCCCCTATTCCGCCGATCATTTCCTCGAGACGGGAGAGACCCTTCCCGATGCGGCGTTTCGACATCTGCGGGACGGTGTCGACGCCATTCTGTTGGGCGCCCTCGGCGACCCCCGCGTCCCGGGCAACGAGCACGCGCGGGACATCCTGCTGGGGCTGCGGTTCAAGCTCGATCTCTATGTCAATTTCCGACCCGTCACGCTGCTCCATCCCGACCTCACGCCGCTCCGCAACAGCCGGCCGATCGACTTCGTCATCTTCCGCGAGAACACGGAAGGCGTGTATCTCGGTCGGGGGCGCATCGACGGCGATCAATACATCGCGGAGGAGGTCAACACCGCGCAGGGCGTGGAGCGCATCATCCGGGCGGCGTTCGAATGGGCGAAGGGGCACGGCAAGACGCGCGTCACCATGAGCGACAAGGCGAACGCGGTGCCGGCGCACAAGGTGTGGCAGGAGACATTCCAACGTCTGACGCCCGAGTTCCCCAGCATCGCCGCAGAGCATCGCTACGTGGACGCGCTCGCGCTGGAGCTGGTGCGCGAGCCCGAGCGGTTCCAGGTGATCGTCACGAACAACCTGTACGGCGACATCCTCTCCGATCTGGGGGCCGGGCTCGTCGGGGGGCTGGGGCTGGCCGCGAGCGCCAACCTGCACCCTGGGGAGGGCCTGCCGGGCCTGTTCGAGCCGGTGCACGGCTCGGCCCCGCCGCTCGCCGGCAAGGGTGTGGCGAATCCCATCGCGACCGTTCTCACGGGCGCGCTGCTGTTCGAGGACTTGGGCCACCCGGAGGCGGGGCGCGACCTGGAGCGGGCGGTGCGGGAGACGCTCGCGGCAGGCGTGCGGACGCCTGATATCGGGGGCAAGGCGACAACGCGGGAGGTTGCTGCCGCTGTCGCATCACTCGTGTAGCTTCCGCAAGCAGGCGCACGCCTCACGAACTGCTGGCCAGTGGGACTCGATTACGGGCAGGTAATGAAGCTGCACGTGGACCCGCGGCGTAGACGCCCTGTTGCATCGCATCCCTGGCGACGATGACTCGTGTGGGACTTCAAGCTCGAGTCGCTACCGGAGACTGCAAACCCAGTCGTATCGCTACTCAGGTATTGGCACTACGAACTCGTCAGGCCGCAGGCGTATTGTCTTGTGCAGGTCCGCAGCGTTGAACTCGATGGCGAAAGGCGACAGGTAGTGTTTCAGTAGGGGAGGTTTGTCGCCCATCACCACGTGGCGTCCGAAGAACCCCGGACCGGCGGCGCCCGTCTGTGTGTAGTCTGAGCATTGGAGTAGGATGACTGGAGCATGGCTCACCCCCTGAGCGAGCAAGCCAACCGCGCGATGGTACCCGTTCCGGAGCAGCATGCGCCCCTCAAACTCGGCCACCTGAACGAAGGGTGAGCCGAAAGTGAGATCGACCGTGAAGCGTAACGGGCCTCCGTCCGATGCCTGAACGCCCATAGCCGCGATCCGCAAATTGGGCCCTGGGGCCGACAGGGTGACGCCAGCCCCGTCGCCAGCGACGCGGAGGGGAAACTTGGGGGGCGCCACCGGTAACGTGACATCCGCAAGCTCGAGAATTGTCGCGCTGGCCGGGACATGGAATGTCGCGGAGTACGGCTTGTCCACCGTGAACTGAAAGGCTACCAGCTGCCCCAAGGACACGACGGCAACGCGGTAGGGGATGTTTTCCACCGTCGTGCGGAGTTGTTCACTCTGCGAGAGCTGCTCGACCCTGGCTTGGAGTTCAGGCGGCGGTACGAGAACGTCGACGCCCTCTGTATCCGCCCATGAAGGAGCGCCCTCAAGCTGTCCGCGCGCGACTCTCCACTTTTCGATCCGCTCTTCTACCTCCTGCGGCGTGTGGACGCCCCTCTGCGTAAGCAATTGCCGCACCTCGTGTTCTTGAAGGAACGCGCCCAACAGCAGCGACTTGCGACTCCTCGCTCTGCTCATAACCGGTTCTCCTCCGCCGCGCCGTAACTCATCTGCTTGACGATCACTAGGCACCTAGCGTACATTCATAGTACGAATTTCGTACAGCACATTGCCCGTGTCAAGGATGTCAACATGGTCCAGGCTCGCCTCAAACTGGCCGATCGACTGCGGCAGGCCCGCGACGACGCAGGCCTCACCCAAGAGCAGGCCGCCGACTACCTCAGCATCCGCCGCCCCGCCATCGCCGAAATCGAGGCCGGCAAGCGGGCGGTGAAGAGCGACGAGTTGGTGCGCCTGGCACAGCTCTATGGCCGGAGTCTGAAGTGGTTGGTCCAGGGTGCCGAGACCGCCGAGGAGCGGATGGCGGGCGCGCTATTTCGGGCGGGCGAGCCGACGAGCCCCCTTTTGAAGCGCGAGGCCGCGAAGCTGGCGCGACGGTGTCGCCTCCTCGGCGACCTGGAAGAAAGGCTCGGACTCGAACGACACCACCAGGCGCTGCCGCAGTACGCGAACGACGGCGCGCTGCACGACTTTTCCGTTGCCGCCGACCACGGCACCGAAGTGGCCTATCAAGAGCGGGCTCGGCTGCGAATTGGCGTCGCGGCGCCCATTCGCGACGTGTGGGGACTGGTTGAGGACGCCGGCCTACACGTGTTCCCCCTGCACATCGGTCGCGACGGCGAGATCGACGGGATCTTCACGCGGCTCGACGACACCAGCGCCTGCGTCGGGGTGAACGTCGAGAAATGGGTCTTCCGCCAGGTGTTCACGGTGGTCCACGAATACGGGCACGCCCTAATGGACGGGGACACGCCGGCCGAGGCCTGTGTTACAAGCCGCGGTTGGACCAGCGCTACCCGGACCGTCTACAACAACCGGGAGTTCCGGGCGAACCAGTTCGCAGCGGTCTTCCTGGTGCCGCGTGAGGCGTTACTCCGTTACCTCGAGGCGCGCGGAAGGGTGCGCCGGGGAAAGATCGCGGAGTTGACCCCGATGGACGTGGTCCGGGCCCAAGATCACTTCGGCGTGAGCGCCGAGATGTTTCTCTGGCGCCTTCAGAAAGAGCGCCTTATCCCGGCGGCGGCGCGCAAGGAACTCGCTGCCAAACTCGCGGACATCGGCGTGATCGCGCTGGCGCGGGCGCTCGGTTATGACTGGCGCGACCGCGCGCAGCCGTTCACGCGCGTTCACGAGCTGGCGCTTAAGGGCTACGCTAAGGGCCTGGTGACGCTCGGGGTCCTGGCAGACCTGTTCGATCGCCAAAAGGAAGACATGTACGACCTGCTCAAAGCCTGGGATGTGAGGCAGGAGTTCGAGCCGGGCGACGCGCTGGTTGGCGCCGTAAGCTGAGGGGGCTAGCTGTTGCCCGCTCGGCCTTGCGTGCTCGACGCGTCGCTCCTGATCTCGCTCGGCAAGGCCGGCCAGATGCACATCCTGTCCAAGGCACCCTCGTACCGCTGGCACATTGGACCGATCACACGAGCAGAACTGCTACGGCCTGAAACCCGAGACCCGGTAGAGCGGCTGATCGTCGAGGGGCGGATCACTCCCGAGCAGCTCGACTCGGAGGACGCGGCCGGTATGGCCCTCTTTGCAGAGTGGTCCGAGCGCGTTGACCCGGGAGAGGCCGAAGCGATCGGCATCGCTCTCGCTCGGGGCTGGGTGGTCGGGCTTGAAGACCTCGACGCCCGCCGCCAGCTTAATCGCCATATCGGCCCGGGCTGCTGGATCAACTGCGCAAACATCCTGCTGGATGCGATGCAGGCAGGGACAATGAGCGCGGCCGAAGCGGACGAGGTATTCCGCAAGCTGGACGTCTATTCGAGCTACGAGAAGGCGGGCGTCCGAAGCCTCGCTGATCTCAGGGGACGGGGGTGATTTCGCCCCACCGCCCCACCGGCTCCCTCCCGCCTGTGCGAAGCGAGCTGCGGCGCGTTCTGGGCCTGCGCGATCTCGTGCTCATCGTCGTCGGCACCACGATCGGCTCGGGCATCTTCCTCGTCCCGGGCGCCGTGTTGCGGCAGTCAGGGAGCGACCTGGGTGTGGCGCTGCTCGTCTG
>WNGG01004986.1_pt1 | contig 26694 bp, 25 predicted proteins | sample 5400661 | NCBI WGS metagenome assembly WNGG01 (sample SAMN13153372, study PRJNA577476) | soil metagenome | isolation source: 100 cm soil or saprolite under Garry oak tree replicate 1 | place: USA:California | collected 2016-06-15
ACGCATCAACGCGCGGTTGTCCTCGCGGATCGGCGCCCCGCCGCCGGTGTCGACCACGACCCACGACGGCGTCCGCGCGAGCCGAATGAGGACGCTCGACTCAACATCGCGGAATCGATCCATGCCGTCCTGCTCGATAAGGTCTTTGTTTGGCTTCCCTGCCCGCCGCTGGATCTCCCGATCGAGCTCGATGACCGCGGCGCCGAAGTGGTGAGCAAGGATCGGCGCCACCGAAGACTTCCCGATCCCTGGCGGCCCGACGAGGAAGATGTGCATTACCGCGCGTCGATGGGGCGAAGCCGCTGGCGGTAGCGCTCGACCGCGGCGCAAATGTCGTCAACGCTGTCGTTCCCGAATTTCTCGCAGAGCGCGTCGGCGAGCACGAGGGCGAGCATCGCCTCGGCGACGACCCCCGCGGCGGGCACGACGCACACGTCGCTGCGCTCGATGTGCGCCGGAGACGGCGCGCCGGTGCGCAGATCCGCCGAAGGGAGCGGCTTCATCAGAGTCGAGATCGGCTTGAATGCGACCTCGAGAACGATGTTCTCGCCGTTCGTCACGCCGCCCTCCAGGCCGCCCGCGCGGTTGCGACTTCGAACGAACGCGCCGTCCCGCACCGCGATGGGGTCGTGGACCGCGCTGCCGCGTTCGCGCGACGCGACGAACGCGTCGGCGAACTGCACGCCCTTCGCGCTCTGGATCGACATGAGCGCCTGCGCGATCCGACCGTCGAGCCGCCGGTCCCACTCGGCGAACGAACCGAGGCCCGGCACCACGCCGCGCGCGCGGACGGCGACGACACCGCCGAGGGTGTCCCCCGCCTCGCGCGCGGCGGCGATCGCCGCGACCATTGCCGCGCTCGCTTTTGGATCCGAGCTCCGCACCTCGCTCGCTTCGATCGCGTCGCGATCGAAGCTGGGTTCGCTCGTCACATCGCCGATCGACCTCGTCTCGCTCAGCACGTCCGTCGCCACCACGCGAAGGAGCGCCTTCGCGACTGCACCCGCCGCGACGCGCGCGGCCGTCTCGCGCGCGCTTGCCCGCTCGATGACGTCCCGCACATCCTCGTGGCCGAACTTCAGAGCACCGGCGAGGTCGGCATGGCCCGGACGGAGCCGCGTTACGGGATCAGGGGGCTCGGCGACCGGCTCGACGCTCATGACGCGCTCCCAATTCACAGCGTCGCGGTTCAGGATCTGGAGTGCGATCGGCCCGCCGGTCGTGCGGCCCTGACGGACGCCGCCGGTGATGCGGACCTCGTCGCGCTCGATCTTCTGCCGCGCCCCGCGTCCGTACCCGAGCTGCCTGCGGCGGAGATCGGCGTCGATCTCGGCGGGAGACACGGCGAGGCCGGCAGGGACGCCGTCTATGACTGCGATCACGCCTGGGCCGTGCGACTCGCCAGCGGTGAGGAACCTCATACGTCGCGCGGCAGGGCGGCGCGCATCACCTCGAGCGGCGCGGGCACACCTGTCCAGAGCTCGAACGAGCGCGCCGCCTGATAGAGAAGCATGCTGAGGCCGTCCACGACGGTGACATTGTCAGTTGCTTTCGCACGCTTGACGAGCGGCGTTTCCGCCGCGGTCGGGACGAGATCGATGACCCAGTCCGGCAGCTGGACATCCTCGAGCGCTTCCTCGCCGTTTAGTCCAATCGATGTGGCGTTTACGACGGCATCCACCTGCAGGCGGCCCTTGGGCCACGGGACAACTTCAGGGTGCCGGCCGTCAACCTCGAGGGACCGCGCGAGCGCTTCAGCGCGCGCCGGATTGCGGTTCGCGATGTTCACGTTGTTGCCCTGTTCGAGAAGCGCGAGCACGCAAGCGCGCGCGGCGCCGCCGGCGCCGAGGACGAGAATCGTGTCATCGGCGAAGGGAAATCCGACCGAGCTCCAGACGTTCGGCACTTGGGCCTCGAGCGCCCTCTCGAATCCGTATTTATCGGTGTTGTAGCCGACGAGTCGAGCTCCACGCGAGACGATCGTGTTCACAGCGCCGATCCGACGGGCTTCGTCGTCGACCTCGTCCAGCAGACGCAACGCGGCCTCCTTGTGCGGGATCGTCACGTTCGCTCCGAGCACGTCGTCCTCGCGACGCATGCGGTCGAGCGTGGCAGCGAGCTGGTCGTCCGCGGTCTCCTTCGCCTCATAGCGATGCGGAAGGCCGAGCTTCGCGAACGCGGCGTTATGCATCGCGGGCGAGAGCGAGTGCGCGACGGGACGACCGATGAGCCAGACCTGACTCATTTGTTCCCGTATCTGCTCAATCTCGGCTTCGCCGAGACACGCTCAGGGCTGGTGGATTCGTTCGTCGCCGGCAGGGGCAGGGGCCCCTGGGCGCGAAGCGCGCCGCTCCTCACTTATTTCCGTACTTAACTCTGTTTGCCTCGTGCTCCTCGAGCGTCTTCGCGAAGGCGTGGTCGCCGGTCCCGTCGTTCTTCGCGACGAAGTAGAAGTACGGGACCTGCGCGGGTTTCGCCGCGCCTTCGAGCGCCACTGCGCCCGGGCTGCAGATCGGCGTCGGCGGAAGGCCCGCGACCTTATATGTGTTGTACGGCGAGTCGACCTCGAGGTCGTCGAGGCTTAGCTCTTTCCAGTCGCCGAGCGCGTACTGAACGGTCGGGTCGGCGTCGAGCTTCATCCCAATGTCCAGCCGATTGGCGTAGACGCCCGCGATGGTGGCGCTCTCCTTCCGGTCACGAGCCTCTCGCTCGACGATCGAGCCGAGCTTCACGATGTCGTAGATCGTCGTCTTGCGATCCACGGCGGCCTGCCGGAGGGTCTGCCCGACCCGAAGCTCGAACTGATCCAGCAAGGCGTCGACGATCTGGTCCGCCGTCCCGCTCGGTTTGAAGAAGTACGTGTCGGGGAAGAGAAATCCTTCGAGCGAGGTGTCCGCTGGAAGACCCGCGAGCACCGTGTTCTGGCGCTGCCCGACCACCGCCGCTTTCACGAAATCGTCCGCCGAGATCGAAGGGAACACTTTGTTCACCGCGGCCGCGGTCTGGCTCAAGCGCCAGCCCTCGATGATCCGGAGCACCGCCTGCTCGCTGGGGGCTTTCTCGAAGACGCGCGCGAGCTCGCGTGGCGTGAGCGCCGCCGAGATCGTGTACGTCCCGGACTGGAGCGAGGTCTCGCGGCCGGTGTCGTACAGAAGGTAGGAGAACGCGAGCGCGGATCGGATGAAGCCCGCCTGCTGAAGGCGCTGGCCGATCGAGCCCGCCGTCTCGCCGCGAGAGATCACGAAGGTCCGCGATTCGGCGTTCGGGTCCTTGGCGAGATCGGGCTCCGCGCCGACGCGATCCGCTACGAGTCCGCGAATTATGGATTGCTTGAGGAGGGTGTCGTGCTCCTGTACCTGTGCAACGATCGCGTCCTCGGCGATGGGACGTCCGAAGACGAAGCCGCCGACCAGCAGACCGACGATGAGCAGGACGAAGATGAAGGGACCGGTAGCGGAGCGTCGCTGCGCCGGGCGCGCGGCGCGGATCCCCATCAGCGAGGACGCTGCGCGAGGAAGTCCTCGAGGAGGATCGTCGCCGCGCCGGCATCGAGGTCGCGCGCGCCGCGTAGCTCGGCCTCGGTCGAGGTATGGCGCTCGTCGTACAGCCGCACGGGGAGACCGATCTTCTCGGAGGCGGTCGCGAAGCGCCGGACGCGCTCGGCCTGGTGGCCTTCCTCGCCGCCAAGTGTCAGAGGCAGCCCGATGACAAGTGCATCGACCGCCTCTGCACGCGCGACGCGTTCGATCTCCGCGAGATCCTTAATCACGCTTCGCCGGACGAGCGTCCGGAGCGGTCGAGAAAGACCGTGCGCGTCATCACCCACGGCGAGGCCGATACGGCGATCGCCGACGTCGAGCGCCAGGTATCGCACCCGTTAGGGCGAGCTCGCTGCCGGCGGCAGCGACTCGACGAGGATCGTGATCCGCGAGTCCAAAACCGGAAGCCGCGGCCACCACTCCGGCCATGGCGTGATGCTCCGAAGCTTGAACCCGAGCTGTTCTGCGAGCGGCCCGACCGCCTCGTACTCACGCCCGGCGAGCGCTGCGGTCATCTGCGGCGTATTCGGCTTCCGTTTCTGTTGGCCCTGCGCGCGAACGCGCCAGTGCACGCCGTCGTCCTGGACGGACGCGCCGATCACCTCATTCACTACCGCGCTCGTCTGGTCGAGATCCATGTCCGATGCGACCTCGTCCTTGAGCTTCGCGACCGCGGTCCTCGTCGGCTCTTTGTCGATCACGGCATAAGCCGTCGCGGTTCCGGTCACCGTGATCTCAAATGTCGGCTTGTCCTTGGTCAGCTCTTTGCCGACAACGTCGCTTGCCGGAGTCACCACCCCGGTGCGCTTCCACACGAAGCCGTACACGTTCATTCCCTTCGGGGCTCCGGACTTCCACTCGGCGGTCCGCTGTTCGGCTTTCGATTTCATGTCGCTGTCGGACTGGCTGACCGCTTTGTCGTAGTCCGCTTGTGTCACGACCGGTATCTGGTCGGCCTTGCCGCCCGTCGTCGGGGAGGGGTTCGTGACGAGGACCTCGCCGCTCCCGCTTCGCGTGATCTTGTCCGCGGCGACGTTGCCCTTCGGTCCCACGTCGATCGCCTGGATGTTGATCAGCGCCGTGCCGATCGTGGGTGGCAGGATCGTGCTTCGCGGAAGAATCTTCTCCTCCGTTGTCAGGAAGCGGACCGGCGGGCTGTCGCTGGTCTGCACGAGCGTGCCGATCGGAACGCGGATGTCATTCGTCGTGAGGTTCTTGAAAAGCTCCTGACCGGTCGCCTTGGTCTCGTCGGGCTTGGTCCCGGTCGCCGTGCCGGTGGTCTTGGCGATGAGGTTGGGCTCGAACATCGTGTCGGCCCGTATGTCTCCGCCATTCGGTCCGGCGCGGAGGTCGTATTCGAACGGGCCGAGCGGCGTCGGGGTCGCGGCGATGACGATCGTCGCGGACGGACCAATGACGGCGAGCAGGATCCCCGCCGCCGTGACCAGGCTTATGAACACCGCGAGCGCGCGAAGCGGCGAGACTCCGCGGCGCGCAGCGGGCCGATGCACTCTCGTCGACATCGCGGCCCGGCGTGCGTCGGTGAGGTGCTCGGTCGCGTCGAGCTCGTGACGGTCGAGCGCGGAGATGCTCGCGAACGCCTTCATGTGCACCGACGAGGCGAGGGACCGCGCCCGCGCTTCGGGCGACACGAGGACGATGCGGCGATCTCCGGCGCGGCGCCGGAGGACCTCGAGGAAGACCGCGTTGCGGGTCAGGGGAGCGCCCGACGGAACGACGATGACGACATCCGATGACTCGGCCGCGTCAAGACGGCGCGCCGCGTCAAGGATCGTCGCGTCGCCGCCGAGGTCGATGACCGTTCGGCGAGCCGGTGCCGTCTCCACGGTCACGTGTACACCTCGGTCGCGAGCGCGGCCGCGCCGGCGGCGACGAGATCCTCGGCGTTCAGCGGGACGTCGGAGAAGACACGGCTCGTGACGCTCGGCGTGAGCGGGCCGATGCGCGCCGCGCCTCCACGCGCCTCGCCGACGATCTTCGCGAGCGCGTTCGGCAGCGCGAGCAGCGTCTCGGGCACGCCGACGAAGAGCCACCGCTCCGGCGGCTGCGCATCGTCGGAGAGCGGGAGGGCGACGATCTCGGCCCACACGCGCGCGTCTTCGTCGCGCGTCTCCTCGCGCGCCGTGAAGGCATCGCGGCCGAGGCCGAACACGCGTGTGCCGACGACCCGGCGCTCGCGCAGGATCGCGAGCGCGGTCACGTCCGCGCCGACCCGGACGACGCCCGCGTCGGCGATGCCCGAGGCGGCAACCAGCCGAGCCAACGCGTAGACGCCGGGCACGGCGGTCGGATGGCGGCGCGCGGCGACGGTCGCAAGGGCGGCGCCCGAGAGGACGAGCGGCGCGACCGCAACGTCGGTGTGCACCTCGAGGGCGCGGCCGTGGTATCCCTCGATCGAGTCGAGGTCCCGTCCGTCCAGCACGAGCGCGGCGACGGCGTCGGTCAGGCGCGCGGTCGCGACGCCTCGAAGCGCGGGATCGTCGGCCACGGCGGTCTGCGCGACGCGCGCCGCCTCCTCGCGCGCCTCGCGTACCGCGCGATCCGCCTCGGCCCGGACGATCGGCGTCGCCGACTCCTCTCGGTCGAACGGCGTCTTCACGTGGTACGTGCGCAGGTCGTCGCCGTCGATCGCGATCACCGTGCGATCGGCCGGAACGCCGCGCTCCGCCGCCGTGAGCGCGGCCGCGACCGCGCCGGTCACGTCGCCGGGCTCGACGACCAGGCCCCCGGCGATCGCGTCGGCGGCGAGTGCCGTCTCGCCGCGGCCGACCACGCGAAGCCGTCCGCCCTCGGCCCGCGCGACCACGGCGCGAACCACACCCGCCGCGAGCTCGATGCCCGCGACGCGGGGCCCGCCTGCTGTCTCGCGTGCCCGGTCCCTAGCCACCGCCGTCTAAACGCTCCCGGACCGCCGTACGTGCCGCGGCGACGGCGTCTCCAAGTCGTGTCGGCGTCCCGCCGCCCGCGGAGGCGCTCTCCGGGCGCCCGCCGCCCTTGGCCTCAAAGACGCCCTGGACCTCCTTGATCACTGAGTCGGCGCTGACCCTCTGCGTCACGTCCTTGGTCACCGTGACCAGGAGAGCGGCCTTGCCGTCTCGGTGCCCGCCGAGGATGACGACGCCGGTGCCGAGTCCTTCGCGCACGCGGTCGGCGAGGGCTTGGAGGTGCTTGAGGTCGGCCTCGCCGACGTTCTCCGCGACCACCTTCACCGTCCCGAGCTGTTCCGCTTTCGCGAGGAGCGACGACGCGACCGAGTCGGCGCCACTCCGCTGAAGCGCGAGACGCTCCTTGTCGAGGCGCTCGCGCGACTCGACGAGCTGGGCGACCGCCTCGGGCAGCCGCGCCGGCGGCACGCGCAGCGCCGCCGCGGCTCTCGCGGAGCGGTCGCGCATCTCACGGACCTCGCGCAGCGCGCCCATCCCGGTCACGGCCTCGAGCCGGCGCACGCCCGCGCCGATCGACTCCTCTTTCGTGATGAGGAACAGCCCGATGTCGCCCGTGCAATGGCAGTGCGTTCCGCCACAGAGCTCGCGTGATGGGCCAGCCTCGACCACCCGCACGACGTCGCCATACGTCTCGCCGAAGAGCGCCATCGCGCCGCTCGCGAGCGCCTCCTGCAGCGGCATCTCGCGCGCGTGGACGTCGGCGTTCGCGAGGATCGCACGGTTGACCTCGTCCTCGACCCGCCGCAGCTCCTCCGGGGTGAGCGCGCGGCCGAACGTGAAATCGAACCGGAGATTCGGGGGATGGACGAGCGAACCGGCCTGATGCACGTCCTCGCCGAGCAGGTTGCGGAGCGTCGCGTGAAGGAGATGCGTCGCCGTGTGGTTGCGCATCGTGTCGCGGCGCGCCTCCGCATCGACCGCGGCGTGCGCCCGCGATCGAAGGCGCAGGACGCCGTCGACGATCTTCGCGCTCATCACGATCACGCCCGGCGCTGCGGTTTGCGTGTCCGCGACCATCGCGCGACCCTCGTCGGTGGTGATCGTCCCGCGATCGCCGACCTGACCTCCGCCCTCGGGATAGAAAGGTGTGCGGTCCAGCACGATCTCGACGTCGGTGCCCTCGTGCGCGGCTTCGACGCGCGAGCCGCCAAGGACGAGCGAGACGATCGTCCCGTCACTCTCGAGCTCGTCGTAACCGGTGAACTCGCTCCGGAGCTTCTCATTCTCGCGAAGACCCGCGTAGAACTGGCCGAAGCGCATCGCGTCCTGGCTGAACTTCGCGGTCGCGCGGCTGCGGCTCCGTTGCCCTTCGAGCAGCTCGCGGAAGCCGCGCTCGTCCACCGACAGCCCGGCCGCGGTCGCGATCTCCTTGGTCATCTCGAGCGGAAAGCCGTACGTGTCGGAAAGCCGGAACGCCGTATCGGCATCGATCCACTTCTGGCCCTGCGCGCTTGCACGAGCGATCGCCTCGTTGATCATCGTCAGGCCCTGCGCGAGCGTCCGCTCGAACTTCTCCTCTTCCTCAAGGATGACCTGGGTGATGCGATCGCGGGCGGATGTCAGCTCGTGGTAGTGGCGCTGCATCATCTTCACGACCTCGCTGCCGAGCTGCGAGAGCGAGCCCGTCTTGAGGCCAAGGCGGCGGCCGTGCATCGCCGCGCGGCGGATTATGCGGCGAAGCACATACCCCCGGAACTCGTTCGACGGCGAGATGCCGTCCGCGATGAGGAACGCCGCGGCCCGCGAGTGCTCGGCCACGATGCGTATCGACACGTCGGTCGCCGGCGCGGTGCCGTACTTCTTTCCCGAGAGCGACTCGATCTTCTTCACGAGCGGCTGGAACACGTCGCTGCGATAAACGTCGCCGGGTACACCCTGAAGCACCTGCGCCAGCCGCTCGAGACCCGCGCCGGTGTCGATGTTCTTCTTCGGGAGCGGAACGAGCGTGCCGTCGGCCTGGCGGTCGTATTGCTGGAAGACAAAGTTCCAGATCTCGAGGTACCGCCCGCAGTTCTCGGACGGGCTGCACTCGTGCTCGGGCACACCGGACTGCGGACCTCTATCGAGAAAGACCTCGCTGTCCGGGCCCGAGAGCCCGGTCAGGCCAGGCGCCCAGAAGTTCTCCGCATCGCCCTGACGGAAGACCTTCTCCGGCGGAAGAAGCTTCAGCACCTTCGTCCAGATGTCGTAGGCCTCGTCGTCGGAGTAGTGGACAGTCGCGACGAGCTTCGAGCCGTCGAACCCGAACACCCGGGTTAAGAGCTCCCAGCCCCACTCGATCGCTTCCTTCTTCCCGTAGTCGCCGATCGAAAAGTTGCCGAGCATCTCGAAGAAGGTCTGGTGATAGGCATCCTTGCCCACCTCGTCGATGTCCGTCGCCCGAAAGACCTTCTGGACTGCGACGATCCGTTTAGCAGGCGGCTGCTTCTTACCGAGGAAATAAGGCACCAGGGGCTGCATGCCGGCGCTCGTGAACAGCACGCTCGGGTCGTCCTTCAGGATGAGCGGCCAGCTGGGCATGCGGGTATGCCCCTTCTCCTCGAAGAAGGAGATGAAGCGCTCGCGGATGGTCGCGCTGTCCAGTTTGCCCTCCTCCTTTCTTATGGCAGGGGAGGTATCCCCTGCACCCCTCTCCGTCGGCGGCTTTAGCCGCCTCCTAAACGAAAACGCGGGGGCCACCTCGGCTCCCCGCGTTCCCCGCTTTGAAAAGAATACTCGTCAGTCTTGCTTGGTGGAGCCTCCGGGGGTGCTTCGCGACCCCGTAGATGCCCGTCCTGCGGCGCTCGAGTCCCACTGCTTCTTGGCTTCGTCGATCAGCTCTCGCCCCTTTACGGACGCGTCGTCGGCGAGCTTCTGAGCGATCTTTTGCAGCTCATCCGCGCGCCGCTTGAGCTCCTCGCTCCGGACCTTCAGCTCCTCGCGGGTGATGTCGCCGGTCTTCGGCGCGTACAGGAGCGCGGCGATCGCGCCCGTCAGTACGCCGATGATGAAACCCATTGCTTTAACTCCCTGTCTTTCCAGCTAAGAAGTTACCCCTTCGGGGGGCCTTCCGCGATAGCAACGATTGCAGCCGCGATGCCCGCAGCCACTGCCGCGAGTGCCAATTGGGCGTCACCCAGCACGCCGAGCGAGATGCCGCCCAGCTCACCGACCGCCTGGGCAGCGAGAGCGAGCGCCGCCGCGAGAAGCCACGCCCGACCGAGTGAGCGCGGCCGGCCGAATGCGGCGCGGACCCCCGCCGGGACGCCGAGCGCGACGAGCCCCAAAACCACGACTGCCGGGGGCACCGAGACCTAAGACCGCGAGGGCGCCGCGAAGATGGTCAGCCCTCCCAGCTTTCGCGCTCGCTCGAACGCGAGCTGGCCAAGGGGCATGCGCGCGACGGCCGCAAGGGCGAAGAGCGGCAGCAGGAAGAAGTAGGAGAAGAGGCTTCGCCACGCGAAGAAGAGCGGAACGATCGCCAGGACGGCGCCGAGCTCGGGACTCGTCCGCCGGGTCCGCCACGCGACCACGAGACAGATGATGCCTGCGACCGCCTCGGCCGCGGAGTACGCGACGGCCGGCAGGAGCGGCAGTCCACCATTCGTGAAGAGGAAGATGAGCCCGGCCCCGCGAGCGAACATCGGCTCGACCAAAGGCGTGAGGATCCCGGCGAGCCACGCCTGCGGGTCGTGCACGATGAAGGGGAGGTTCGTCAGCGCGAAGACGCCCGCGGCGATCGCCGTGTCGCGGGCCGCGGCGCGCCAGCCGCGCTCCGTGCCGACGGCGATGATCCAAAACGGCGCGAAGAACCATGCGATCTGTTTCGTCGCGAGCGCGATGCCGAACGGGACCGCCGCCCATTTCCTCTCGCGGTACATCCACGCGACGACGAGCGGCAGCGCGTAGAGCAGGTCCGAGCTTCCGCCGACCGTGAATGCAACGAGGCTCGCCGCGCCGAACAACGCCGTGAGAAAGAACGGCCGCAGCGTGCGCGGGGCCCGCGCGACGACCAGCGCCATCGCGACGAGAAGGCACGCCACATAGAGGTAGTTCGTGTCCCACCCCAGCGCCACCACAGGGAGAAGGGCGAGGAATGAGACCGCCGGATACGACGGGCGCCACACGAACTCTTCGTTCGTCCCGATCCCGTTCACGCGCTCGTCCCACACCTGGTCCAGCTGGTCGTCGCTCGGATAGATCGCGACGTTCGCGAATGCGCCGCTCCGCAGCGGTGTCGTGCGGTCCGGGCCGATGCCGAGGCTCTGGTAGCACGCGAACACATCGAGGTCCGTGTATGGATCGCGGCCCTGAAGCACCAGACGCGCGGCGCACTCGTTCAGCGCGATCGCGTCGTTGTGGTATGGCGTCCAGTCGAGCGAGTGCTGCCGCGGCATGCCCGCGAGCCATGCAAAACTGACGAGCGCCATCAGGCACACGAAACCCCAGGTGCCGCGGACGAACCAGGTCCGCCCAGGCATCGGCGCGGCCGCATCGTCCCGACCGGTCCCGATGAGAGCTGCGAGCAGGATCGCGATCGCGATGGCGATCGCGAGCACTACCACGCCGACGCCGCCACGGCCGGGATGCTCGAGGATGATGCTGTTCACGATCCCGGCGAAGTAGAGCGCGGCGCCGGCGACGGCCGCCGCCGCTATGCGAAAGAGTGCGCGCACGGGTCTAGAGCGCTTGCCGTGCTACGACGCCGCCCCCGATCACCTCGTCGCCGTCGTAGAACACGGCGGCCTGGCCCGGCGCCACGAGGGCCGGAGACTCGAGATCGAGCGTCGCGCGCGTTTGATCCACCTCGACCGATGCGGCAAGCGGGATGCCGCGGTACCGCAGAACGACACTCGTGGCGAAATGAGTTGACGGCGCCACGCCGGAGACGAAGCGCACGTCGGTCAGGGTGTAGTTCGTCCGCGCGATCTCGGCACGCGTACCCACGACCGCCGCGCGCCTCTCCGTGTCGAGGTGAAGCACGTACAAACGCTCGCCCGTTGCGATCCCTACCCCGGATCGCTGGCCGACCGTCAGCGCGCCGATCCCCGCGTGCGTCCCCACGACGGTGCCGTCGGCCCGCTCGACCGGACCAGGGACGAAGGCCTCGGGTGCGCGCTCGCGCACGAGGTCGCGGTAGTCGCCGGGCGCGAAGCAGATGTCCATGCTCTCGGCTTTGTTCGCGGTCGGGAGGGCGAAGCGCGACGCGATCGCCCGCGTCTCGAACTTGTCGCGCAGCTCGCCGATCGGGAACTCGATCCGCGCGAGCTCGCGCTGGCCGAGCATGTAGAGCGCGTAGGACTGGTCCTTCGAAGCATCGCGTGCGCGAAGCAGATGTCGACGACCGTCGTCACCTGTCGCGGCCCGGGCGTAATGGCCGGTCGCGAGTCGGTCGCCGCCAAACTTCCGGACGACGTCGTGGAGCAGCGCGTCGAACTTCACATGCTGGTTGCACGAGACGCACGGATTCGGCGTCTCGCCGCTCGCGTACGCGTTCACGAAACGGTCGACGACCCTTTCGCCGAACACGTCGGCGTAGTCGAGCGCATAGAAAGGAATGCCGAGCGCGGCCGCGGCCCTGCGCGCATCCTCACCTGCCTCGTCCGTTCCGCAGCACCGCGGCGCGTCGACGTCGCCACCGGACGGAACGAGCCGCATCCACACGCCGACAACGTCCTCGCCGCGGTCGGCGAGGATCGCCGCCGCCACCGACGAGTCCACACCGCCGCTCATTGCGACGAAGACCCGACTCATGCGATCGCCCTCACGTGCGCATCGACGATGGCTGCGCGCAGCGCGCCGATCGCGGTGAGCACGCAGCGCTCGTGGTCTTCGTCGATGGGACCGATCTGGCCGGTCACGTCGGCGACGCTGATCGAGAGGGCTTCGCCTCGGCTCCGGCCGCGAGCGAGACGCGTCAATGCCGACGATGCCTTCGTCGAGACCTCGCAGCCGGATCCGGTGACGCGCGCCGCCATCACGACGCCGCCCTCGAGGTCCACCTCGATCTTCACGCGGTCGCCATCGCGAGGATTCGCGTCGCTGCCGAAGCCTCGGGTCAAACCGCCACCGCGGCGGAATCCCGGAGTCGTGTCACGACCCGCGAGAGCGCGTCGACGAATCGGTCGACGTGCTCCTCGGTCGTCGAGCGGCCTACGGTGACGCGAAGCGAGCCCTTCGCGAGCTCCCGATCGAGCCCGAGGGCGAGAAGCACCTGCGAGGGCTCTGTCTCACCCGAGGTGCAGGCCGATCCGCTCGACACAGCGAAACCCTCGAGGTCGAGCGCGACGATGAGCGACTCTCCCTCGGTGCCGGGGATGCAGAACGACGCATTGTTCGGCAGACGGTGCGTCCGGTGTCCATTCAGCACGGCGTCGGGAACGCGCGCCCGCACGCCGGTGATGAGCCGATCGCGGAGCGCCGTCTGCCGCGGCGACTCGGTCGCGCGGCGCTCGCGCGCGATGCGCATCGCCACCCCAAGGCCGACGATTCCCGCCACATTCTCTGTCCCGGTCCGCCGGCCCTTCTCCTGCCCGCCGCCGGTCTGCATCGTCGCGATGCGCGTTCCGCGGCGCACGTACAACGCGCCGACGCCCTTCGGCCCGTAGAACTTGTGGGCGTTGATCGACAAGAGATCGACCGGGATCTTGCGCACGTCGACCTCGAGAGCGCCGACCGTCTGGACCGCGTCGCTGTGGAAGGTCACGCCCTCTTCGCGGCAGATCGCGCCTATCTCGGCGATCGGCTCGACCGTCCCGATCTCGTTGTTGGCGTGCATGACCGAGACGAGCGACGTGCGCTCGTCGATCGCATCGCGGATCGCCTCGGGGTCGACGACCCCGTAGCGGTCCACTCCGACGACATCGACGCGGACGTGCGCATGCAGCTCAAGGTCGCGCGCCGTGTCGATCACCGCGTGATGCTCGATGGCGGTCGTGACCAGGCCGTCGCGCTCCTCGCGTCGCGCCTTGAGCCCGCCGCGGAGCGCCAGGTTGTCGGCTTCGGTGCCGCCGCTCGTGAAAACGATCTCGCTCGGATCGGCGTTGATCGCCGCCGCCACTTCATCGCGGGCGCGATCCACGGCGGCGCGCGCGGCTCTTCCCTCGGTGTAGATGCTCGACGGATTGCCGTGCGTTTCGCGAAGTACGCGGGCCATTGCCTCGGCAACCTCGGGGTCGACCGGCGTGGTCGCGGCGTGGTCCAGATAGACGCGGTCCACTAGCGAAAGTCTAGGCTGCCTGGGGTGATAGCAAGCCCCGGCCCATTGATATCATATGATCGTGCGACAGCTTCTCGCCCGCATCGACGACGACCTCCACCGGCGCCTGAAACGGCGTGCTGCCGCCGAGGGCCGGTCACTCAATGCAATGGTCAACGAAATCCTCCGCGACGCGGTCGCCCGGCAAAGCGGGCCCGACCTTCTGCGCGCGCGTCTTAAAGCGCTGGGACGGCTCGCGGACGTCCCTAGACCACGAAAGGCGCTCTCCCGGAATGCTGCGATCGCTCTCACGCGTGGCGCCGGTGACGCCGTAAGCCGCGCTCTAGCCGAGGATCGCCGCCGCCAGTGACCCTCTACTACGCGGACACGAGCGCGCTGGCGCGCGCCTATGTGGCGGATGAGGCCGATCACGCCGAGCTCCGTTCGCTCCTTCTGGAGAGCGGGAACCTCGTCGTAACGAGCGAGATCACGAGACTCGAGCTCGCGAGCGCGATGCGGACTGCCCACATCGCTGGCCGCCTCGACCGCTGGAAGGAGCTCCTTGCGAGCGTCGATGCCGACCTGGCCGAGCACGGCGTGGTGAGTCCCATCGATCTGCGGCCGGCTACGGTCCTGGGGACTGCATATCGTCTCATTCTGGAGCATCGATTGCGACCGCTCGATGCGATCCACATCGCCGTCTGCGCCGAAGATTGCCCAACTCTCGCGGGCGACGATGAAATCACCTTCGTCACGCGCGACGCTGATCAAGCCCGGGTGGCTCGCGCGCTCGGCTTTGCCGTTCGCTAGCTCTTCTCGGGCTTCGTGACGACCCGCAGCCCGAGCTCCTCGAGCAGCTTCGCATCGGCCGCGGCGGGCGCATCGAGCAGCGGGTCGTATCCCGTCTGCGTCTTCGGGAATGCCTGCACCTCGCGGATGTTCTCGGTGCCGGCGAGGGTCATGATGAGCCGGTCGATGCCCGGCGCGATGCCGCCATGCGGCGGCGCTCCGTAGTCCAGCGCGTCGAGGATCGCGCCGAAGCGCTCCTGCGCTTCCTCCTTCGAGACACCCATCTGCGCGAAGATCCGCTCCTGCGCGGCCCGCGTGTGGTTGCGGATGCTCCCGCCCCCGAGCTCGCGACCGTCCATCGCGCGCTCGTGTCCGCGAGCCCGAGTACCTGACCGAGGTGCTCACGGAGCACACCGAGCGACTCGCTCGCGACGTCGTACGTGTCCGCGACCGCGAGCACGAGATCGCCGCTCTTCGCGCCGGTCGCGCGACCGATGCCCGCGAGCTCCTCCGCCGATAGGAACTTCGCGACCTGCGACTCGATCGTCTCGCCGGCGAGCGCGAACTGCGCGAGGCCCTTCGCGCCCTTGCGCTTGGCGATTGCGGTCAGGTCGTCCTTTCTGGTCGATCGTCTCGCGGAATACCTTGAACCCACTTGAGCGGAAGACGTCAGTGAGGTCGATGATCTCCATCCCGAATCGAAGGTCCGGCCGGTCGATCCCGAACCGTCGCATGGCCTCGTCGAACGTCATGCGCGGCCAGGGAACCTGCTTCAGCGGTTTGCGTCCGTACTTCTTGAAGATCGCGGTGTAGAGCTCTTCGCCGAGGGCCATGACGTCCTGCTTCTCGACGAAACTCATCTCGATGTCGAGTTGGCTGTGCTCGAGCGTCCGGTCGGCACGCGGATCCTCGTCGCGGAAACAGCGCGCGATCTGGAAGTAGCGGTCGAGCCCCCCGACCATGAGGATCTGCTTCAGCTGCTGGGGGGATTGCGGCAGCGCCCAGAACTTTCCCGGGTAATAGCGCGAGGGGACGACGAGGTCGCGAGCGCCCGTCGGGTCGGACCGGATCAAGTCGGTGGTCTCGACCTCCCAGAACCCGCGCTCGACCATGAAGGTGCGGATGAAGTCGACGACCTCATGCCGCAGTCGGATCAGCTCACGAGAACGCTCGCGCCGAAGGTCGACATAGCGGTATTTCCAGCGGAGATTCTCGTCGACCTCCGTCTCCTCGTTCACGTAGAAGGGAGGCGTCTTCGACTCGTTCAATACCTCGATCTCGGCCGCAGCGACCTCGACCTCGCCGGTCGGCAGCTTCGGGTTCTTCGTGCCCTCGGGCCGCGGCCGCACCGTCCCGCGCACGCGCAGCACCCATTCGTTGCGCGCCTTGCCGAGCGCCCTGTGCGCCGCCGGGTTCTCCTTGGCGTGCGCGACGACCTGCGTGATCCCGTACCGGTCGCGCAGGTCGATGAACGTGAGCTCGCCATGATCCCGGCGCGTGTGCACCCAACCGGCGAGCGTCACTTCCTTGCCCGCAAGCGATGCGCGTGCATCGCCGCAGGTATGCGTCCTCAACATCTAGTCACGATCATCCTTGAGAAACGGCCCCTCGCCGGCTGCACCCGGCTCGTGCTCGTCGGGGTTTGGGGGCGGGCCTTCGAAGAGCGGGGGCGTCACGTGCTTGGGCACGTGTCGACCCACCTCGGTCACGACTGCGGCGAGCCGGGTGATGCGCTGCTCCTTCTTGACGAGATCGCGCACGATCACGTTCCCGCCGCGTGCTTCGGGTGTGCCGCGGATGACCGCGACTTTCGCGCCGTGCTTCACGGCGCTCTCGAGCTGCTTGTCGAGAGGGCGGTCGGAATAATCGATCGCCACATTGAAGCCCGCCTGCCGCAACGGATCCGCGATCTGCAGGCGATCGGCGCCATCACCCTTCTCCGCTGACAGGACATACACGTCGGCATCGGTCTCCCGGCCCATCAGCGCTCCTTCTTTCTTCAACGCCTCGTACAACACGTCAACGCCTCCTGCGATGCCCACCCCCTGAATGGGCGGGCCGCCGAGCATTTCCACGAGGTTGTTGTACCGACCGCCGGCTGCGACAGCGATGTCGCCGGCCTTCGTGAAGTCGGGGTCCGTGAGGATGAACTCCATCACCGTTCGGGTGTAGTAGTCGAACCCGCGAACCAGACTTTGCGACAGCTTGTACCGATGCCCGAGGCGCTCGACCCCCGCGACGACCTGGTCGAAGTGCTCGCGATCCTCGGCGCAGAGCAGCTCGTGCATCGGCGGTGCGGCCGCGACGAGCGCGAGGTCCTTTGGGTCCTTGGAGTCGAGGATGCGCATCGCGTTGCGCTCGAGGCGCTCCTTGGACTGGTCCGAAAGCGCATCGCGGTTCTTGGCGAAGTAGGACCCAAGTGCCTCCATGACTCTGGGCCGGCATTTCGCGTCGCCCACGGTGTTGATCTCGAGCTCGTAATTCCGTAGCCCGACCTCGGCGAAGAGGCGGGCGGTGAAGTCGATGATCTCGACATCCGCGAGCGGCTCCTCGGGACCGAAACACTCGAGCCCCCACTGCCAGAACTGGCGATATCGAAGGAGCTGCGGCCGCTGGCCTCGAAACATCGGCTCGTAGTAGGAAAACCGCACTGGCCGCGGCGCGCGGTGTAGTCCGTGCTCGAGGAAGGCGCGGGTGACCGCGGCCGTGCCCTCCGGACGCAGGACGAGACCGCTCTGACCATGGAGCGACACGTCGTACATCTCGTACCCGACGATGTCGCTCGTCTCGCCGACCGATTTCGTGAACACCCCGCGATCCTCCACGATCGGCGTCACGATCCGCGGGTAGCCGTAGCGGAGCGCGCGAGCCCCGATCACCGCCTGCAACGCGTCGAAGGCGGCCGCTTCTTCGGGGAGCAGGTCCCGCATTCCGCGCGGGGCCTGAAAACTCGGCATGGGAGGTCACACGATAGACCGATAGAGTGGTGAGCGATGAATCGTCGCACGCTTCTGCGCACCGCGGCCGCGACCCTGGTCGTGACCGCGTGCGGATCGCCCGCGGCGACGCCTGGAGGTACGGCCACGAAGTCACCAAGTCCGAGTCCCACCCCGAGCTCCGCACCCGCGACCAAGGCGACCGTCGAGCTCGCCAAGGGCGGCACGTTCACGTTCACGCTTCGGCCCGACAAAGCCCCTCAGACCGTGGCGCGCTTCGCGGAGAAGTCGCGGAGCGGGTTCTACAACGACAAGATCTTCCACCGCGTCGAGGACTGGGTGGTCCAGGGCGGCGACCCGCTCGGCACCGGGACCGGCGGCGAGAAGGTCCCCTCCGAATACAACGATCTCTCGTTCAAGCTCGGCTCCGTCGGTATCGCTCGCGGGCAGGACCCAGCGATCAACAACGGGTCGCAATGGTTCGTAGTGAAGAAGGACTCGACATTCCTCGACAAGCAGTACACGAACTTCGGAATCGTCACATCCGGGATGGAAGCCGTAAACGCGATCCAGATCGGCGACAAGATCAAGACAATCAAGATCGAGTGATCCGCGCCGCGGCCGCCCTCTCGATCGCAGTCGTGCTCACCGGGTGCAGCCCAAGCATCGACTCGTTCTCGATCCATCGCTTCAGCGCGTCGACCGAAAACGAATTCGCTGCGCTGGATCGGACCGTGAGCGATGCAGCAATCGCATCACGCCTTTACCACGACATCCGCGCGCTCCGACCTCAGCCGGAGGGAACCTACTTTTGCGGGCTCGACTTCGGAATTCGTTACGAGCTCTCGTTCTTCGCGGGACGCGAACGCGTCATGCATGCCGTCATGGCGGGGAGTTGTCATCTGATCGATCTCGGCGCGGGCGACGTGCGCGCCTTCGATGACCACTTTGAGGCGGATCTGCTCGGCGCCCTCGGCTTGTACACACGAGGCAACGACCTCTGGCCAACGCCGATGCCTCGCCCGTGACCCTCACGACCCGCGGCTCACTCGCGCTCGTTGTTTCGTTCGTCGTGTTCGTCGCGATCGCGCTTCCGCTCGACCGGTCCAGCACGGCCGTGCAGCAGTTCGCGCTCTCATTCCTCGCCTGGGTGTTCCTCGCGATCGCGCTTGTGCTGCAGCCGCCCGCGATCCGCGTCCAGGTCATTGTCCTCGTCGTGGTCGCGACGCTGCTCGAGTGCCTCGGCTCGCTCATCTGGGGCGCCTACACGTACCGGCTCGAGAACCTGCCGCTCTATGTCCCCGCGGGTCACGGGCTGTTCTATCTGTCAGCGCTGCGAGCCGCTTCCCTGCCGGTGCTGCAGCGTCACGCTCGCGCCATCGTCATCGCGGTCACCGCAGGCGCGAGCGCATGGATGCTGTACGGGCTCATCGCGCGGCCGCTCCCCGACCTCCTGGGGTTCGTCACCTGGGCGATCTTCATTCGGTTCATCGTCCGCGGACGCTACCCGCTCCTCTACGGCGTGAGCTTCCTCATGACGACGGCGCTCGAGCTGTACGGAACATCGCTCGGGATCTGGACCTGGTCGGGGGTCCTTCCCGTGTTGATGCTGCCTGCCGGTAACCCGCCGACCGGCATCGGCGCGGGCTACGCCGCGATGGACGCGCTCACGCGGCGCATCGTCGCGCGAGTCGAACGCGCACGCGCTGCGCGCCGGCTCGCACTGCCCGTCACCGTACGACCCGGTACGTGATGTCGGTGCGGTCCGCCGACTTGAGGACCTTGATCGTTTCCAACCGTGCCGGCTCGTCGCCAAGGTTCTCGAAGAGTCGAAGGCCGTTTCCGAAAAGCACCGGAACGATGCCGATGTGGATTTCGTCGGCCAGCCCCGAGCTGATGCACTGCTGAGCGGTGCTCGCGCCGCCGACCACGGTCACGAGTTTGTTGTCGCCTGCGGCTTTCTTGGCCTTCTGGATCGCGCTGATCAGATCGCCGACGAACGCAAATGACAGCTTCGCGTTCTCGCCTTTCGCGACGGCTTCCGGGGGATGATGCGTGACAACAAAGATCGGTACCTGGAATTCGTAGCCGGTGAAGTCGCCGTTCGCCATCTCATAAGCACGCCTGCCCATGAGCACGGCCCCGGTATTGGCAATCGCGTCCTGCAACATCTCGGTCTTCCGGAGCGCGGCAAGATCCGGATAAAGGCGCGCGACGCTTCCGGTGCGATCGTTTACGAAGCCGTCCAGTGACGTCGTCATGCCGACGATGACCTTCGCCATCAGCCGACGAAAGCGCGGGCGGTCTGCTCGAAGAGCTCCGTCGAAAGGCGAAGCGATTCCTGGTCGATCCGCTCGTCGTTTCCATGGAACATCTTGGCGAAGTCCTTGAACGAGATCCGCTCGCTCATGAGGCCGTACCCATACGCGGTCACGCCCTTGCGGCGAAAGTAGCGTGCGTCGGTCGCGCCGACGATCAGGAACGGGATCGTCTCCGCGCCGGGCACGAGCTTTTGGGTGACCGTCGTGAGCGTGTCCCAGAGCGGCGTGCGCGTCGGCGACTCGCTCGCGGGATTGTCCCCTTGCGCGGTGATTTCGACGTCCTTCCACAGCTCGTCGCCGATGGCCTCGCGGAGCATCTCGCGCACCTTCGGCCCGTCGTCGCCTGCGATCGTGCGGATGTCGATGTCCACCTCGGCGCTGTCGGGTATGACGTTCAGCTTCACGCCCGAGTGTGCGATGTTCGGCGAGAACGTCGTGCGTGTGGCCGCGTAGAACATCGGCGCGGTCCCTTCGGGCCCGCGATCGAGCGCCATGTCGAACGTCGCGGCGTTGGTGAGCGCGAGACGCGACGCGGCTGGCAGGTCGAGACCATCGATGAACTGACGCCAGATCGAGTGAAGGCGCAGCGGCGCCCGATATTTCCCGACCCGCGTGATGATCTCCGCGGCCTTGACGAGCGCGTTGTCGGACTGGTACGGCATCGAGCCGTGGCCCGGCGTGCCGCGCACGCGAAGGCGCGTCCACTGCGAGCCTTTCTCAGCCGCGATGAGCGGCAGCTTCGGCGATCCGCCGGCGAGCGGGAAACGCATGCCACCGAACTCGGTCACGACGTAATCGGCCTTCACGTCATCCCACGCGTTCTCGGTCAGCCAGGCCGCCCCGTACGTGCCGAGCGCTTCCTCATCCGCCACGGCGGAATAGATGAGCGTCCCTTTCGGACGGAAGCCGGAGATAAGAAGTCGCCGCACCGCGACGGCCATCGACGCGGTCACGTCGAGCATGTCCACCGCGCCGCGTCCCCAGACCTCGCCATCGATGAGCTCGCCGGCGAACGGATCGTGCCGCCATCCCGAGGGCGTTACCGGCACGACGTCGGTGTGCCCCATGAGGTGGAGCGACGGCGCCTTCGGGTCGCTCCCCTCGATCCGGAGCACGAGGCTGGCCCGCCCGGGCACGGGTTCGTACCGCTTCATCTCGACGCCGGGCACCCGCAGATAACTCTCGAGCAGATCGACGCTCCGAATTTCGTGACCGGATTCGGGCGTGCCTTCATTCACGCACGAATTGCGGATCAGGCGCTGGAGGACGTCGGTCGTCTCGGCGGTCACATCGGTCGACACCGTGCTCATCATGCCTCCATCCGGATTTCCTCGAGGTCGAGGTCCCGCTCGATGTTGCGAAGTACGTCGTCGTCGATGGCCCCACGGTCGCGCATCGCCGCCAGAGCATCGCGCTGCGCGTCGATGACGTCGCTGCGAATCTGCCGGTGCTCCACCAGCTCCTGCTCCGCCTCGTTGCCGGGCGCTTCGTGGAGCTGCTCTTCGTGCTCGGCGCGGTGCTGGTAGCTCGTGCGCAGCTGATCGATCAATGGCTTGTGATCGGGCCATTTCTTTTCGAGGTCGTCGATCCGCCGCAGGGCTTCCTCGATGAGTTCCTGCCGAGCGTGCGACTCCTCATGTCCGTCGTCCGCATCGCCACCCAGACCGACTGCCCGGATCACGAGCGGCAGCGTCAAGCCCTGGCCGACGAGCGTCACGAGGATCACCGTGAAGGTGATGATGATGATCGCGTCGCGCGCCGCTAGCGCGTTACCGGGCAGCGAGATCGGAAGCGCCAGCGCCGCCGCCAGCGAGACCACGCCGCGCATACCGGCCCACGAAAGGACGATCGACTCGCGGAGACGAATGCGGCGCTGATTCTTCGCGAGGAGCTCGCGTACGCTCATGGCCGAGATCCAGATCGCGCGGACCGCGATGAGAGCGATGCTCACGAGAACGCCGACGGCCGCAAGCTGGAGGAGCGTCGTGCGGTCCATTCCTCGCGAGATGCTCGAGATCTGGAAGCCGATCGCCAGGAACACAACGCCGTTCAGGAGGAAGACCAGGCTGTCCCAAACCGCTCGCCCGGCAAGGCGCGCCTCCGAGCCCATGATCTGGGAAGAGCGCCTGCCGATGAAGAGTCCCGCGGTCACCGCGGCCAACACGCCGGAGACACCAAGCAGCTCCGCCGGAAGATAGGCCGCGTAGGGCGTGAGCAGAGAGATCGTGATCTCGACAGGCGTGTCGGTGATGTGGGTGCGCACCCACGCGATGATCCAGCCTAGGACGAGCCCAATGAGGATGCCTCCGAGTGCCACGAAGACGAAGCTCGCCAGCGATCCGACCACCGAGACCGTCGCGGCCGCGGCGGCCGCACCAAGGGCCGCGCGGTAGATCGTGAGCGCGGTCGCGTCGTTGAGCAGGCTCTCCCCCTCGAGGATCGACACGATCCGCCGTGGGACGGCGAGGCGTTGGGCGATCGCGGTCGCGGCTATCGCATCAGGCGGCGACACGATGGCGCCGAGCGCCGCGGCGAGAGGCCAGGACATCCCCGGCACGACCGCCATCGCGATGACGGCCACGACGGCGGCAGTGACCGCCACGAGCCCGATCGCGAGGGAGCTGATGTTCTTCAGGTTCGTGCGGAAGTCGCGGATCGGCGTCAAGAACGCGCTCACATAGAGGAGAGGCGGTAGCACGACGAGGAAGACGATCTCCGGATCGAGCTCGAGCCGAGGGATGCCGGGGACCAATCCGACGACAAGCCCGCCGAGGAGGAGAAGGACCGGATAGGGCACGCGGATCCGCCGCGAGATCGTGACCAGGAGGGCGACCACGACGAGGAGCGCGAGGAGGAGCTCGGCCGCTTGCATTAGGGGATCGGCACGGTACTCAGTCCTGCACGCCGCCTTTCGTCATCGGCAGCGGATCGAGAACCCGCCGGAGATCCTTCTCGGGCATGATCTTTTCCTCGCGCGCCACTTCGAACAGCGGCCGGCGCTCAGCGAGGGCCTTCTTCACCAGCGCAGCGGCTTTCGCGTAGCCGATGTGCGGCGACAGCGCGGTCACGATCAGCGACGGGCTCGCGTCCATGAGCTCCTTCGCGCGATCCTCGTCGACCTCGAGTCCGGCGATCGTCTTCTCACGCAGCACGCGCACGGCGTTCGTGAGGATGGTCGCGGAGAAGCAGTTCGCGTAGTTGATCCCCGGCATCATCACGTTCAGCTCGAGCTGCCCGGCCTGCGCGCCGTGAGCGACCGCGGTGTCGTTTCCGATCACTTGGAAGCAGACTTGGTTCACCATCTCCGGGATCGCCGGGTTCACTTTGCCGGGCATGATCGACGAGCCCGGCTGCACCGCCGGAATCCGCAGCTCGCCAAATCCCGTGCGCGGACCGGAGACGAGGAGGCGGATGTCGTTGCAGATGCTCGACACCTCGATCGCCGCAGTGCGCATGCCGCTCGAGATGCGGACGAACGGCGCCATCGACTGCATCGCGGCGAAGAGATTCTTCGCGCTCTTGATCGGTTCGCCGTACCACTCAGCGAGATACGCGCAGACCCGCTCGCGGAACTGCGCGTCGGCGTTGAGACCGGTCCCCGCGGCAGTTCCGCCGATCCCGAGCTCGCAGAGCTCCGAACGTCCCGCCCGCAGACGCGCCGCCGCGCCGCGCACGCGCTCGGCCCAACCCGAGAACTCCTGGCCGAACGTGATCGGCACCGCGTCCTGCAGATGGGTGCGCCCCGGCTTCACGCAATCGGCGTAGCGGCTCGCCTTCTCGGCGATCGCGTCGGCGAGCGTATCGAGCTCCGCGCACAGCGTCTTGGTGAGCTCGAGGGCGGCGAGTCGCATGGCCGTGGGTGTCGTGTCGTTGGTCGACTGAGCCATGTTCACGTGGTCGTTGGGATTCACGTGCTCGTACGCACCGAGGTCGCCGCCCAGGATCTGGTTCGCCCGATTGGCGAGGACCTCGTTCACATTCATGTGAAAGGACACGCCGGCGCCCGAGTGGAAGACATCGACGACGAATTGATCCATGTGCTGTCCGGCGAGCACTTCGTCGCACGCGGCGACGATCGCGTCCTTCCGCCTCTCGTCGAGGCGGCCGGCCTCGCCGTTCGCGAGCGCGGCTGCACGCTTGATTCGAACGAAGGCTCTGATGAACGCGGGAAAGGCTCGATAGCCACTGATCGGGTAGTTCTCGATCGCTCGCTGGGTCTGCGCGCCCCACAGGGCGGTGGCGGGGACCTCTATCTCGCCCAACGTATCGCGCTCACGACGGGAGCTCACCGCCCGCGAGCATAGTGTCGGCGGGTCGCACTTGACGGCGGTGTCAATCTCTGTCCGTCATGCTCCAGGCTCAGCCGGCGCCAGCCCCTGAGGCGATCCGCACGCGGCTCATCGTCGAGCCGCCCCGCGCCGTCCGCCAGTCCGTCCTCCCGGCCGAGGACGACCAGCTCGCCGAGGCTGAGGCCGCGGTCGCAGGAATCCCGCCCACGCTGCTCCGGCAGTTCGGCGCGACGATCCGGCAGACCCACGAGCGGGCGCGTGTCGTGGTCATCGACGTGCCGGCCGACCGGCAGACAGCCCTCGTCGAGGCACTCGCGGCGATCGGGATCCCGGCACGCCCGCCGAACCTCGTCCAGCCGATGCTCAACGAGAGCGTCCCGCTCCTGAAGATCCCGGCGGTGTGGCGCGCCGGCTTCGATGGTTCGGGCATCCGAGTCGCGATCGTCGACACCGGGGTCGACGCGGCGCATCCCGATTTCACCGGTCGGGTCGCCGCGCAGTCGGACTTCAGCGGCGTGGGAAACACAGACGACGTCGGCCACGGCACCCACGTGGCCGGGATCGTCGCGGGCGGCGGCGCGGTGTACCGCGGCGTCGCCCCGCGCGTGACGCTCGTCATCGCGAAGGCGCTCAGCGCGGCGGGCGGCACCGAGGACGCAGTGCTCGCCGCGATGTCGTGGGCGAGTCGTCAGGACGTCCGCGTGATGAATCTCTCGCTCGGCGGCCCGGGCTCGGCGACCTCACCGCTCGCGCGCGAGGTCGACGCGCTCGCGGCCGAAGGGATCGTTGTGTGTGTGGCCGCGGGCAACGCCGGGCCGGCCGCGCGAACCATCAGCTCGCCCGGTGACGCGAAGGGTGCGCTGACCGTCGGCGCCGCGGATAAGGAAAGTGCGCTCACGTTCTACAGCTCGCGCGGCCCGGTGCCCGGAGTGCGCTACGGAAAGCCCGACGTTGTCGCGATCGGCGGCGGCGTCACGCAAGGCGCGGCCTGTGCGTACGGCACAGGCGTCGCGAGCGCGCGGGCGCAGGCGCTCGCGAAGGATCCGTGCGCGGTCGCACCGCAATACGTGCGGATGAGCGGCACGTCGATGGCGACACCGCACGTCGCAGGGATCTGCGCGCTGCTGCTCCAAGCCATTGGCGACGATCGCGCGAGTGTTGTCACACATTCGACACGAGTGCGGCGCGCGCTGGTCAGCTCGGCACGCACGATGCGCGGCACAACGAAAAGCGAGACTGGGGCGGGCCTCGTCGATGCCGAGCGGGCGTTCGCGCAGTTGCGGACCACGCGGCGAGTCGCCGCCTAACAGACCATCGCGGCGGAGCCGCGAAGTGCGCCGATTGAGCCGTACAATAAGAGTTCCGAAGTGCAGAAGAATCGGCTGACCTGGATGATCGGTGGCCCCCAGGGAAGCGGAATCAACGCCTCCGCCGAAGTATTCGCAAAGGCCTGCTCGCGAGCGGGTCTGCGTGTCTACGCGAACATCGAATACCACTCGAACATCATGGGCAAGCACTCCTTCTATCGCGTCCGCGTGGACGACGAGGACGTGCGTTCATACAAGGACAAGGCCGACATCCTCGTCGCACTCGATCTGGAGACGCTCGCCGGCGACGGCGACCATCGGCGCTGGGCTACGCACTACGGCCATCTCGCCGAAATCAACGATGGCGGCGGCGTCATTTTCGACAGCGAGATCGGCTACGACCCCGCGTCGGCCAACCGTCCGGACCTGCGCTTCTACCCGGTCCCGTTCATGGAGATCATCAAGAAGGCGCTCGAGGAAGTCGGCAAGGGCGAACAGGCACGCCGCTACGAAGTCATGAAGAACACGGTCGGGCTCGGCGCATCGCTCGCGCTTTGCGAGTACCCGTTCGATCTCGTGGCAGAGGTCATCCGCTCCCAGTTCAAGGGCAAGCGCGCCGAGGTCGGCGAGCTGAACGTGCGAGCCGCGAAGCTCGCGTTCGAGCACGTGAAGCAGCACGAGAGCGTGAAGGACTTCCCGTACACGCTCAAGCCCGGCAAGGAGCCGAAGGCGCGGATCCTCGCGAAGGGGTACGAGATCCACGCGATCGCGAAGCTGAAGGCCGGCTGCGCCTTCCAGACCTACTACCCAATCTCGCCGGCGACGGATGAGAGCGTCTTCCTCGAGCGGCAGCAGCGCGATTACAACCTGCTCGTCGTGCAGTGCGAGGACGAGATTAGCTCGATCAACATGGCCGTCGGCGCCGCGCACATGGGCGTGCGCGCCGCGACCGCGACGAGCGGACCCGGCTTCGCGCTGATGGTCGAGGGGATCGGGTTCGCCGCGATCACCGAGTGCCCCGGTCCCGTACTCGTCATGTACCAGCGCGGCGGGCCGTCGACGGGCATGCCGACTCGTCAGGAGCAGGGCGACCTGCAGTTCGCGCTGCACCCGGCGCAGGGTGACTTCCCGCACATCGTCACCGCGCCGGGCGACCTTCGCGAGGCGTACCAGGACACGTTCTCCGCTTTCAACTGGGCGGAGCGCTACCAGATGCCGATCATCGTGCTCAGCGACAAGAAGCTCGCGTCGGTCTACACGACGATCGATAAGCTCGAGCTCCGCTGGTCAGAGATCGATCGGGGAGAGCGGTTCACGGGCTCGGAGTGGACGGCGGTCGATGCGAAGGGCGCGAACGACGCCGGGACGCA
>WNGG01004012.1_pt1 | contig 26693 bp, 29 predicted proteins | sample 5400661 | NCBI WGS metagenome assembly WNGG01 (sample SAMN13153372, study PRJNA577476) | soil metagenome | isolation source: 100 cm soil or saprolite under Garry oak tree replicate 1 | place: USA:California | collected 2016-06-15
GCCACGGTTTTGCCATTGCGCCGGCCGTTGGTCGCAGCGTGGCCGACCAGATCGACGGCCAGCCGACCCCAGAGCTTGATGGCTTGAGTCCTCACCGCAGCGCAGGTTTTCATCCTGGCCAGGTCGAGGATTTTATGCGCCGGATTTGAGGGAGAAGATATATGGCCGATGAATATCACATCCACGCTGCTAACTTTAATTTGAGTAGAGGGGAAGGAATGTACGACGTGCCAATCCCTATAAGACAAAGCACTGGCGACCGGATGATTACGCTGTTGATTTCATGTCCAGATCAACCAGGAATTGTAGCGGCTATCTCTCGATTTATCTTTGAGCATAATGGTAATATCTTCCAATCCGACCAGCATTCGACAGCCCTGCATGATGGCACATTTTTTATGCGGATCAGTTTTGCGGAGGACAGTTTCACGCTCAACCAATCCGAGCTCACCAGAGATTTTGCTCCTATCGCCGAGACATTCGATATGCAGTGGAGCGTCCATTACTCACAACAGCGCAAACGCGCGGCTCTCCTGGTGTCAAAACTTGACCATTGCCTCACAGACCTGCTCTGGCGTTGGAGCAATGGTGAACTGGCGATGGAAATTCCTTGTATTCTCAGCAATCATCCAGGCCTGGAGTCGCTTGCTCAGCGATACCGTATTCCTTACTACCTCTTTCCTGTCCGGAAAGAACATCGCCAGGACGATCAGATGCGTATGTTAGATTTCCTCTCTGACAAAATAGATTTCCTCATTCTCGCCCGGTACATGCAGATACTGGAGCCGTGCTTTGTGAACGCCTATCCGCACAAGATTATCAATATCCATCACAGCTTTCTCCCGGCGTTTATCGGTGCGAATCCTTACCAGCAGGCCTTCGAGCGTGGTGTCAAGATCATCGGCGCGACGGCTCATTATATTACTGAGAATCTGGACGAAGGGCCAATCATTGCCCAAGATGTCATTCACTGCAACCATCGTGATACTCTTGGCGACCTGATCCGCAAGGGTCGGGATGTGGAACGGAGAGTGCTGGCCGAAGCCGTGCGCTTACACACAGAAGATCGCGTGCTGGTGCATCAAAACAAAACGATCGTGTTTTAACACACTTCATTACTCGTGGTTCGGTCATTTTCAAGTAGGTTTGAGAAATTGGTGGTGATCCTCTTAAGGGGTGAGTGGAACCAGCCACTATCAAGAATTAGGAGATGCCCTCATAATATGATATAATAAGTGACGACAGAAAAACTCTACTTTTATCTAGTAATTTAGGCAGACAAGGTCTCCTTGCCCTGCTTATAAAGGCAGAGGTATCCAAGCACTGGTTTCTATGATGCTATGCTATGCTCCCATATGAGCTGCTTTCCCAAAGGTGAGAGGCAGTATATGTCGATACAGGATACAGAACTCGATTACCAGGCCGGATATACACGCATTTTGTTGTACGCGGAGCAGGCGCGCGCTAGAGGCTGGCGCTTGACCGATCGCCAACTGGTCTACGAGATCTTGCAGAGAGAACGGGCTGCACAGATTCGCGAAAAGAGTTCTTTACCTATGCTTGGGCAGGGCGGACGCTCTGCGGCCTGGAACCGTGGGCAAGCAGATGCCCTGCGAACGCTTTTAAGAGAACAACGAGAGAAGCTACAGAGCTGACCTTTCTGACAACCATGGTTCATTTCCCCCTCAACTTTTCTCCGTAGGAAAGAAGTCACCAGCAGTTAAGTACACAGGCCTATCCCGTCCTTATGTATGGCTACATATCAATTCTTGTATTTTTCATGACACGGGCGGCGGTACATGGCAAAGATTGTGACGATCCTGAACTTCAAAGGTGGAGTAGGTAAGACTACTTGCGCAGTCGAGATTGCTGTTTCACTGGCCAGGTTCTATGGAAGAAGAGCGCTACTGGTCGACCTGGATCCACAAGCCAGCGCGACGTTTTATTTAATGGAACAGGAGCGCTGGAAGCACTGGCGAGAAGTCAACGGCTCTACCTTCAATGTGTTTGAACAAAATAACCATCGTTTTTATATCCGTAATGCTATCGTTCCAGACGTGGTGCAGGGACGGGGAGCCGTATTCGGATTTGATCTGCTACCCTCTGATCCAAACCTGGTAGACGTTGATCTCCGCCTGTCAGATTTCATTGGCTATACGGTGTTGCAGCGGTACCTGGATGAAATTCGCGACGAGTATGACTATATCATCTGTGATTGCCCACCAAATTTCAATCCCGTTACTAAAAACAGCCTCTGGGCAAGCGATGCATACGTCGTGCCAACGATACCGGATTTCCTTTCGACATATGGCATTGGCTTACTGCAACGTTCAATAAACAAATTGTTTGCGCCTACATACAACACAGTAGCTTTCACCGGGCCTGTGCTCGGCGGCATCATCTTGACTCGCATCAAGACCAACACGCGCCTGCATGCAACGTATTGCGAACGGGTACGCTTCGACTATCCAGGGAAGGTGTTTAAGCACATGATCAGCGATAGCATAGCTGTGGCGGCCGCAGCCGATGACCGCATGCCGATTAGCGCGATGCACTCCCCAAGCCAGCGCCAGGCTGAGCTACAAGGGCAATTCCGCGATATCGCAGGCGAATTCATTTCCCGCATTCAACATCTCCGCATGTTTGGCAGGTCGATTCGAGTAGTTTAAAGAGGTAATTGATGAAGACACGGATCACGGTAGAGCAACTTGAACAGATGAAAACACACGAGCTGGCCGAGCTACTCGGTAACGTTGCGCTACTGCTGAAACGTATGCCTGATGTAGAGTGCGGTCAATTGGCACGGCAAATCGGCAGCGATACAATCCTCTTGCAAACAGAATTGCCTCAACGGCCACTGCCCTCTTCGCCGTTCACAGAAGCAGGGTTGCGGAAAAAGAAATTAGAAGAGCTGAAAAAGATAGCAGATGACTTGCTCATACCATTCTCCAGCAGAGTCAAGAAAGATGACCTGGTCAGTAAGATTCTTGCCCGCTCTGCCAGCGGTCGCAGCGAACAGCTTGCAATTCAGGACCTGTGAACTGAGCTGGCACTTCTCCTGTGCTATAATGGCGTTGTGACATCTCCCCACGGCTAAAGCCGGGGGCTTCTCAGTTCGTCCCGTTCTCATTAGAAAAGTCAAAAGGCAAGGGAAAATCCATCCCAAGCCCCAAAGAAGGAACGCCTTTTTCACTCCCTCAGCTTGTGCTAGGGGCACTCAGAGGCGGTTTTTGGTAGAAGTAGCAAAGAGAGAAACACACGATGGAACTCGTATCATCACTCACCTACAGCGGACCCGAGCCGGGCTCTCCAGAACAGGTACAGGCTATTATTGAAGAACTACACCGCCTCTATCCAGGTGCGAAGTGTACCCTCAACTTCTCTACGCCACTTGAATTGCTTGTGGCTACACAACTGGCGGCACAATGCACCGATGAGCGCGTCAATATGGTTACTGCGCAACTCTTTCGCAAATACCGCAGCGTGGAGGACTATGCCACCGCCAGCCAGGAGGAGCTAGAACAGGACATTAAGTCCACCGGCTTCTACCGCAACAAGGCAAAGAATATCCGCGCCGCCTGCCAGCGCATCATCACCGAGTATGACAGTGAAGTGCCGCGTACCATGGCCGGCCTGCTAAGTCTCGCTGGGGTTGCGCGCAAGACCGCGAATGTCGTTCTAGGCAATGCCTTTGGCATCGTCGAGGGCTTTACCGTTGATACACATGTGACACGTCTCTCGCGACGTTTTGGCTGGACAAAGCACGAGGATGCGACAAAGATCGAGCAAGACTTGATGCGGATCATACCGGAGAAGGACTGGTTTGACCTGTCGCACCTGATGATTTACCACGGGCGCGCTATCTGTGATGCGCGCAAGCCGCTCTGTGGACAGTGCTCGCTGTCAGAGTTGTGCCCGTCGGCCATCAGATAATGCTAAAGTTGTCAAGCGGCAAGAAAGGAGCGCCTGCTTCCTCCCTGGCCTGAAGGCACGGGTCTCCAAAGGCGGAGTGCGATGAATCGCGGTCCCTCGATAAATCGGGGACCTACAACGCCCCTCCTATGCCGGAGTATTTTCTTACACCTCATAATATACACCACGGCGTTCTGGTGGGAGCATTCCGGCGATACGCATCATTACATCTTGCGTGATCATCTGCAATGCAGCCTTGCGCGAAATTCCTTCCGGTATTACAGGAACGAGGGGCTCACCAATGTGGATGGTCACTGACGGAAGCCAGGAACGGAGCGAACGGAGAATACGGCGTGTCCCGGTATGCCCAACGGGTAAGACAGTCGCACCAGTGCGCACAGCCAGCATCGCCATCCCGGTATGAGCGGCTATCATCTGCTCCTGGCGCTCGACCGTGCCTTCCGGAAAGAAGAGGAGCGCTTTGCCTTCGCGTAAGTAAGCCAGGGCTTTCTCCAAGGCGGCGCGATCACCTTCGCCACGATGCACAGGGATCTGGCCTGTCAGCCGGCACAGCCAGCCAACGACCGGCCAGAGAAACACTTCTGTCTTGGCGAAGAACCAGACCCGCCGTCGCAGCACGAGGGCTAAGAGGATAGGATCGTACCAGCTCAGGTGGTTAGCGACGACCAGGAGCGAACCAGAAAGAGGCACGTGCTCTCGACCACTGACACGGTAGCGGCAGACAAGGTGGGTAAGTGCCCAGGCCAGGGGACGACACAGAGCATAGAGCATATTGCCAAACGTTACACTCGCACCCATAGCGCTCCTGGCAGAATCCTGGCGTCGTAGCTGGTTGTACAGGTGGTCTCGCCGTCCATCTGGATATTCACCGGGTGGCGGGATGCGATGTGTAGCGACCTGGCTCTGTAGAAGGTCACTTCGGGCAATCCGGCATGTTCGCCTTTTTGCACTACCGGCAGCAGCTGCAGCGCTCTCCCGAGGGGAGCGTAGCTGATGGTGCAGATATCGAGAAGTCCATCCGTATAATCGGCGGTGGGATTGATACGAAAACCTGCTCCGTAAGTTGGCCCATTGGTAACCGCCATCAAGACATAGCGCCGCGCTTCTTTTTCGTCAAGCTGCTCTCCATCATCCAGGCGCAGAGTGAGCCAGGGACAGCGATGGTAGCCAAAAAGGAGTTGTTTCAGTGTAGTGCTATAGTAGAGCCTGGCTCCACTCATAAAGGGCACCTTCTTCATCTGATCGGCGGCAACTGCAATATCGGCGTCCAATCCCACGCTGAAGGAGTTGGCAAAATACTCCCCGTTGACGATGCCGACATCGGCATCAACGAGTTGCCCTGTAAATGCGCGCTCAATAGCAGCGATGGGATCGTGAGGCAGCTTGAGCGTATTCCACGCATAATCATTGCCAGAACCGGCGGCGACGATGCCCAGCGGTACTCGTCTTTCACCGGAGAGGATGCCGTTGACAACCTCGTGGACCGAGCCATCGCCACCCACAATGATTACGGGACGACCTTCTCCAGCAGCTTGTTTAGCGAGTTCTTTCGCTTCTCCTTGTCTCGTCGTTTCTATGTACTCTGCATGTTCGCGTTCGGCGCGACTACGCGCTACCGCGCGGTATTCGGTCATTTTGCCGCGATTGGAGGCAGGGTTGAGGATTACCAGGGGACTACCAGAGGACGCCGATGTCTCCATAGTGCTACTCCTTCGTTGGGCATAGAAATTTGCACTGATTGTATCACCTTCGCCCTATCTCCACAATTAACGGAGGCCTGGTCAAAAATAGGGGTAGCGTTATACTTCAACCAGTTCTCTGTCATCAAGAGACATCCCTGGTGTGAACGGTGAGGTCTCTTGGGAGGTGGGCCGCAGCTGCATAGGTGGCAGCGATGTTGTTCCCTCCCTCCGCCAGGTACTCATGAAACAACCGGGCGACATCCGCCCTGGTTTCTTCTGCCCAATCGTCCCTGAAACACGCGCTCTGGGCATATTCGATCACATCTTGAACGACCCGTTCCCAGCGGCAGTACGTGAGTGCAACCCAATCAATCTCCGTCTGTCCATACCCCTGAAAAAAAGGATCTGCTCGCTCACCACACGATACACCCCGGCGTTGTAATCATGTCCCACGGGAAGAAACTCCAGCGTGACAGGGATCAGGTCATACTGTTTCTGGAAACAGGCTCGCAGATGTTCCTCTGGAATACCGGGTTGTTCACGCATAGTTATGCTCATGCCATCCTATCTTTTCTTGCATTGCTGTTCACATGCCAGCTCCGTAGGTGCTTTTCCTGCCCTGGCGTTTGATCGATACTTCTGCCAACCTTGCGGCTGGTGCCACCTTACGCAGCGCTGGGACAATCAGGGAATAGACCTGCTATGTAAAAATGTTTTCTTTTGAAAGGTACGAATTCACCTCATTCAAATATCTCAACTTCACGCTAGAATTCATGGCAATAGGAATATTTGTTATTATCAGGTAGACAAATGGTACGAGAGGAATGTTAGAATGACCAGACGAGCAAGGATTATAGTAACGGTAGCACTGATGCTAGGTATGTCACTGGCAGCGCTCGATACGACAATTGTGGGTACAGCATTACCAAGCATCGTTGGCAAGCTAGGCGGTATTTCGCTCTATTCCTGGGTATTTTCAGTCTATTTGCTGACCTCCACTACTACGGTTCCAATCTATGGTAAGCTGGCCGACCTCTACGGGCGCAAACCAATCTTCCTCTTCGGGTCGGGGTTGTTCTTGCTCGGCTCGATCCTCTGTGGCTCTGCACAAAGCATGGAGCAATTGATTGTCTTCCGGGCAATTCAGGGTCTGGGCGCGGGCGCGGTACTGCCAATAGTGCTCACCATCATCGGCGATATTTACGAATTGAAGGCGCGTGCCAAAGTTCAAGGACTTTTCAGCGGCGTATGGGGCTTATCCAGCATCGTTGGCCCGGCCCTGGGCGGGTTGATTGTAGACCATTTTTCCTGGCGCTGGGTCTTTTATATCAATATTCCCTTCGGGTTCATTTCTGGCATTTTACTTATCATCTACTTAAAGGAAAATGTCGAACGCAAGAAGCAACACCTGGATTACATTGGAACGTTGACTCTTACAGGGGCGATCGTGGCATTGCTTTTTGCCCTGCTCCAGGGTGGAACGAGCTGGGCATGGGACTCGCTACCAAGTATTGGTTTGTTCGCCTTGTTTATTGTGCTCATTGGCCTGTTTCTGCGCGAAGAGCGCCGCGCTGCTGATCCAATTTTGCCTTTGACGCTTTTCAACAACCGCATCATTGGTATTTCCAGTATAGGTGGGATTGTGCTGGGGGTGCTAATGTTCGGTATCTCCTCGTATGTTCCTCTCTTTGTACAGGGAGTAAAAGGTGGCAGCGCAACGAGCGCAGGAATCGTGCTCGGTCCATTTTTGCTGGCATGGCCCATTGCGGCAACGCTCAGCGGCAGGATTGTCATCCGCTACGGGTATCGCTTTACATCTATGTTGGGCCTGGGACTGGCAACGCTTGCGGCAGGGATGATAACCTTCTTCACAGCAGATACAGTGTTACCATTTATCGTGATAACAATGCTGGTGATGGGCGCGGGGCTGGGGTTTGCCAGCACAGCGTTCGTGCTAGCAGTGCAGAATGCTGTGCCCTGGAAGCTCCGTGGTGTAGCTACTGCCTCGACGCAGTTCACACGTACCATTGGGGGCACCATTGGCGTTGCTATCATGGGAACTATCCTCAATGCACAGATGGCTTTGCGTTTTCCCTCCATCTTCGCCCATTTCGCGGACGTGTCAGCACGCTTGCCTAAAGGCGTCGCTCCTGCTAATATACTCCTGACACCCGAGGTACGCTCGGCTTTGCCCACTGCATTTCTGCACCAACTGCAAGATGCGCTTGCCCACAGTCTGTTCTGGGTTTACGTCCTGATATTCGTCCTGGCAGCCATAGGATTGGCAGCCATGGCGCTGTTGCCGGGAGGCCGTGCCGAGCAATACTCCTACAAAGCGATGGCGGAAGCTTCTACCGGAGAGGACGCCAACGCTGATGAGCGAGAACTGAAGCCGGTTGCGTTGATGGATTGAGATGCTGACCCTTGCGGATTCCGTAATACGGGGTCTACTTCCATGAGGGGGAACGAGCGGGCGGCCATAAAGGCCCACCCTGCCACTCCTCCCCGCTCTCGCCCCTACGGGAACCGAATTTCCCTCGCAAGGATGGAGAGCCATAATATGTGAGATGTTGCAATAAAGGACCTTTTATGCTGCTGAGAACGCTAACAGCGACTCGCTACGTTACGCCATTACGCGAGGGAGGGTCTCTCCCAGCCATTATCGAAGCCAATGATGATGGACTGTATGTGTTAAAGTTTCGGGGCGCCGGACAGGGAGTCAAAGCGTTAATTGCCGAACTGGTGGCCGGTGAGATTGCGCGTGCGTTGGGACTACAAGTACCGGAAATTGTCTTCGTCGAACTCGATGCAGCGCTGGGTCGCAGCGAACCGGATTTCGAAATACAGGCACTTATCAAGGCAAGTACCGGCCTGAATCTTGGCTTTGACTATCTGCCTGGAGCAATTGCCTTTGACCCGATTGCGGCCAGGACAGTAGATCCTATACTGGCTTCCGCCATTGTCTGGTTCGATGCCTACGTCACCAATGTCGATCGTACAGCGCGCAATACCAACATGTTGTACTGGCATAAGCGACTCATGCTGATTGACCACGGAACTGCTCTCTACTTTCACCACACGTGGAATGACTATACGAAGCAGAGCCAGAATCCGTTCAAACTCATCAAGGATCATGTCCTGCTTCCCTTTGCAAGCGCCCTGATGGACGCGGATGCAACATCTCACAGGCTGCTAACACCAGCATTGCTAGAAGAGATTATAAGTACTATTCCTGAGGGCTGGCTGGATAACGAGGCAGGGTTTGCCAGCTCGGATGAGCATCGCGCTGCTTATGTTTCCTACCTTGTCGACCGTTTGCAGGCGTCGCGTATTTTCGTGGAGGAAGCGATACATGCCCGTGCCCAGCTCGTTTGATTACGCTATTATTCGAGTTGTTCCCCGCGTGGAGCGGGAGGAGTTCATGAACGCCGGAGTGATTCTCTTCTGTCGCACCGAACGTTTTCTGGGTGCGCTCATTGAATTGAATACAGAGCGGCTGAGGTCTCTGGCGCCAGACATCGATCTTTTGCTAGTCCAGAGGCATCTAAACCTTATCCCGCTTATCTGTACTGGCAGCGCAGAGGCCGGCGCCATTGCTCACCTGAGCCAATCGGAACGTTTTCACTGGCTCGTTTCACCACGCAGCACTATCATTCAAACGTCACCTGTTCATTCAGGCCTCTGCAGTGATCCGCGAGAAGCCCTGCAGCATCTGTTAGAGACGATGGTACGCATATCTTCTCCATTATGAACTGGCTACTATCTTATCTCGTGCTTTTGTTGCTCAGGGTAAGCACACCATCACCCAGACTCAGTGCTCGTTCAATGCCATTGGCGAAAAAATGGGACAAACGACACTCCTGCTCTGAAACTGCTTTAGCTTATAATACGGACAGCATCGCGAGCACCATTAATGAACATTAACAAAATTAACGGGATATGTTCCACTCCCCACCCAGGGCCGATAAATCGGGCCCTACTAGTTTGTCAAGGTTCAAGTGACGGGTGAGGTATGGCCAGCAGGGCGATGGCAAGCATCGCCCCTACATTTCTACCCATCACATCAAGGTTGACAGAGCACTACGGATGCCCGGATTATTTTGTTAAACCACAACAATACACAGAGGATATCTGCAGACAAGGAGGTCATCGGTATGGTCACACGGTTCTTCACTGCCAGGAGAGTGCGCAGGCTTGTAGCAACGCTTCTGATTCTCTCCACGTTGCTGACTTCCGCCTACGTTGCCCTTTCCCTGTACATCGCCACCCAGCTCGTCTACGCCCCGCAGAAACCGATCTACGCCACACCTGCTGCCTTTGGCATGCAGTACCGCACTGTCACCTTCCCCAGTCGAGAAGATCATCTGCTCTTGCGCGGCTGGTTCATCCCTGGCCTGCTCTCCAACGGCCAGCTCACCTCACAGCGCACCATCATCATGGTGCATGGCAATCGCACCAATCGCGCGGATAAAGTGGCAGGATTGCTCAAGCTCAGTGTGGCCTTTGCACAGCATGGATTTGCCGTGCTCGCCTTCGATATGCGTGGGACGGGTGAATCTCCACCTGCCCCGCTCTCTCTGGGCTACTTTGAGCAGCGCGATGTGCTCGGGGCGGTGGACTTCCTACGCTCAGGTCCACTTCCTTTTCCCGAACTTGGTCGGCCCCGTATCATTGGCGGCTGGGGGGTCTCGATGGGTGCCACGACGCTCTTACTCGCAGCGGCCAAAGAGCCAGCTATCCGGGCGGTCGTCTCCGACTGCGGTTATCCCGAGTTCGTCTCCATCTTAGAGCGCGAGATACCCAAAGGCGGCCACTTGCCTGCGCTGTTCACTCCTGGTGCGCTGCTCGCAACGCAGGCACTCTATGGGATCGACTTCTACGCCGTGCGTCCGGTGGACATCGTCGCCAGCATCGCGCCGCGTCCCCTCTTTTTCATTCATGGCGACAAAGACAGCTTTAACCCCTACAGCAATATGTTCGTTCTGGCCGCAGCCGCCCGGTCCGCTCCCGATGCACACGTCCAGACCTGGCTGGTACCAGGAGCAGATCACGCTCAGTCGTTCAATACGGCTGGACAGGTCTATGTTACTCGTGTGACGGACTTCTACAACCAGGCTCTCGGACCAGATACCGGGAGCGTATCAAATAATTAGTAAGGAGCAAGACATGTCCACTTCTTCTTCAAAGCTCAGAGGATCACAGCAACGGGCTGGATGGCCAGCGTCGAACGAAGCGGCGCGCGGTGCGCTGGTCGGATTGATACCACTGGGACTTCTCCTGGTCGCCGTTCTGGTCGTGCTGGCCCTTGCGACCTTCGCTCACACATTGATAAGTACCGCAGGATTTTTCGTCGAGCAACAGGTAGCTGTGAGTATTCTGGTCGCCGGTTTTCTGGCGACCCTTATCGTCTATATCATCGCGACTGTGCGCACGTTGAGGCAGGTAGCAGCATGGCAGCAGGACAATTTGGCAGTGTGTGCGCGCATCGCCCTGTGGGCACTCGGGTCCACTGCGCTGGTTGTTGCCTTACCAGTGCTGCTTGCGTTCTTCCTGCCTCAGTATCCTGCTCCGTGATGGTTCACGTTAACCGGGCTTGTCCCTATGAGAAAGAGCAGGAAAACACGAGATATCTGGACCCCGCCGAGAAAAACTCGCATATCAGATCAGTCAATTCCTGCTCGACTTGGTAATTTATAGCGCCTCATTTTGAGAAACCTTACGAACTACTTCGATCTGTTCCCGTGCCGCCGGCACAACCTCCTGAGCGAACAGGCGAATTTGCTCCAGTTCATTCCCAGCGACAGGCCAGAAGTTAAAGGTGTCCATACCCAACTCCGTGTAGAAGCGCACGAGCGTTTCCACCCATGTAGCTACAGACCCGAATAATATTCCCGGGCGCCGGGCGCGTATAGTGGATTGGGAAGTCTGCTGGATCATGCCTCCCAGGTTGTAATTTCTGCGGATAGCGCCCGGGTCGCGGCTCGCTTCTTGGGCGGCCTCGTCAATCAGCCGCTGCGATTCTGGTATTTGCTCGGGCGGAACATAGGGCAGGGATACGGACCAGCCATCTGCCAGGCGCCCAATCAGGCGAAGCATACGAGGTTTTATGGCGCCCAGCCAGATGCCTATTGAGTGCGAAGGCCGTGGACCCGGCTGCGCTTCCACCAAAGAGTAATATTTACCAGCGAAGGACACTGTGCTCTCGTTGCCCGGGATGCCCCAGACTAGACGCATGATCTGGATCGCTTCCTCCAGGGCCTGGAAGGCCTCACCTGGCGTGCGCCGGGGGCCACCATAGGCGGCGATGCCCTCCCAGAAGGCGCCCGCGCCAAGTCCCAGTACTACGCGACCCCCTGTGATAATGTCCAGGGATGCCGCAGCCTTTGCCAGCATGGCAGGCGGTCGCAATGGTAAATTGGCGACGTTCGGAAAGAGCCGGATGTTGCTGGTGACCGCGCCGAGGGCAGACAGCAGAGTCCAGGTATCCAGGAATCCTCCGTTGTATGGATGGTCCTGGATGCCGATCAAATCGATACCGGATTGATCGGCAAAGAGGGCCATATCGAAAGCGACCTTGACCCCGCCTGCATTTGGATTGATATTGATGCCAAATAAAGGCTCCAGACGTGTGGGCCCGCTGGTGAGCGTAGTCATTGCACTTCCTTCGTTAAAAAACTCGTCATGAGGCAAGCAGATTACGCGGCCTTACCATCAGACAATGCATACAACTGGTCTGTTTTCGCAGCCATGATGAAATCATTGCGATGCAGGCCGCGAATCTTGTGCGTCCACCAGGTGACGGTTACCCTGCCCCACTCAGTTAAGAGTGCAGGATGATGTCCTTCTTCCTCGGCCAGCGCGCCCACTTTGTTGGTGAAGGCCAGGGCATGCACGAAGTCGTCAAACTTGAAGACCCTCTCTAAACGATTGATGCCCTCGCGTTCTTCAATACGCCATTCGGGTATTTGTGGTTGAAGTTCAGAAATCTCCGTATCTGTAACCGTAGGTTCCCCTTTGCGGCAGGCGGTACACTTCATTTGTGTCAACTGTTCCATATCTTGTTCCCCTTCCAAATGAGCACATCCGGCAGAGTCAGCAGGGCCACACCGTCCCCCAGAGGGCGACCGCAAGGGTCGGTCCCTCGATAAATCGGGGACCTACTACATTTCTGCCTTTCACAGCAAGGTTGACAGTCCAGTAGTTGCCTGGTATCTACATAGCATTATACTCGAGGAACTTGCAACATCGCCAATCGTTTATCTTAATTGCAGGGGACTTGCCCTGTCTTGCTAAACGGCCAGCATCGCCTCTTCTTTTGCTTTTACTTCTTCTTCTCGCTCTGTGATAATGGTAGGCTGAGGGCGGCGGTAGCGTATGAAGCAGGCGGCGATGATTGCGACTACCGTCAGGGCAACGCTGATATGGAAGGCATCTTGAAACGCCAGGATGCTCGCCTGCCGCTGTACCAGCCCACTGATCACCTGAATCGCGGCAGCAAAGGCAGCGCTTGCCGATGCTCCTCGCAGCATGAAGAGCGCTTGTAAGCCCGGCAGGAGTTGTCCGAGCGGCGACGATGGCGTGACCTGCTCGGCCAGGTGCGCATAATGGATGGCAGTTTGGGTCTGGACCAGTGTCGCCATTACCGCCACCGCGAAGGAACTGATGACGAAGCGCACCGTAGTATTGACGGAAGTCGCCTGGGGCAACTGGCGGGGCCTGATCTCCGAAAGCGCCGAGACCGCCAATGGTTGAAAACAAAAACCAAGTGCCAGACTGCGTCCGATGAGCCAGAACTGAAGCGTCCCGTAGGGGGTGTTAAGGCTGAGCGAGGAAAGCAGCCAGAGCGCGCCCCCTAGAATGATCAATCCCGGAATTACCACTGCACGGACACCAAATCTATCCACGAGACGACCGCCTACCACGGCTGCTACCATCGAGGCAAACGCCTGGGGCAGCAAAAGCAGCCCTGCCTGGTAGGCCGAGAGGCCGCGTAAATTCTGCAGGTAGACTGGGATGAGGAACAAGCCCCCGTAGAGCGCGAAGGTGACGAGCATACTGGTGATGTTACTGGTGGTGAAAGGGGCATTGGCGAAGACGCGCAGGTCCAATAGCGGCTGGCCGCCCCGGTTGGCGATATTCAATTCGACCACAACAAAGATTGCCAGTGAGAGGACCCCGACCACCAGGAAGCTCAGGACCTTCGTCGATCCCCATCCAGCGGTGCTTGCATCGGACATTCCGTAGAGCAGCGAGGCCAGGCCAATGGCAGCGAACAAGAAGCCTGGGAGATCGAAGCGTGCGCGGCGTTCAGCATGTCCTTCACGCAGAAAGATGACGCCCAGGATGATCCCGAGAATGCCGATGGGCAGGTTGATGAAGAAAATCAACTGCCAGCCTAGATAGGTAACTATGTAGCCGCCCAGGGTCGGTCCAAAGGCCGGGGCCAGCAGGATCGGAACGCCGAGTGCACCCATGGCGGTTCCCCGTTCGTTGGGGGGGAATTCGGTCCAGAGCAGGGTAATGGCCAGCGGCGACATAAATGCACCCATCGCTCCCTGCACCACGCGGAAGAAGATCAACATGGGCAGACTCACGGAGAGTCCACATAGAACCGAGCCTATTGTGAAGCCCGCAAGAGCTATCAGGTAGAGGCGTTTCTGGCCCAAACGTTGGGAGAGAAAGGCGGTGAGCGGCGTCGCCACCCCTTGCACCAGGGTGTAGGCTGTGAGCACCCACTGCACGCTCGTCAGGTTCACGCCAAAGACGTTCTGCAGGCGGGGAATGGCAATAGTGACGATAGTACCATCGAGGATCGTCATGAACAGCCCGAAGATGACGACCCCGGCGACGATCCATTTATAGGAAAGACCGGGCCGCGGCTGCGCGGCCGAGACGGAAGATTGCATTAAAAAACTCCTCACAGTATGATCGTAATTCCCACTTACTTTTTCATTGCAATGCCATCAAAGTAGATGCGTCCCACGTGCCTGACCAGTTCCTCCGGCGGGATCTGCTCGCGGATAAGTAATTGTTCATACCGCATGGGTGAGAGCAACCCAAAGAACAACGTGAGCATCACGGAAGTCGGGATGGCCGGATCAAACTCACCAGCAGCCTTGCCCTCTTCTAACACCCCCCTGATGATGGCCGCCAGCCGTTCCATGCGGTCACGCAGGTGCAGCTTCTTCTCCTGGAGAAGCTGGCGGGCATCCATACTGTTAAAAAGCGCACGCAGCAACTGCATGCGCTTGCCAAGCAGTCCCTGGTAGGTGTGCTGAAGAATATGCTCCAGCTTCTCACGGGCAGGCTCGGTCGTTGCAACAGCCTGTTCGATCATCTGCTGCGATGTTACTAACTCCTGCTCGAACAGGGCGAAGACGAGATCCTCTTTACTGGGGAAGTGCAGGTAGACGGTACCTTTGGCCACACCTACGCGAGCGGCAATCTCATCCATCGATGTTTCGTGATAGCCTTTTTCTGCCAGTACCTCTTCGGCCGCTTGCAGGATCAGCGCGGCCCGCTCCTGGCGCTGTCGCTCTTTCAAAGAGCGGTGGGGAGTGCCTGTGTGGATCATGTACGCTCCATCAAGACATGTGACGAAAAAGTAAGGTCTCTAACTTTCTAGCATAAAAGTTGACCAAACCAATTATTCCATGACTTGCTAGTCATAATCCTAGCTCAAAAGTCAACGCTTGTCAAGGGTGCAATGGTGAACTACACATGCGGCTCTGCGCCAGGCCGTAGTTCTTTCTCATAGCGAATTTCGGCCCGGCGGGAGGGATGCATCCCGGCACGCTCATAGAGGCGAATTGCTCCTGAGAGGTTTTGCACATCGACGCTTAAACTGCATCTACGTACGCCTCGTCGGTAGAATTCGTCGAAGGCATGATGCAGGAGGGCAAGACCCAATCCCTTTTTCCGCCAGCGCGGGCGTACTCCAACGCCCGATATCCAACCGGTGCCTCCGCGATCTCCTACATCGTGCCGGCAGAGCGCTGTTCCGGCGATTTCATCGCCATCGACCGCCAGGAACCATAACGAGGGATCGAAGTTATCTCGCGTGAACAGCCAGTAGGACCACTCTGCAAAATTTCCAGGCTCATACCCCGGCTCATCCTGGAAGGCATCTTCCGTGGTATCGAAGACGGCGCGATCATCCTTGCCAGGAGAAAAGGGGCGGACGGTGATACCGGAGGGCCATGTGGGTACAGGTGGCGGCGCATCCATCTCGATTTCCATCTGTAAAAAGTAGCGGAGTAAGGTGAAGCCTTCTTGCTCCACCAGATGTGGCGCCATTTGATTGCCACCATCGACCCAGGTATAGAGTGCCACGCGAGCATCAGACGGCGCATTCGTCATCAGTTCGCGCGCGCGAACTTCACCCTGGCGGAGCAAATAGCTTCCGATGCCCAAGCCGCAATAATCGGGGTGAACTCGCGGAGATGCGACCAGTTCGGTAAGGTCATTTTCAGGATGCCATATCGTGACATAGCCAGCACAGCAGTCGCCGGGCGCGATTACAACAAAAGAATCTTTCTCCAGCGTGAAGCCTGGGCACTGCCACACAGAGAGGATCCAGGCTGCTGTAGATTCTAGCGTAGATTCTGACTCCCCGTAATCGGCGCGTTCACAGGCAATGAGCAGTTCGGCAACGGCATTCAGGTCGTCCATAGTCGCGGGACGGATATGAAAGCCTTGTGGAAGGGTTGCGATCATTAATATGATCTCCTTTCTCTTGCGAGGATGTGATGAGAGATATCAGCATATCCTTGTGTTCTTTCTCGATTTGATAGTTGAATCCAACAATGACGAAGGGCCTTCAGGGCACAAAAAAGCCGTGGGCAATGACGCATTGTCACCCACGGCCTGTGTGCTTACGGTTCGCGCTCTAAGCTCTGTTTAGTTCAGGAACCTCCTGAAAAAGGAATAGGGTTCATGTGCCCATCCACGTGTGCGAAAGCTCCACCTGCTGGGAGGCTTGATCGTCACTGCGGCCATACTAGCGGACCTTCATTCCTTCTGTGCGCAGACTTTACTATCGATATACTGTGCTCTTTTGGGGAGCACATTGAGAGCATAACATGTACTTGATGCGCTCGTCAAGCGAAAAAATTCTTCCTGGGTGACCGCAAGGGTCGCCCCTACAATTGGGCTAGTTGAAAAACCCTGTGGGAGTCACTGTGATGATCGTTTGTGAGGCCCTGATGACCGAGTTGGAAACCAGTTCGAGCGTGCGCCGGATGGATGATGCATCGGCGTCCGCTTCAAGGACGTTGGGGAAGCCGATATCCTGGGCTACCTGGTTGGCAAAACTGCCGCCAAAACCAACGAGGGCAAAGGTGTACATCTCCATGGCCAGCAGGTCCTCGACTACCCTGCGCACCCTACTTGCACTGTTTCTGGAGGCGTTGTCGTGACCATCGGTAAAGACCACGAGGGTGATCCTGGTGCGAGCGCCCTGGTTGCGCAATGCCTGTCCATAGGCAACGAGGCCAGTGATGGCATCCAACACTGCATCATACAAGGCGGTCTGATCGTCGGGCTTATAGGTGTATTCATCCAGCAGCGGCACGAACTCCAACGGTGTATAGCCATGCAGCAGGTAGGATTGAACGTTAAACGTCCATGATGACATCAGGATCGAGTCGGCCTGCTTGCTCCCCTTCAAGGCTGCCAGCATGTTGTTGTAGGCTTCGATGACATCCTGGCGGAAGTGGCTCATACTGCCAGTCATATCAAGCACTGGGACGAAGAGAAACGCCTTATCACCGCCCAGTGTTTCATAGCTCGCTCCTTGAGTACCGGCAAGCGTTGCCGGGGTCAGGTTCTGTACGAGGATCTCGGTGGCAGCCTGGCTTAAACCTTTCTGGCCAGGAGCAGCCTGTGCACTCTGGAACAAACTCTGTATACTGGTGCGAGAAGGTGGCTGTGAGTTCGAGTTAGACATGTATGGCTCCTTTTCGGTTTCAATCGTACGACACTATTACTACTTCATTAGTTTTCAATTTGTGTCGCCTGCGGCGACACAAATTGAAAGAAAAAAGAATGGTGCGAGGACACCTCGCGCTCCGGCAGGGGCTCTGCCCCTGCACCCCGTGAAAAACTAACAAAGTAGCATTAGAGGACGGGGTCGGTGCTCATGACCATCTGAATACCCTGGCGTTCCATATCTGCAAGCTCAGCTTCGGCCAACGCATCGAAGTCGATGGTTGGATGCTTTACGGAGCTTGTGCAGTCTCTGAGGAAGTGTAATCTGCGCATGAGGTCCGGCTGGTGCCCAAAGCGGCCGACGACCTGTCGCTCGGTTTCCAGCACACAGTGGGATTTTGCCTCCCCGGCGATGTACACCTTATCGTGTTTCATGACGGCATCAAGCAAGGTAACATTCAGACTGCTCTCCGGGTCGTCAGGATCAGGTACCTCAGCGCCGAAGATGCCGTAGTATTCGGTGCGGGTCGTCCGTCCCTTGACGACGTAGGTCGGCTGGGTATGCCTGGCCGCGCTATGCCAGGCAATGGCTTCGCTAATGGGCGCAGCCAGCATATGTCCAAGCGTGCCCTCCATAGTGTGGTAGGGCCAGATCATCAGATCTTTCTTCGCTTTTTGTCTCAACAGGTGGACATAGCGCATGGACCAGTTTGACTGGATAAGCGGGACCCACTTCATGCTGGTGACGTCTTCTACGGTGATGAGAGTAAATGGCTGCGGATGTTCTCCTGTTTTGGGGTTTATCCACCAGGAACTGAAGAAAATTTGAAAGGGGAGGTGTGTATCCAGGGACGCATACACGGATGTGATTTTGTGGGCATTGGAGTAGAACCAGGCGAGAAAGCGCGCTATGTCATGCTGCGAACCAGGCACATTGAGAGTACCGCTAGGATCAACGAAGTCGTGCTGGTAGTCAACGAGGACTACGGCAATTTTTTCGCGGTCCTCGTGCGCCGGGGTGAAACCGGCATGTTGTCCGGCCTCCGTGAATTCCTGAATACGAGCGGCGTAGGGACCCTTAAAAGCATCCTGGACACTGAAGAGTGCAGGTGCAGCGGATGGATTGACCATGAGAGAGCCTCCTTTTTCTCTAGAAAGTGGGTAGTACTACTTCGTTAGTTTTCAATTTGTGCCGCCGCTGGCGGCACAAATTGAAAGAAAGAAATTTTGCGAGGACACCTCGCGCTCCGGCAGGGACTCTGCCCCTGCACCCCGTGAGAAACTAACAAAGTAGCAATAGTTATTTGCTTTGTTCTTATCAAGGTGATGCCACTTAGTGTCATAGATACGCTAAAGTTAGTGTATCTATGACACTAATATACCCGAAGAGTAGAAGGTTGTCAAGGGGGTAAAGGCATATGACAGATCCTGCCCGTTTTGTAAACAAAAGTACCAGGTGAGTATTACTGTTGTTTTCCTTGGAAGATAAAAAGAGTTCTAAGGAATAGAAGAACGAAAAACTAAGCCAGGGAAAGTTCGTTAGAGATAGAGCCGGAAGGGATTTAGAGTTTATCGTGAGGGGAACAACATGGCTAGGAGAAAAAAAGCAAAGACGACAGCGACAACATCGCTCATCCCACAGAACGCCCTGGCTGCATCCCCGGTCGCTCTCCTCATCGATGGAGAGAATGTCATCGCTCCAGATATGATCGCCCACATTTTAGTTGAAGCAGGAAAAATGGGAGGAGTCGTGATCCGCCAGGTCTACGGCAACTGGGCAGCCTCTTCAATGAATCCATGGAAAGAAATGATGAATCACTATGAATTAGAACAAATGGGTAATGTACCGGCAAACGCAGGTCGCAACGCCACCGATATTGCACTGGTGATCGGGGCCATGGATTTGTTGTATCGTGGGGTCAGACACTTTTGCCTTGTTGCAGGAGATAGTGATTATCTTCCCCTTGTGTTCCGCCTGCGTCAAGATGAATGTATTGTCCTTGGGATTGGAATGCCAAATGCTTCGCACGCCTTGAAGGAAGCCTGTAACAGGTTTCTCACCACAGAGCAACTGACGCCACATACAGCACCACCCAAATCGAAGATCCCTTCTCCCACTACTCTCCCAACAACACACTCTATGGAGGAACTCTCGACCCTGCTCATCGATGCCTATCTCCAGGTTAAGAAGAAGAGTGGAAATGAATGGATCCTTCTTTCGACTTTAGGGAAAGCACTGAGGGACCGCAACCCCCATTTCCAAGATACCCATGGGAAGAAGAAGCTATCCGCATTGATCGAACAGTACGCGGACATCTTTGAGGTTCGCCCACGCAAAGTAGGAAAGGGTCAAACTGACGAGGTGCGGCTACGAGAACAGAATCATAGGTCTTGACCATGACGTAACGTCATAGTGTACAATCCTCGTGAGGCAATACGCCTTTTTCCACATTCCTGTCATGACCGAGGCATATTTGCCTGGCCTTGACTACGCAACACGGCTGGAGATCGTCGATAAGGCTTATCAAGAGTTTGTGGCAGCGCACAGGGAAATCACTGCCTGGCGATACGAGTGGAGGTATTACATTCGTCAGAGACCCCATGCGTAAACGCAGGGGCTTGTGTCTAGCCTCGACCGCAACTCAGACACTCTTGCGGATGCTGCTTTGGCTTCATCGACCGACACATCAGGGCGTTCTGACAAGCCACCCGTGCTCACTCAGCATGCCGAATGAGCAGCGTTGTTCGACCGTGAACATTTTACCCGAAAGCGGGTTCTCTTTCAGAACCTCCTCTGTTCAGTTGGGAAGGTGCGCCTGTACGCGAACCGTCTCTCTTCCGCGAACGGAAGTGCCTGAGCGTACACACCAATGATAGCACGAGTGTTCAAAAGATGCAAGAGGGAAAAGAACGATGCAAGAACAGCATGCGCCTGCGGGCGGTGGCACTTCCTCCCCGTGGCTCAATCCAGGGGACTCCTTGCCACGCCTAGTTGAAAAGAACAAAATGTAGTCAAGTTTCTGCCTCAACTAACGGTTTTATGGCAACTGGCACTTATGGTATACGTCCAGCATGCTAATCGGTTTTAAAGATAGATCCTAAACAGGAATAAACAGGCTGCTGACGGATTCGCCAATGTGAATACGCCGGATTGCTTCTGCCATTAAAGGCGCAATGGACAGTATGTGCATGTTGGGCAGGCGTTTTTCGGGCGGCAAAGGCACCGTGTTCGTGGTGACAATTTCTGTGATTTCGAGCTGCTCGCGCAGTCGTTCGATGGCCGAACCAGTGAAGAGGCCATGCGTGCAGGCTATGGCAACGCGACCCGCCTGGCGCTCTCGTAAATGATGCAATATCTCAATGATGGTACCACCATTGGCAATCTCGTCATCAAGGATAATCACGTTTTTCCCTTCGACATCGCCCACAATAGCATCGACTACAACTTCCTCATCGCTGATGCGCTTTTTGCTGCCCGCTGCCACAGGCAGTTTCAACAAACGCGCGAATTGAGAGGCTTCTTTGGCGCGGCCAAGGTCGGGCGAGACTACGACCGTATTGCTCAGGTCGCGGTCGCGGAAGTGGCGTGCCAGTATGTTGAGGGCATTCAGGTGGTCCGTCGGTACACTGAAGAAACCATGTACTTGCGGCGAATGCAAGGTCATCGTCAACACGCGGTTGGCGCCGGCAGCTACCAGCAGATCGGCTACCAGGCGACCTGCAATTGAGATGCGCGGGGCATCCTTTTTATCCGAGCGAGCATACGAAAAGTAGGGGATGACCGCGGTGGTACGAGCCGCAGAGGCGCCACGCGCTGCATCGAGCATGAATAGCAACTCCATCAGACGCTCCTGAACCGGCGGCACAAGGGGTTGGATCAGGAAGACATCGGCTTCACGACAGTTTGCATTTAGCTGCACGTACAGGCAATCGTTGCTGAAGCGGCGCATGGTAGTAGGGCTGAGCTGCACGCCCAGATATGCACATACCTCGGCCACCAATTCTGGATGGGCGTTACCACTAAAAATCGTTATCTCTCGCATCTCGTCTTCCTCATTATGCACAACGGGGGCGATATGTATGACTATACGAACGGCAAGTCGATTTGAAAGGGCTCGATAAATCGGCCTTTACAACGGCCAGGGATGGCCTGCGGAACGATAGATCGCCTCGATTGTTGCCATATTCTCCAGCGTTTCTTCCAGGCGTAGAGCAGGTTGATTGCCAGAACGTATACAGGAGGCAAAGTGCTCGACCTGGAGCTGGTATTGATCGACAGGTGCGAAGCGCTGCTCGGTTGCTTGATCATCCACAGTGACTATGACCAATGCTTCGGTCTTACCCGGCGTGAATGGGACAGGGATGGTGATCGTTCCAGCTTCACCGATGATCTCCACAACCTGGCGTGTTGGTAGTTCAAAGCTCGAATCGATCAGGCCATAGCATCCTTCGCCGAAATCGAGGACCGCATTTGTGGCAAGATCGACCTCTCCTACGGCGCGAGCATAAACACGAGCTGCCGCAGCAATGGGAGCATGCCCATATACGGCTCGGCAGAGATTGACGGGATAGCAACCCACGTCCATCAATGAGCCGCCAGCCAGATCGGCCTGGAGCCGGATATTGTTGGGTCGCCCATGACGAATATCGAAGGCAAACGAGGAGCGCACAAGCCTGACAGGACCAATGAGGCCTGCCGCAACTTGCTCCAAAGCCCATACTGTCTGCGGGTGGAAGCGATACATAAAGGCTTCCATCAGGAGCACGCCATTGGCACGCGCGACCTGTGCCATGGTTGCGCCTTCCTCGGCTGTAACTGAGAGAGGCTTTTCACACAGCACATGCTTTCCCGCTTCCATAGCCTTAATACTCCACTCCGCATGCAGACCATTGGGTAATGGATTGTAGATGGCTTCAATCTCGGAGTCCTGTATCAAGCTCTCGTAATCCCCACCAACACGCACATCAGGAGCAAATGTATATAGCCCCTTTACGAGTTGCGGGTTGCGGCTGCCGACCGCGACCAGCCGACCATTTGAGGATGCAACGATGGCGGGGGCTACAAACTTGACACCGATGTTAGCGGTGCTGAGCACACCCCAACGTACCGGGGTATTAGCAGCGGAAGTATCTTGAGTATTTTCGTTTGCCTGCATATGACCTTTACTTTCTCAAAACTATACGTAAATATGTATCAGGCTCCACATCGAACCTACTTTAATTCTGCCACCATATTAGATACATAGCAACCATTTTCATGTCTCCTGAGAAATGTATCTCATCTTTTTGGTATCTGCCCAAAAAGGTCGATGCGTGTTATAGTGTGGAACAAAACTGTACAAATAGGTAAACTTTGAAAAGCAAGCAGAGGTGACAAAGTATGCCAGAAGAAATCACACCGGCCTCTGTCGGGGCGGAGGCGATACCACAGACACCGGCATACCCACAACACCACACCAGGGTGTTGTTTCATAACGAACCTCATCAGCACCAGCCGCGCAATGTCAATCTAGTTCATGAAGCAGAGAAAGCGGCGTCTGGCTTTAACCAAAAATTAGCCATCGGACTGACCAAAGCAGTAGGCACGATGATATGCGCCTATATCTTTGCTGTCCTGGCAATCATCGGCTATCCAGGCTTCCATGCTACAGCAACCCAGTGGGTTCAATGGATCAGCCAGACATTTATTCAATTGGTCATGCTGAGCGTCATCATGGTTGGCCAGGGCATCCTGGGACGCCAACAAGAACTCCAGGCTGACGAGCAGTTTCGTACCACGATGAGCACCTATCATGACATTGAGCAAATCATGCAACATCTCTCGGCTCAGGATGCAGAACTGCTGCGCCATGCTCACATGCTGATGCACCTGCTCGAGAAAAGCGGCATCTCGCTGCAACAATTGGAGGCTGAAGGCGCTACCACCAGCCACCTGGATTCCTTCATTCAGCCCCCAGCTGCCACCGCTACCCCTGTAACGTCCACGCCAAGCGAGACGAGAAGCAGAACGGATAAATAAAAAGAGGATTGCTTATCTTGACTTTTGGGCATACCGGTTGGTAAAGTACCAGTGTGAACAGTCCATCCCAATGGGGGATAGTAGATTGTGAACACGAAAGATGTGTACTTCATGACACATCTCCAGAACAATCCATCATATCAAGAAGAAAGAGAAGAAGTCCGTATGGACGTCGGAAGTAGCCAACCTCCTAGTACGTGGAGGGGATCTACATTTTTCGATAGCAAAGCGATCCCGAGCTGATAGCCCTTCCTGTTTGATTTCCGCTTTCACCTCACTGTTCGCTTTTCTATGGAGCTAGACACATGAAAAGCGAGCGGTGTGAGGTGGTTCCTCGTCTTGCCAGCATCTCACTGGCACAGATTGTATCCTCCTCTCACTCCTTGCGTCACCGCCTTCTATGTAGCTAGCGAAACTCTGTGCGCCTCGACGCGACGAGAGGAGACACCTGATGGAGCGGATCACATCAGCTACGAAGAAGCCTGGAGGTCAGCTTGAGAGGAAAACGCGGCGACGTCCTCGTCTGATGAGGCGTGTGCTTTTTTATCTTGGCATTTTTGGTCCTGGTCTCATAGCAGCGAATGCAGGGAACGATCCCGGTGGAATTGCCACCTACAGCACCATGGGATCCCAGTTCGGCTACCAGATGCTGTGGGTCATGGTCGTTCTCACCGTAGGCATGGCCGTGGTCCAGGAGATGTGTACCCGCATGGGAGCCGTGACCGGCAAGGGGCTGTCCGATCTGATCCGCGAAAACTTTCCGCTGCGCCTGACCGTCTTTATCATGTTCATCTTTCTGCTTGCCAATGGAGGCGTAATTGTCTCTGAATTCATCGGCATTGCCGCCGCACTCAATCTCTTTGGCGTTCCCTCCTGGATTGGAGCGCCTTGCGGGGGCCTGCTCATCTGGTGGCTGGTCGCGCGTGGGTCCTATCGACGTGTCGAGAAGGTATTTCTGGCCGTGACATTCGTCTTCTTGGCCTACATATTCTCTGCGTTTCTCGCCAAACCCGATTGGGGACAAGTGTTTGCCGGAACGGTGATTCCAACGGTCCAACTGCGTGGCACCTATATCTGACTCTGGTAGCTGCCGTTGGCACCACCATCAGCCCTTATATGCAGCTCTACGTGCAAAGCGCCGTCGCCGAGCGAGGCGTGCGCATGAGTGACTACAGGTACGAACGCCTGGAAGTCTATGTAGGAGCCATCTTCTCCAACGCCATCGCCTTTTTATTATCGTGTCCACTGCTGCCACTCTCTTTGTGCATAGTGGAGGAAAAGGCGTTCCTAATTGGCTCAGCTGCCCAGGCACTTACCCCGTTTCTGGGCATCTTTGCCAGCCGTGCCTTTGCCGTAGGGCTCCTAGGGGCGGCGCTGCTAGCGGCAGGCGTCCTGCCGCTTTCGACGAGTTATTCCCTCGCTGAAGCATTTGGTTTTGAGCGAGGTGTTGGCCGGGGCTTTCAGGAGGCGCCCTTTTTCTGGGGATTGTTCACGCTTTTAATTGTCATTGGCGTGGTAGTGGCGATGCTGCCGAATCTGCCGGTGATTCAAATTCTGCTTAACCTCTACCTGCTCAACGGGCTGCTACTCCCCATCATCTTGTTTGCCATTTTATATCTCGTCAATAAAAACCAACTCATGGGACGCTATACCAATGGCCTTATCTATAACTTGGTCTCCTATGCGCTAGCGGTGGTGGTAAGCGGTCTAGCCGTGATCTATCTCGTGACACAAGTCCTTGGATTCTTTGGCATTCAGATCTTTGGGTGAGGAGAATGGGGTAAGTTGAGGCAGGAATGGAAGCCTAGTGCAAACCCACCAGAGGTGATAGGTAATGTGGTATAATAACAGGTATGAGAAGACCCATTTTTATCCGACCACTCACCGAGGACGAACAGCACCAGATCCAGGCGGGACTGCGTTCGTCCGATGCCTTTGTGATGCGTCGCTGCCAGATTTTGAGAGCATCGGCGCGCAAGGAACGAGCCCCAGAGATCGCCCGCCAGCTGGGATGCGACGACCAGACCGTCCGCAACGTGATCCACGAGTTCAACGCCACGGGTCTGACCGTGCTGCAAGAAGGCTCCTCGCGGCCCCATCGGCTGCACACCAGCTTCTCGCAGGAGGGGCTGGTGCGCCTCAAAGATCTGCTGCATCGCAGTCCGCGCGACTTTGGGAAAAAGCGCGGTGTGTGGACTCTGGAGTTGGCGGCCCAGGTCAGTTTCGAGCAAGGCGTCATCTCCACCCCCATCTCCGACGAGAGTGTGCGCCGCGCCCTGGGCCGCTTGAAAACCAACTGGAAGCGCGCCAAACACTGGATTACCAGCCCCGATCCGCAGTACCAGCAAAAAAAAACGCGCGGGACCGTTTGATTGCTTGGGCCAGCCAGCAGCCGAGCTGGGCGATTGGCTTTGGCGATGAAGTCTGGTGGAGCCGCTTTGCGCTGCCTCAGATGCACGCCTGGCAAACCCAGGACCAGCCGGTGCATCTGGTGGAGCAGCCCTGGCGCAAGGACGATCCAGATCCCAAGGCGCTGGCCTGTTACGGCGTGCTTTGGCAGCATGGGACTCCCGATGAGCCTGACCGCTCGCAGGCCTGGCTGCGCTTCGTGACGGGCCGACCCGTGAGCGCCATCACCACCCAGTTCTTGGAGTGGTGTTGCGAGCGCCTGCACAAGCTCGGCAAGACCCACTGGCTCTTGATCTGGGACAACGCCTCCTGGCACAAGAGCCAAGCGGTTCGTACCTGGATTCGCCAGCACAATCAGCAGGTGAAACAGACGGGCAAAGGCGTGCGCATTCTACCGTTCCTGTTGCCCACCCAAAGCCCCTGGCTCAATCCCATCGAACCCAAATGGGTGCATGCCAAGCGCAATGTGGTCGAGCATGATGGCAGGCTTTCCGCCCGCCAACTGGCCGAGCGCGTCTGTGCCTACTTTGGCTGTTCGTATGAACCTCATCTTATCATTCCCGAAAAGGCGGCGTGATTATGCACTAGGAAATTCATCTCTCACCATCCTCGGTGGTTACCTTGGCATCCTTACAGCACTCATAACAGCAGCTATGACCTGGGATACTGCCACGCACCGCTCTGAACCCTTAGTAGCTCCAGCAGTCGCTATGGCTAGTCCC
>WNGG01005569.1_pt1 | contig 26687 bp, 18 predicted proteins | sample 5400661 | NCBI WGS metagenome assembly WNGG01 (sample SAMN13153372, study PRJNA577476) | soil metagenome | isolation source: 100 cm soil or saprolite under Garry oak tree replicate 1 | place: USA:California | collected 2016-06-15
GACGTCCCGAGCTTCACGTGCCCGAACAACATGTCGATCGCGACGGGCAGCCCCCCGGCGGTCCACGGCATCTCGGGCAACTTCTACCTCGATCGCGACACCGGCGCGGCGGTCGTGATGACGGGGCCCGAGCTCCTGCGCTCGCGCACCATCCTGGCCGAGTTCTCGCGCCACGGGGCCACGGTCGTCTCCATCACCGCCAAGGACAAGCTCCGGAAGCAGCTCGGCAAGGACATGGATCTCGCGGGCGGCAGCGTCAACTTCTCCTCAGAGTGCGCCGACCAGACGACGCTCGAGGAGCACGGCATCGAGAACGTGCTCGAGCTCGTCGGCATGGAGCTGCCCGACATCTACTCGCCCGAGCTCTCGCTGTTCGTGCTCGAGGCGGGAATCCGGCTCCTGGAGCGGGGCGGGCCGGACCTCCTCTACCTCTCGCTCACCGACTACATCCAGCACAAGTACGCGCCGGGCGAGCCCGAGGCCGACCGCTACTATCGAAACCTGGACGCGTGCTTCGGGCGGCTCGACGCGCTCGGCGCCGTGGTCGCGCTCACGGCCGACCACGGGATGCACGACAAGTCCAACCCCGACGGCTCGCCGCGGGTCATCTGGCTCCAGGACGTCCTCGACGCTCGGTTCGGCAAGGGCGCCTGCACCGTCATCTGCCCGATCACCGACCGGTTCGTCGCCCACCACGGCGCGCTCGGCGGCTTTGTCCGCGTCTACTGCCACGGGAGCCTCGACCCCGCCGATGTCATGAAGGTCGCCGCGCCGATCCCGGGGGTCGAGGCCGTGTGCGACCGGGCGACCACCGCACGGCGGTTCGATCTCCCGTTCGACCGCGAGGGTGACGTCGCGGTCATCAGCACGGCCGACACCTGCATCGGCGCGTCGGAGAAGGACCACGACCTGTCCGGCCTCCGGGGCCATCGCCTCCGGACGCACGGCGGCATCTCCGAGGCGAGGGTGCCGTTCATCCTGAACCGGCCGCTCCGTGCGGAGTACGCCGCGCGGGCGGTGGCCGGGCCGCTCCGAAGCTCGCAGATCTTCGACTTCGCCATCAACGGGGTCGAATGAGGCGGCAGCGGATCGATTACGCCTTCCGAAGGAGCTCCTCCGCGAGCCGCTTGACGTCGCCGGCCTCGACCTGGCCCTTGTGCGTCTTCATGATGTCGCCCACCAGGCGGCCGACCTGCTTGGGGTCGGTGATGGCGAGCGCGGTGATGCGGTCGCGTACGAGCGCGCGCAGCGCCGTCTCGTCGAGCCCACGGGGGAGGTAACGCTCGCAGAATTCCGTCTCGAAGCGGAGCTGCGCGATCTGGGCCCGACCGCGCTCGCCCGCCTTCTCGAACTCGGGGATCGCCTTCTGGAGCTGCTTGCGATAGGCGGCGATGACGTCGCGGACGAGGGCGTCGTCCACCTCGCCGGCGAAGCCCTTCGCCGTACGGCGCTCCTGGAGGCGGGTCTTGAGCATCCGCACCACGTCGGCGGTCCGTGTGTCCCGTGCCTTGATCGCCTGTCGGAGCCGCTCGTCGAGCTCCGCCTCGAGTCCCATCGGCGTCACTCGGGGGCGAGAAGCGCCGTCAGCTCGCGGACGTTCTTCAGCGTCTCGACGGCGTGAGCGGCCTCGACCACGCGCCGGGCCCGGGTAGGACCGAGCACGGGCGAGGCGAGCTCGAGGAACTTGGCCACGAGCTCCTCGGGCGGCACGGGGTTTTCGGCGTCGCCGCGCGGCACGGTCGTCGTCTCCTCGAGGATGCGTCCGTCGCGTAGCGCGACCTTCACTTGCGCCGTGGGGTAGTCGATCCGCCGCGGGGACATCTTGGGCTCCGTGAGAACCTCGATCCGGCGCGCGAGCTCGCGGATTCGTGGGTCGCCGAGCGCGGGAGGCTCGAAGGCCACGACGTCGGTCCGGCCGAGGACCAGCGCCGCGGCGACGGCGTAGGGAATGGAGAACTTGGCGGCGAGCGTGGTCCCGGGCTCGGCATTCGCCATCCGCGCGGCGAACGGGATCGTGGTGACCCGCAGGCGCACGACGTCGTCGGCGTCGAAGCGGTGGGCGCGACGGAGCGCCAGCACGGCCTCCAGGGCGAAGTGGTTGTACCGGCAGCACGCGTGCAGCTTGAAGTAGTTCTGCTCGATGCGGTAACGCTCGCCGAGCCCGTCCACGGCGCGCGCGGGGTCGAACCGGTCGCCCAGGATGGTGGCGTAGACATCCGACGGCGCGTCGTCGAGGCCGGTGAAGCCGCACCGCTGGAGGTCGACCGCGAGAATGCCCGCGAGCCCGGAGCGGCCCGGATAGAGATTGCGGATCGTGGCGCCCGCGAGGGCGGGCGTCCAGGAGTTCGCCGGGCTCATGGATGCCGCGAGGTTGATGACCTCGCGGATCGTCTGGGCACGGGCGTCGCCGAGTCTCGCCACGGCGACGGCCGTGGCGATCGTCCCCCAGGTGCCGTGGGAGTGCACGTTCGCACGCGGCGTCGTCGCCCCGCCGAGCCGCGAGCCGACCTCGTACCCCGCGACGAGGCTCTCGATCAGACGCGGCCCGTCGAGCGCCCGCTCTTCCGCGACGGCGAGGGCGCCGGGGATGACGTGGATCGCGGGGTGGCCACCGCCGAGACGATTGCCCTCGTCCACCTCGAGCGCGACGCCGGCGGTGGCATTCACGAGCGCCGCCCAGCCGGCGTCCGCCTTCGCACCGTGGCCGAGCAGCGTGGCGACGCCGTGGGGCGCGCGCGCGGCCGCAAGCCGCGCGAGGTGGCGGTTCTCGGGCAGCGCACTGCCGGCGACGATGGCGCCGAGCGTGTCGAGCAGGACGCGCTTGCCGGCCTCGACAGTGGATTCGGGAAGCGTGTCGACGCGCACCTCGGCCGCGACCTGGGCGAGTCGATCGAGGTAGTCGGTCATTGGAGCGAGGGCCGCGAGGCCGGAGCACTCCGTGGGTGGCGTGCCCTGGGCACAGCCTGGCTCCGTCCAACCAAGACCCGACCCGTCACCGGCGATCCGTCAGCGGACTGCGCCGCCGAGCGGCGGCCTCGGCCCCGCGCACGGGAGGTACCGGCCGTAGCCCGGCTTCTGCTCGAGCTCGCCCGTCGGGGTGAGCATCACCTCACCCCGCACCAGCGTCATCCACGCCCGGCCACGCACCTGCCAGCCCTCGTAGGGCGTGAAGCCGGCGATCCCGAGGTGGTGCGATTGTTCGATCGTCCACGCGGGATCCGGGTCCCAGAGCGTCAGATCGGCGTCGGCGCCCGGCCGGATCACGCCCTTCTTCGGGTAGAGGCCGAAGATGCGCGCCGGGTTCTCGGCGAGCACGCGCGCGAGCCACGTGAGGGGGAGCCCGCGCTTGACGACGCCCTCGCTGTACGCCAGCGGCACGAGCGTCTCGAGCGACGGCGCGCCGAAGGGGATCGGCTTGCCCTCGGGATCGACGAAGATGTTTTTCCTCCCCGGTTCCTTGGCCGCCGGGACGCGCGGCGCGTGATCGCTCGCCACCGTGGCGATGTACCCCGCCGCCGAGCCCTCCCAGAGCGCCGCGCGGTCCGGACCGTCCGCCGGCCTGAGCGGCGGGCCGATCTTGGCGAAGGGGCCCCAGCGCTCCATCTCTTTGTCGGTCAGGAGGAGATACTGCGGGCACGTCTCCGTCCACACCTTCTGGCCCTCGGCCTGCGCGCGCTTGATACGCTCGAGGCCCACCTTGGTCGAGAGGTGCACGACGTAGGCGGGGCACCCGGTGAGGCGCGCGATGAGGACGGCGCGGTTGATGGCCTCCTCCTCGGTCCAGTCGGGGCAGGTCGGCGGGAAGTCGGTCGGCGCCGTGCGTCCCTCGGCGATCGCCTTGTCCTCGAGGTAAGCGAGGACGTCGCCGTTCTCGCAGTGGAGCTGGCAGATGCCGCCCAGCGCGGCGAGGCGCTCCATGGTCTTGGCGATGAACTCGTCCGAGACCATGCGCTTGCCCCGCTTCTTGTAGGTCATGAAGAGCTTGAACGACGTGACGCCGAGACGGACCGCCTCCGGGATCCCCTCGAGGATGTGGGGCTCGTGGTTCAGGATGAAGTGGAAGCCGAAGTCGAGCACCGAGCGCGACCCGGCCTCCTCGCGGAGCCTCACGAGCGCCTTCGGCAGCGTCTCGCCCTCGTCCCCGACGACGAACGGCACGAGCGTGGTCAGCCCGGTCCGCGCCGCCGCGATGGGGGCCGTCGTCCAGTCGTCGTACTCGGGGCCGACGTGGAGGTGGCAGTCGATGAGCCCGGGGAGCACGTACTTCCCCGCGGCGTCGATCACGCGCGCTGCCGGCGGCAGCAGCGACTCGGGCCCGATCGCAACGATCGTGTCGCCCTTGATGGCGACGGCCGCCTCGAAGACGTCCGAGCCGGTGACGACCCGGCCGCCGCGGACGAGGACGTCGATCATTCTAGCGGGCGCCGCGAGGTCGGGACACGCCGTGGGTGGCCTGAGAAAGGCACGGCCCGGCTCCGTTCGACCACTACCCTTCGGGTCATCGGTAAGGCTCCTTCTCGGTCACGGGCTGGAGGAGGCGCCCGTAGTGCTGTGGCTGACGCCGGCCGAGGAAGTTCCAGCGCTTGCGGACCGGGAGCATCTGGTCGAGGTCGATCCGCGCCACCACCAGCTCGTCGCCGTTCGTCGCGGCGCGGGCGAGCACCTGGCCCAGCGGGCTGACGATCGCGCTCCCCGCGATCAGCTCCACGCCGTCCTCGACGCCCGCCTTGGCGACGCCGACCACGAAGCAGAGGTTCGCGTACGCGCCCGAACGGAGACAGAGCTCGTTGAGGTCGAGCGCGAGCGGCGAGCTTGGCGTGTTGTAGCCGACGAGAATGACCTCCGCGCCCTGGAGCGCGAGCGCGCGATAGCTCTCCGGGTAGCGGCGATCCTGGCAGATCGCGATCCCGACCCTGGCGCCGGCGGCGTCGAAGACCTTGTAGCCCGTGTCGCCGTGGGCGAAGTAGTAGGGCTCGAAGACCTGGGCGAAGCCGTCGGGGGCCTTCGTACCGGGGAGGTGGATCTTGCGGAACGTCCCGCAGAGTCGGCCGTCCCGATCGGTGAGGAGCGCCGTGTTGAAGTATTTCCCCCCCGCCTTCTCGCAGAAGCCCACATGCACCGCGATCCGCGCCTCGGCCGCGCGGCGCAGGAGTGGCTCGAGCGCCTTCGGCGGCACTTCGGTCTCGAAGAACTGGTCGAAGTCGGGGCGGATCTTCTTGGGGAAGTACGTCGTGAGCGCCATCTCGGGATAGGCGATCAGCACGACGCCTTCTCGGACCGCCTCGGCGAGCAGGCCCAGCATGCGCTCGACAATCTCCTCGCGGCTTGTGCCCTCGTTATTCGGGCCCATCTGGGCGGCGGCGACCTTTATACCGCGTACATCGCGCGGCATCGCGATTCACCTCCTTATGCTTGCGGGCCCGCGGGTGCGGGTCGCCGACACCGGTACGGCATTCCACTCCCGTGCCGCCCGACCCGACCTACACCGACGTAAACGTACATCAATCCGCACTTCCTGGCGAGGAACCAGTTGCAAGCGCGCTCGTCCCTCCGCGAGTCCGGGAAGCCTCGCGCGGGGGTTTGCCTCTCTTCGATTCGAGGGATTCACCCGATTTGCGTCTCCCGGTTCGGGGTCCACCTTAGTTGACAGAGCGGTGACGAAGACCGAAGCGGCAGCGCTCGTGTGGCTCCTGGCCTCGCTCGGCGGCGTGGCGCCGGCCCGCGCACAGGCGCCGCCGGAAGGCCCCACCATCGAAGGACCCAGCGTGAGCGCGCCGGCGTCCCCGGCCGTCTTCGACCAGGACGTCCGCTCCCTGCCTCCGCCCCCGGCGGACTCGCCGGCGGCGGTCGAGCGGCTCGGCGCTTACTCGCCCGGCGTGGCCGCCCCGCCGCGCCGCGATCCCCTCCTGCAGGACACCATGGCGGCCCCGCGTTCCCGCAGCCAGCTCGCGACACCGATTCTCACACCGCCGATCCTCAACTTCGACGGCGCACGGACGGGAGCGAATCCCCATGACCCGATCGGCGACGTCGGGTCGAGCCACTACGTCCAGATGATCAACTCCGTGTTCACGATCTACAGCAAGGCTGGCGCCGTGCTGGCAGGGCCGTCGGCGATCAACTCGCTCTGGACGTCGGCCGGCGTAACTACCGGCCCCTGCGCGACGCAGAACCTGGGCGACCCGGTTGTTCTCTATGACCCGCTGGCAGATCGCTGGCTGCTCAGCCAGCTCGCCAGCCCCTCGCACGTGTGCATCGCCGTCTCGCGCACCCCGGATCCCGTCACCGGGGGATATCACCTCTATGAATTCAACGTGGGCTCGTTCCCCGACTACTTCAAACTGGGCGTCTGGCCTGACGCCTACTACATGGCGGCGAACTTCGGCGGCGACGTGACGGCGGTGGCCTTCGACCGGGCCAACATGCTCAACGGCAACCCGGCCACCTTCGTCCAGTTCAACATCGCCGGGCTGCCCCGCCTGCCCGGCAACATGATGCTGCCCGGCGACCTCGATGGCACGACGCCCCCTCCCGTCGGCTCCCCGAACCCCTACTACCGCCAGGTCGACGGCGACAACTTCGGTGGCGCCGACCGCGTCGAGATCTGGGATTTCCACATCGACTGGGGCAACCCGTCCGCCTCACGCTTCAGCGGCCCCACCAACCTCCCGCTGGCGGCCTTCGACTCCGCCCTGTGCGGCTTCTTTAGCTTCGCCTGCATCCCCCAGCCCGGAACGTCGACGACGCTCGACCCTGTCAACGAGTGGCCGATGTGGCGGCTCCAGTACCGCAACTTCGGCAGCCACGAGACCCTGATCGGTAATTTCGTCGTCGACGTGGACGGCATGGACCATGCCGGCATCCGCTGGTTCGAGGTACGGCGCTCGGGCACTGGCCCGTGGGCGGTGTTTCAGCAGGGGACGTTCGGACCACAGGACCCGACCCTCACCACGTGGCAGCACCGCTGGATGGGCAGCATCGCGATGGACAAGGCCGGCAACATCGCGCTCGGCTACAACATCTCGAGCAGCGAGACCGTGTTCCCGTCGATCCGGTATGCGGGACGGCTCACCACCGATCCCGTGGGCCTCATGCCTCAAGGCGAAGAGGTCCTCGTCAACGGCGGCAACTTTATCGGCAGTAGGCGCTGGGGCGACTACAGCTCTCTCAACGTGGACCCGGTGGACGACTGCACGTTCTGGTATACCGCCGACTACGTGACGGCGGGAGGGCTCCGCCAGACGCGCATCGGGACGTTCCGGTTCCCGTCGTGCATCGCCACGGACCTGGCGATCACGATGGCCGACAGCCCCGACCCTGTCCTCGCCGGCGAAATTCTTTCGTACGAGATCACGGTCACGAACAGCGGGTCGAACTCCAGCAACAACGCGGTGGTGGTCGACGTCCTCCCGACGGGGACAGCGTTCCTGACCAGCACTGTCCCGTGCGCCGCGCCGGAATCCTCGCCCAACACGCGCACCTGCACGCTGGGCACCCTGAGGCCGGGTGAGATGCGGACGTTCACCATCCAGGTGCGGGTCGACTCGGGTCTGGTCCTGGCCAGCGGCGCCGACGCCTTGAACAACACGGCGACCGTCTCGGCCGACGAGCCCGACCCCGACACGTCCAACAACAGAGCCTCGGCGTCGACGACCGTGAACGACCGCGCCGACCTCAGGCTGACCAAGGACTGCAAGCCCGACGAGCCGCTCCGGGCCGGCGGCACCGCGACCTGCCAGATCCTTGTCGACAGCCTGGGGCCGTCCGACGCTCGGAACGTGGTCGTGAAAGACGCCAACGTTGGTAATGGGCCCTTCACCATCACTTCGGCGACCTTCAGCCCGCCCGTCGACGGCGCCTGCGCGCTGGCCGACGGGACGATCACCTGCAACCTCGGCTCCGAGCCCGCCGGTGGCCGGACGACGATCCTCGTATCGCTCACCGCGACCGAGCAAGTGGAGATCAATGACACGGCCACGGTGACGAGCGACACGCCCGACGGGAACCCTGAAAACAACACCGCCAAAGACGCCGTCCGCTTCGTCGGCGCGGCCGACCTCGGTGTTGACATCACGGACACGCCTGACCCGGTCGTGGCGGGCACCAACCTGGCCTATCGCATAACGGTCTCGAACGCCGGACCGTCGACGGCGCCCAACGTGGTGGCCAGCGATGTGCTCCCCGAACAGGTCAGCGTCGTGAGCTTCACCCCGAGCCAGGGCTCCTGTAACGGCGGCGTGCCCGGTGACGCCCTACAGCCCTTGACCTGCAAGCTCGGCAGCCTGGCCCCTGGCGGAAGCGCCACGATCGACGTCGTGGTCAACGTCAACCCGACCACGCCCGACGGCACCATCCTCGCCAACGACGCTCTCGTCAGCAGCGACTTCGGTGACCCGAACAACGCCAACAATAAGGTCTCGGCGCTGACGACGGTGGAGGCCCGCGCCGACCTCGCCGTCACCAAGACCTCGGACGCCGCCAACTACAAGCCGTCGTCCGTGATCACGTACACCGTCGCTGTCGCGAACAACGGCCCCTCCGACGCTCGGCGCGTCGTCGTCACCGACCACCTCCCGACGACCCGGCAGACGACCTATGGATCGGACACGGGCGGCTGCACGCTGAGCGGTGACACCCTGACCTGCGACCTGGGCGACCTGCCGGCAGGCACCGGCAAGCGCTTCGACATCAGCATCACGGTCCAGGGGGCTCGCGGCGACGTCACTAACAGGGCTTCGGTAGGCAGCGCCACGGTGGATCCCAATGCCGCCAATAACACCGCGATCCAGACGGTGATCGTCCAGGGAGGCGGATGAGGGCGGATCAGCGGAGCAGCGCGCGGGCGATCACCATGCGGTGCACCTCGGAGGGGCCCTCGCCGATCCGACGCACGCGCGCCTCGCGATACCAGCGTTCCAGCGGGAACTCCTTGGCCACACCGTAGCCGCCGTGGATCTGGACGGCGCCGTCGATGACGCGGCCGAGGACCTCGCTCGAGTAGACCTTGGCGATCGAGGCCTCCACGCGCGCGTCCTCGCCGCGGTCGGCCTTCCACGCGCCGTCCCAGATGAGCCAGCGCGCCGCGCGCAGCTCCACCTCGGCGTCGGCGAGCATCCACTGGATCGCCTGGCGCTGGCTCAGCGGGACGCCGAACGTCGAGCGCTGCTTGGCGTGGGCGATCGCCATGCGGTGGGCGGCCGCAGCGACGCCGAGGTTGCACGCGGAGTACGGGAACCGGAGGCACGTGAGGAGGTCGAGACAGAGCTCGAGGCCGCGCCCCTGCTCGCCCAGGAGATTCTCCGCCGGGACGGTGCAGTCCTCGAGGACGACCTCGTTCGGAACGGCGACGGTGCGGATCGTCCGGATCGGGCGCGCCGTGAAGCCCGGCGTCCCCTTCTCGATGATGAAGCAGGAGATCCCCTCGCGGCCCTTCGCGCGATCGGTGCGGACGAAGACGACGCCCCACTCCGCCTCGTGGGCGTGGGAGATGAACATCTTCGTCCCGTTCAGCACCCAGTGGTCGCCGCGCTTCTCCCCGCGGCTCTGGATCGCGCCGGCGGGATCGGAGCCGCCGCTCGGCTCGGTGATCGCGAAGAAGGTGTGATACCCCTCGCGTAGCGCCGGCACCGCGTATCGCGCGATCTGTGCCTTCGTCCCGCCCCAGATCACGGGCGGTGGGTTGCGCCCGAAGACGCCACATCCGGGGTTGTAGAGGCCCATGCGGTGCTGGGACATTTCCTCGAGGAGCACGCACATGGCGAAGGTGCCGAGGCCGCCGCCGCCGTGCTCCTCGGGCGCGCCGAGACACCAGAGCCCGGCCGCCTTGGTCTTGGCCACGAGCCGGCGGTGATCCTCGTCGGGCAGCTCGGCCGCGTCGGGATCGTTGCGTTGCTCGACGGGAATGATCTCGTCGCGGACGAAGCGCTGCACCTGCGCGCGTAGGGCCACGAGCTCTTCGGGGAGCCTGTAGCCGTCGAACGCGGTCATCGGGCCGACTCCATGGGCGCAGGATGCACGAGCCGCTTCCCTGAGTCGAGTGCCTTTCGTAACGTCCAGCGCACCTTGCACAGACTCACCTTTGGTGGGTATGCTCCCCGCCATGAACGGCCGGTCGGAGAAGGTGGGCTGAGGTGGCGCCGCGCGAGGTCCTGATCGTCGAGCACGACCCCAACATCCGCCTCCTCTTCCGCGAGCTCTTCCTCAGAGCTGGCTACACGTGCCTGCTGGCCGGCAACGGGGGCGAAGGGCTCGAGGTGTTCCGTGGGTCGCGACCGGCGCTGATCGTCACCGAGCTCAATATGCCGGTGATGCGTGGCGGTGAGCGCGTGGCCGGCGCGGGCATCGAGCTCCTCCAGCAGGTCCGCCAGGAGGACCCGGACGCGACCGTCATCGTCGTCGGCGGGATGGACGTGAAGAACCATATCGTGAGCCTGAAGCTCGGCGCGTACGCCCACCTGAGGAAGCCCGTCAACATGGACGAGCTGCTGATCGTCGTCGAGCGTGCGCTGGAGCGTCGCCAGCTCCTCATCGAGCGTCGTGAGTACCGCGAGCGCCTCGAGGAGATCCACCGGAAGAGCGTGGAGCGCTCGGGACTGCACAATGATGCCGTGCCGACGATGGCGCAGCGCGAGGTCCTGATCGTCGAGCACGACCATCAGGCACGCGAAGCCCTTCACCAGATCTTCGTCTCGGCCGGCTACCACTGTCTGCTCGCGAACGACGGCCGCGAGGGCGTGGAGGCGTTCAAGGCGGGCCGTCCGCCACTCGTGGTGACCGACCTCAAGATGCCGGGCATCACGGGTATCGAGCTCCTCCAGCAGGTGCGGGCGGTCGACGACGACGTCGCCGTGATCGTGCTGACCGGCGCCGCCGACGTGAAGACGGCGATCGCCAGCCTGAAGCTCGGCGCCCGCGACGTCATCATGAAGCCGGTCAACATGGACGAGCTCCTGATCGCCACCGAGCGCGCGCTGGAGCGTCGCCAGCTTCTCATCGAGCGTCGTGAGTACCACGAGCGCCTCGAGGAGATCCGCAGGAAGAGCGCTTAGTGCCTTCTGGGGGCCGGCGCTGCCATTGAGCCGGACTACGGTACGGCTCCGGTGTACAATCCTTCCGTCTGGCGCGCCGGCTCAGACGAGGGCCGGGGCTCACCAGCCCGCGTCTCCGGCGCTTCTTCCGCCCTCTGGGACGTGCCGACTCCGTGCGGAAGACGTGGCAAGGAGACGCGCCATGGCACAGAAGCTCTTCATCGGCGGCCTTCCGTTCTCCGTGACCAGTGAGCGTCTGCGCGAGGTCTTCGCCGCCGCCGGCACCGTCGAGTCCGCAACGGTCGTGACCGACAGCGGGACCGGCCGGTCACGCGGCTTCGGCTTCGTCGAGATGGCGACGACCGAGGAGGCGCAGGAAGCCGTGTCGCGCTTCAACGGGCGCGATCTCGACGGGCGCCAGATCAAGGTGGAGCTGGCCAAGTCTCCGGACCGGAGCGGCGGCGGTGGGCGTCGTGAGGGCCCCGGCCGCGGACGGCCCCGCACATCGCGCTGGTAGGCGACGTCTCGACCCTTACGCCCGGGAGACTTCTCGTTCCGATCGTCGACGTCATACCACCTGTCCCCCGCTGATTCACGGCCGGACCCCCGCGGTCAGGGCAGCGCCGCGAGCGCCGCGCGCATGCGGTCCAGCCCCTCGGTCAGGATCGTGCGGGGACACCCGAAGTTGAGCCGGACGAAGCCCTGGCCGCTCCGCCCGAAGGCGGTCCCGTCGTTCAGCGCCACGCGCGCCGTCTCGAGGAAGAAGGTGAACGGGTCGCCGCCGGGGATCGCGGCGTCGCGGCAGTCGAGCCAGGCGAGGTAGGTCGCGTCGGGCGGGGCGACGGCGACGCCGGCGAGGCGGCGTCGCACGTAGTCGACGAGGAAATCGCGGTTCGCCCCGAGGTAGCGTAGGAGCTCCTCGAGCCACGGCTCACCGTCACGGTACGCCGCGAGCGCCGCCGTGTAGCCCAGGACGTTCACGCCGTACACCAGGTCCGCCCTCGCCCCGGCGAAGCGCTCGCGGAGCGCGGCGTTCGGGATGACGGCGAGCCCGAACTTGAGCCCGGCGAGGTTCCAGGTCTTGCTCGGCGCCATGAGCGTGATCGTCCGCCCGGCGATCGCGGGGTCGAGCGAGGCGATCGGCACGTGGCGGTGCGGGGGGAAGACGAGGTCCGAGTGGATCTCGTCCGCGACGATCGCGAGCCCCCGGGCGAGGCAGAGCTCCGCCATGCGCCCGAGCTCCTCGCGACGCCACGCGCGCCCCACCGGATTGTGCGGGTTGCAGAGCAAGAGGACGCGCGTCCGGGGGGTGATCGCGCGCTCGAGCGCGTCGAAGTCGATTTCGTAGCGCCCGCTCTCGGACCGAGCGAGGTCGGCCGCGTCCATCGTGATTCCGACGTTCCCCGGTACGCGGAGCAGTGGCGGATAGAGGGGGACCTTCAGGAGCACGCCGTCCCCGGCCGCGGTGAGCGCCCGGCAGGCGACGTTGAAACCCGGGATGACGCCGGGGATCAGCACCACCGCGTCGGGCTCGACGCGCCAGCCGTAGAGCTTCTGGAGACGGTCGGCGAAGAGGTCGTGGAGCGGCGAGCGCTCGAGGGTGTACCCGTAGCCGAAGACGCCGTGCTCGACGCGCTCGCGCAGGGCGCGGATCACGGGCGCGGGCGACGCGAAGTCCATGTCCGCCACCCAGAGCGGGATCACGTCTTCGCCGTACTTCCGCCACTTCGAGCTCTCCGTGTGCCGCCGCTCGATCACCCGATCGAAGTCGTAGGCCATGGCGCTTCACGGTATCATGCTCGGGCAGAAGGGGGTCCGGACATGCGAATCGGAATCGTCGGCGCGGGCGCGATTGGCAGCGTGGTGGGTGGGCTCTTGACGAAGGCGGGGCAAGACGTGACGCTGATCGACCAGTGGCCGGAGCACGTCGAGGCCATGCGGAGGCACGGGCTGCGGCTCTCGGGGACGTGTGGCGAGCACGTCGTCAAGGTGACGGCGTGCCACCTCCACGAAGCGCAGGCGATCGAGGAGCCGTTCGACGCGGTGTTCGTGGCGGTGAAGTCGTACGACACGGAGTGGGCGACGGCGCTGGCGGTGCGGCATTTGCGGGAGCCGGCCGGGGTCGTGGTGGACTTCCAGAACGGGCTCAACGACGAGCGGGTGGCGGCGATCGCGGGGCGAGGGCGGACGCTCGGCTGTGTGATCACGATCGGGGCGGGCCTGTACGAGCCCGGGCACGCGATGCGCACCGACACGACGAAGGTCGGCTTCAAGGTCGGCGAGCTCGACGGGCAGGAGACCGCGCGAGCGCGCGAGCTCGCGGGTGTCCTGAACGACGTCGCCCCGGCCGACGTCACGACGAACCTCCGGGGAGAGCGCTGGTCGAAGCTCGCCGTGAACTGCATGGCGAACCCTCTCGCCGGCCTGTCCGGGCTGGGGTCGGCGGAGGTCCGGAGCGAGCCGGTCGCGCGTCGCATCGCGATCGCGATCGCCGCCGAGGTCGTCAGGGTCGGCCGCGCGTCGGGCTACGAGATCGAGCCGATCTACGGCATCACCGCACAGCGGTTCGTCGACGCGGTAGAGGGGCGCGGCCTCGCCGACGTCGAGCGCGACATGGCGGCCGGCGCCCGCCACCTCTCGGGTGGCCGGCCCTCGCTGCTCCAGGACGTGCTCCGCGGGCGGCGGACGGAGATCGATCACCTCAACGGCTCCGTCTGCGCCCAGGGCCGTCGCGTCGGCGTCCCCACGCCCGTCAACGACGCGGTCGTGAGGGCGATCCACGACCACGGCGTCGGCCGGCTCAAGCCCGACCCGAAACACCTCGAGGCCCTCGCGCGGATCCTGCCGCGCCCCTGACGGTCGAGGAGTCCGAGTTTCCGGAACGATCCGGAAGCTGAAGGATCTTGCCGACCGTTGTGCAAGAAGCTTCAGCATTGAGTTCTCGTCCGTCAGAGCCGGACGACTTCCCACGATCCCTGCGCGCGCCAATTCCCTGACGCCGAGTCGATTTCCACGAGGTGGCACCCGTCTTGCCCGCCCCTTGCCAACCAGAACTAAAGGGAAGGCCGCACCCTCCTCACGCTCACCGTCTATCGAGGCGCGGCCAGGTTCAGATTTTCAGGTCTTTCCCAGCGGGAGTCGCCGGTACTTCCCGGTTTGCAGAGGCGGTCGTCGGCCGGTACGGTACGGCCTCACAGGCATTGGCGACACGTGCCGCAGGCGGGACGAACGGAGGCGCGAGCGGCAGGGTTGCGAGGGCGGGAACCGCAACGATGTTGACACTGGGACTGTCCCAGAACCGAGGATGATGAGCCGCGCACCAGAACCACCCACGCCGTTTGCTCCCCGACCCGCGAGACAGGCGTCGCGGGTCGACACGAAGAGAACCCCGCCCTCGCGATCATCCTGCCGGAATTCGGTGCGACCCGGCCAGATTCTACATTCCGACATGCCGTACTCCGACGTACCGCAGCAAGGAGGGTCCAACCAATGATGCGTTGGATCATTGGGTCGAGCCTGAGGCTTTGTCTGCTCGCAGCTTTCACGGGCCTCGGGCTGTCTCCCGGCGTCGTTCTGGCGGTCGAGGACTTCAACCCAAAGAGCTTCGACGGTCGCTCGACGAAGATTGACAACGAATGGTTCCCTCTGAAGCCGGGAACGCGGCTCGTCTATACGGGGACCACCATCGAGGACGACGGGAAGCCCATGCCTCGTCGCCTGGTGTCCATCGTCACCGACCTGACCAAGGTCATCGACGGCGTGCGGACGGTCGTTGTCTGGGATGTGGACTACAAAGACGGCCGGCTGGCGGAGACGGAGATCGCCTTCTTCGCACAGGACAACGACGGCAACGTCTGGCTCCTGGGTGAGTACCCCGAGGAATGGGAGGCCGGGAAGTTCGTGAAGGCGCCGGCCTGGCTCCACGGCCGTGAAGATGCGAGAGCGGGAATCGCCATGAAGGCCAAGCCAGTGGTTGGAGCGCCGAGCTACGCCCAGGGGTGGGGGCCCGCCGTGAAGTGGACGGACCGCGCGACGGTGGACCAGATGGGCCAGAAGACCTGTGTTCGCAAGGGCTGCTACGAGGACGTTCTAGTGATCGCCGAGACCAGCCGGGAGGAGCCGGACGCCCAGCAGCTCAAGTACTACGCTCGCGGCGTCGGCAATGTTCGGGTCGGCTGGCGAGGTAAGGGAGAAAAATTGAAAGAGACGCTGGAGCTGGTCGAGGTCGTACAGCTCGACCCAAAGGCTCTGGCGGAGGCCCGCGCGAAGGCGTTGGACCTGGACAAGCGGGCCTACAAGATCAGCAAGAAGGTGTACGCGAACACGCCACCGGCGGAGGCCATGCAAGCGAAAGGGAGTCAGCCATGATGCGTTGGATCATCGGCTCGAGCTTGAAGCTTCGACTCGTCGTGGCGACGGTCGCGGCGTTGCTGATGGTGTTCGGTTTCACGCAGCTCCGCAACATGCCGGTGGATGTCCTGCCCGAGTTCTCGCGGCCGCACGTGGAGATTCAGGTCGAGCTCCTCGGCCTTTCCGCCCAGGAAGTGGAGGCCTTGATCACCACCCCCATGGAAGCGGACCTGCTCAACGGGACCCCCTGGGTGAAGGAGCTCCGCTCCGTGTCCATCCCCGGGCTGGCGTCCATCGTTCTCGTCTTCGAGAAGGGGACCGACCTCATGCGCGCCCGGCAAGTGGCGCAGGAGCGTCTCAACGAGGTGTTCGCGCTCCCGAGAGTGGCGAAGCATTTCACCATGATCAATCCCGTCTCCTCGGCCGGCCGGGTCATGGCGATCGGGGTGACCTCGAACAAACTGTCCCTCGTCGACATGTCGGTGCTCGCTCGCTGGACGATCCAGCCTCGCTTGTTGGGTGTGCCCGGCGTGGCGAACGTGTCGATCTGGGGCCGGCGTGAGCGGCAGCTGCAGGTGCAGGTGGATCCGGAAAAGCTGCGAGATCACCGCGTGACGCTGATGCAAATCATCAAAACCGCTGGCAACGCCTTGTGGGCGTCGCCACTGAGCTTCTTGGAGGCCTCGACACCCGGCACCGGCGGGTGGGTCGAGACCCCGAATCAACGGCTCGGCGTTCGACATGTCCTGCCCATCACGACGGCGAAAGACCTGGCCAAGGTGCCGATCGACGACGCCGAATCGAAGCGACTGGGAGACGTGGCCTCGGTGGTGGAAGACCATCAGCCACTCATCGGCGATGCCATCGTGAAGGACGCTCCCGCGCTCATGCTCGTGGTGGAGAAATTTCCCTGGGCGAATACGCAAGCGGTGACGCAGGGAGTGGAACACGCGCTGGCGGCGCTGCGGCCCGGTCTCTCCGGCCTGGAGATGGACTCCTCACTCTTCCGGCCGGCGACCTTCCTCGACCTGGCGGTCGGCAACCTCCGGAAGGCGCTGCTCACGGGTTCCGTCCTCGTGCTGGCGGCTCTCCTCGCCTTTCTTTTCAACTGGCGCACCGCGCTGATCAGCGCCGTGGCCATTCTCATGTCGATGACGGCGGCAGCCACCGTGCTCTACGTGCGTGGAGTGACGGTCAATCTGCTGATCATCGCGGGGCTGCTGGTCGCCCTCGCCGCCGTGATCGACGACGCCATCGTCGACACGGGAAACATCGTGCGGCGTCTCCGCCAGCATCGCAAGGAGGGGAGTGACGAACCGACGGCGAGAATCATCCTCGACGCTTCGCTCGAGATGCGCCGGCCCATCCTCTACGCGACGCTGATCATGGTCCTGGTGGTGGTGCCGGTCTTGTTCGTCGAGGGCGTGTCGGCCGCGTTTTGGCAGCCGTTCGCCGCGTCCTATATCCTGGCGTTGCTCGCCTCCATGGTGGTCGCACTGACCGTCACGCCCGCGCTGAGCCTGCTGTTCTTGCGCAACGCGTCGCCCGAGAGCGCGGATTCTCCCCTCGCTGGGATGCTGCGGGGTATCTACGGCGCGCTCTTTGGGTGGGCCGTGCGCACCCCGCGCCCGGCCTTCGTCGCTGTCTGCGCCGTCGTCGTCGCTGGCCTCCTGTCGGTGCCATTCCTCCGTCAGGAGTCACTGCTTCCGACCCTCAAGGAGACCGACCTGGTGGTTCGCTGGGAGGGCAGTTCCAGCGCTTCCCATCCGGCCATGAGTCGGATCACAACTCTGGTGAGTCGCGAGTTGCGGTCCGTTCCGGGCGTCCGCAACGTGAGCGCCAATATGGGGCGCGCCATCCTGTCGGACAAGCGGAAAAATATCAATTCCGGTGAGCTCTGGGTCAGCATCGATCCCAAGGCCGACTATGACGCCACCGTGGCCGCGGTGAAGGAAGTCGTCGCCGGCTATCCTGGTCTGTCGCCCGAGGTGCTGACCAATCTGCAGGCAAAACTCAGGCAGGAGCTGTCGGGGACCGGCGAATCCCTCGTCCTGCGCGTGTACGGCGAGGACATGACGATCATCCGCCGGAAGGCGGAGGAGGTGCAGAAGGTTCTCGCCGGGGTCGCGGGTGTCGTTGATGCAAGAGTCCAGTACCCAGAAGAAATGCCGACGTTGGAGATCGAAGTCAACCTCGACAGAGCCAGGGGCTATGGCCTCAAGCCTGGCGATGTCCGTCGGGCCGCCACCTCTCTGGTGTCGGGTCTCGAGGTCGGCAATCTGTTCGACGAACAGAAGGTGTTCGAGGTGGTGGTGTGGGGCACGCCCAACACACGCCGAAATCTGACCAGTATCCAGGAGCTGCTGATCGAGACACCCTCACGCGGTCACGTGCGCTTGAAGGAGGTGGCCGACGTGCGCATCGTGCCCACCGCCACCGAAATCCATCGAGATATGGCAGCGCGTCGCATCGATGTGACTGCCAGCGTGCGTGGACGCGATCTCGCTGCCGTCGCCGCCGACATCGAACGCGGCCTCAAGGGAGTCAACTTCCCGCTCGAATATCGCGCGGAGCTGCTGGGGGAGTATGCGGAGCGGCTGGCTGCCCAAGAGCGCGTGCTGACGTTTGCGATCGCCGCTGCGATCGGGATTCTGCTCCTCCTGCAGGCGTTCTTCAGGAGCTGGCGCCTGGCGACGGTCGTCTTCGTGACCCTGCCGATGGCCCTGGTCGGCGGCGCGCTGGCGGTATTGTCGAGCGCCGGCGGCCTTCTCTCACTCGGGTCGATCGTGGGATTGATCACCGTGTTGGGAATTGCCGTGCGCAACGCGATGACGCTGGTCAGCCGCTATCGACAGCTCGAGCAGCGCGACGGCGCTACAGTGAGGCCCGAGCTGGTCGAGCGCGGCACTCGAGAACGCTCTGGGCCCATCTTGATGACGGCCGTGACAACGGCGCTGGCCTTCTTGCCCTTGGCGCTGTTCGGCGACATCGCCGGTCTCGAGATCATGCACCCGATGGCTGTCGTGATTCTGGGCGGCCTGGTGACGACGACGCTGCTCAGCCTGGTCGGTGTCCCCGCCATGTACGTGCTGTTCGGAGGGGCCCGTGAACCCGAGCTTGAAGACCTGTCGGCCGCCGTCGTCAGTGAAGAGGCGATGCGGGCGGCGGCGCGGTGAGCTGCACCTTCACGATGCGCGAGGTTAGGACGAACAGACCGACGAGAAATACGAGCAAACCAAGAGGGGAGGACGCGATGCGGCACGGGAATCTCGTGATGGTCGGGGTACTGCTTGTTGCCGGGCTATCACTTTCGGCGTGCGAATACTCTCGAGCCTCAGCCAAGAGCCAGCTCGAGCATCCCGCCCAGGTGAAGCACATCGAAGGGACCGAGCACAGTGCCGTGATGTTGACCGAGAGGGCGATCCAACGCCTCGGTCTCAAAACGGATGAGGTTCGTGTGGAGAAGGTGACACGGAAGAACCAGCCGCTAGGTGAGCGGAAGGTCGTGCCCTATTCCGCCCTGATTTATGACCAGCATGGCCAAACCTGGGTCTATACGAGCCCCAGCGCCCGAACCTTCGTCCGGCACAAAGTCGAGGTCGACCATATCCAGGGTGACGTGGCGGTCCTGAAGGAGGGCCCACCCACGGGTACCGTCGTGGCGTCGGTCGGGGTGGCCGAGCTGTACGGCACCGAATTCAAGGTTGGACACTAACCTGCGATTGGAGCTGCTCCGATGATGCGTTGGATCGTTGGATCCAGCCTGAAGTTCCGCTTCCTGGTGATCGCCATCGCGGTGGTCATGATGTACTTCGGCGTCGTACAGCTTCAGCGCATGCCGGTGGACGTCTTCCCCGAGTTCGCGCCGCCCCTCGTCGAGATTCAGACGATCTGCCTCGGGCTCAGCGCGGTTGAAGTCGAAAGCCTGGTGACCGTTCCGATGGAGCAGGCGCTCGCCGGATTGCCGAGCCTCGACGTCCTGCGCTCCAAATCGGTTTCCCAGCTGTCGTCGGTCAAGTTGCTGTTCAAGCGTGGGACCGACCTGCTGCGGGCGCGGCAGATGGTGGAGGAGCGCATCGCGATGGTCACACCGACGATGCCGAGGTGGGCGGCGCCGCCGGTGGTATTGCCACCACTGTCCTCGACCAGCCGGATGATGAAGATCGGGATCTCGTCAAAGACCCGGTCCGTGATCGACCTGTCGATGATCACCTATTGGACCATCCGACAGCGCCTGCTGCGCGTACCCGGTGTGGCCAATGTCGCCATCTGGGGCGAGCGGCTGCAGATGCTGAACGTGAACGTCGTGCCGGACTTGTTGCAGAAGCACCGTGTCACCCTCGACGAGGTCATGACGACCACGGCGGACGCGCTGGACTCGGGCATGTTCACGTTTTCCCAGGGCCATCATATCGGTACGGGCGGGTGGATCGATACCCCCAATCAACGGCTCCAGGTCCGGCACGTCGCGCCCATCGTGTACAAGTATGACGAAGTCCGGCCGGACCCCTTGGCCAATGTGCCCCTCGCGGTGAGGGACGGCAAGCAACTGCTTCTGAAAGATGTGGCGAGGGTGGTGGTCGATCATCAACCGATGGTCGGGGACGCGATCATCAACGACGGTCCCGGCCTCCTCCTCATCGTCGAGAAATTCCCCTGGGCCAACACGCTGCAGGTGACGCGGGGCGTCGAAGCGGCCCTCGATACGCTCAGGCCGGGTCTTCCCGACGTGGAGATCGACTCCACAATCTTCCGGCCGGCGACCTTCATCGAGATGTCGCTCCACAATCTCACCATGGCGATGCTCATCGGCGCCGTGCTCCTGATCGTGGTGCTCGTCGCCTTTCTGTTCGAGTGGCGGGTCGCGACGATCAGCATCGTGGCGATGCCCTTGTCGCTGGTCGCGGCCGGGCTCGTGCTCTACTGGCGTGGGGCGACCATCAACGTGATGATCCTGGCGGGGTTCGTGATCGCCCTCGGGGCGATCGTCGACGACGCGATCATCGACATCGAAAACATCGTGCGGCGCCTCCGCGAGTACCGCAAGAGCGGCCGTCGTGACACGTCGCTGGCGAGGATCATTCTCGACGCCTCGCTCGAAGTGCGCAGTGCGATCGTCTACGCGACCCTGATCCAAGTGCTGGCCATTTTGCCGGTCTTTTTCCTGGAGGGACTGTCCGGCGCATTCTTTCAGCCCCTCGTGCTCTCGTACGCGCTGGCCATGCTGGCCTCCATGCTTGTCGCGCTGACCGTCACGCCGGCGATGGCCCTGATCCTCTTGCGCAATGTGCCGCTCGAGCGCCGCCAGTCCCCTCTGGTGCCGTGGCTTCAGCGTGGCTACGAGGCGATGCTTTCGCGGATCATCCGGACGCCGCGTCCCGCGTACATCACCGTGGGCGTCATTGCCGTGGCGGGCCTCGCGATCTGGCCGCTGCTCGGGCAGTCCCTGCTGCCGTCATTCAAGGAGCGGGACTTCCTGATGCACTGGCTGACCAAGCCCGGCACCTCCTGGCCGGAAATGAACCGGATCACCATTCAGGCGAGCAAGGAGCTGCGGTCCATTCCGGGCGTCCGCAACTTCGGTGCCCACATCGGACAGGCCCTGATCATGGACGAAGTGGTCGGCGTCAATTTCGGCGAGAATTGGATCAGCGTCGATCCCAAGGTCGACTATGACGAGACGGTCGCGAAGATCCAGGAGACGGTGGACGGCTATCCCGGCCTCTATCGCGACGTGCAGACCTATCTGAAGGAGCGAATCCGCGAGGTCCTGACCGGACACTCCGAAGCCATCGTCGTGCGCATCTATGGCGACGACGTGGACACCCTCCACCAGCTCGGGGCGAAGGTGAAGGAGGCGCTGACGGGAATCGCCGGCATCATCGATCTGCACGTGGAATTCCATGAGAACATCCCTCAGATCGAGGTCCAGGTCGATCTCGACAAGGCGTTCACGTATGGCCTCAAGCCCGGCGACGTGCGGCGGGCGGCGACCACTCTGGTGGCCCACGAGGAAGCCGGCGACATTCACATCGCCAACCGGACATACGACGTGACCGTGTGGAGCGTCCCCGAAGCGCGCTCCAGTCTGACGGGTATTCGCGAGTTGCCGATCGACCTCCCGCGCGGTGGTCACGTCCAGTTGCAGCAGGTGGCCGACGTCAGCATCAGGCCGACGCCGAATGTCATCGAGCATGAAAATCTCCATCGACGCATCGGCGTCAAGGCCAACGTGCGTGGACGTGATCTCGGCTCCATCGTGGACGAGGTCGAGGATGCCCTCCACAAGGTCAAGTTCCCACTTGGATACTATCCGGAACTGGTCGGCGAGTACGCGGAGCGGCAAGCGGCCCAGAAGAACTTGCTCTACGTGTCGATCGTCGCCGCGATCGGGGTGTTCCTGCTCCTGCTGACCTCCTTCGGGAGCGCTCGTCTGGCGATGCTGTCCTTCTTGACCTTGCCCTCGGCGCTGGTGGGCGGCGTGCTGGCGGCCTACTTGGGTGACGGCGTGCTCTCGCTCGGTTCGCTCATTGGATTTCTCACGGTGTTGGGGATCGCGGCGCGCAACGGCATCTTGCTGATCGATCATTGTCAGCATCTCGAGCGGTACGAGGGCGAGACCTTTGGCCCGGGGCTCGTCCTGCGCGGGGCACGCGAGCGGATCTCGCCGATCTTGATGACCACGTTGGCGACCGCACTTGCCATCGTCCCCTTGGTGGTGGCCGGCAATCTTCCCGGCCACGAGATCGAGCACCCGATGGCCGTCGTCATTCTGGGCGGCCTGGTCACGTCGACGTTGCTCAACCTGTTCGTCGTGCCCTCCCTGTACTTGCGGTTCGGGAAGGCGCAGAGCAGCGCCGTGCTCTCGACGTAAGTGCGCGTTTCGGTTCGGCGGCTGTGGGGCTCGACGTGACACGACGAAGGGCGATGCTTGCCGTGGTCCCTCTCCTCTCGGGGTGGTATGGCCTGGCGCTGGGGGCCGACAAGGAATCCCCTTCGCCCGTGCCTTTTACCGTTGCGAGCGTCCGCCTCGAGCAGAACGCGACGGACAGAGATGCCGAGGTCGTGTTCGAGATCAAGGGCGGCGCGGAGGGACTGACCAAGCTGACGGTGATCTCTCCGGACGGGCGGACAGTCATCGAGTTCACGGCTCCCAACACGTCTGGATTGGCCGGGATCCAGCAGTTCCGGTTCGAAACTCCAGAGCATCGGGATGTCAAACGCCTGACCACGGCCTACCCGGAAGGAGTCTACAGCTTCGTCGGAGCGACCGCGGCCGGCGAGAAGCTCAACAGCAAGTCCGCGTTGAGTCACAAGCTGCCCGCCACGGTCTCCTTTCTTCGGCCGGGGGCCGGCGCCCGGGGCGTGGGCGTCAGGAATTTGAAAGTCACCTGGACCCCGGTCAAGAATATCGCCGCCTACATCATAAAAATCGAGCAGCCGAAGGCGGGCGTCAACCTCACGTCGACCTTGCCGGAGGCCATGACCACGTTCGCCGTGCCCGACGGCTTTCTACGTGCCGGGACGGAGTACCAGCTCGCTGTCGGCACCGTGTCGCACGAGGGCAACATCTCGTTCGTGGAGACCACGTTTACGACCGCCGGGGAGGGAGTCAAGCCCTGACGGTCGCCGTCAGTCGGAGGCTGGAGGTGAGCATGAAGCTGCTGAGCGTCATGGCGTTCTCGATCGTGGCGTTTCTTCTGTGGCCATCGCTGAGCGATGCCGCCGAGGAGTACACCGGGACGCTTGAGAGCCGGCCGACGGCCAAGGCGGGTACCTGGGTCATCGGAGGGCGGAACGTCGAGGCGACGGATCGGACACAGCTCGAAGACGAATATGGTCCCATCAAGGTGGGTGGATGTGTCGTGGTCGAATACGTCGGAACACGCGTCGCGTTCATCAAGAGCGAAGAGGAGGTAAAATGCGCCAAATGAGCATGGATGGCTAGCGTCTCCCGGCGTCGGAGCAGTCATTGATCGCGCCGGCAACGCGCTGGCGGATCGCGTGCCTGGGAAACGCCGGGACGTTCCTCGCCCTCGCGTTTCTCGTCAGCTCGTGGGGTGTGCTTCCGGGGGAACGGTTGATCTATGAGACTATCGTCGACTGGACCTCGCCCACAGGGGTGACGATCTTCAAGACGATCAAGTATCTCGGCTCGTGGCAGTTTCTGCTCCCCGCGACCCTTCTTCTCCTCTGGCTTGCGCCGGCCGAGGAGCGCCGACGGTGGTGGCTCTGGGCGGGCGTGATGGTCCTGGCGCCGATCGTGGAGGGAGTCGGAAAGGAGATCGTCGGGCGGCCTCGACCGGTCGGACGTTCCTTTGGGTTCCCCAGCGGGCACGTGACCGCCGCCGCGACGTATTTTTCGCTGGTCGCCTACCTCATTGGCCATAGACTGAAGAATAGGGCGATCGTGCTGTGGATCGCGGTGTGGGTCCCCGTGGCCCTGGTGGGCATCGCACGAATCGTGCAGCGCGCGCATTGGCCCGCTGACCTTCTCGGGGGAGCCGCCCTGGGTCTTGCCTTCGCATCGGCGGCCTGCTGGTGGCACGAAGCGCATGCCCAGCGGAGTGCTGCGCTGCGTGGAACCCCCGATCCACTGGAAGGACGGTCATAAGGAGCTAAAGCAATGAAGGACCGGAATATGAAAGGGAGCGTGGTCGCGGCATCGATTTTCTGCGTTCTCGCCGGGTCACCTGCCTGGGCTCAACAAGCGACACCGGCCGAGGAACTCGAAGCTCTCAAACGCATGATGAAGGAGGTCATTTCGCAAAACGAGGAGCTTCAGAGACGGATTCGCGATCTGGAAGCAGCCATGGCGAAGCAAGAACAGGCGACCAAAGAAGCTGCCAAAGAGGCGGCCAAAGAACTGGCGCGAGAGGCACCCAAGGAGCCGGCCAAAGCGGCAGCCACAGAGCCGGCCAAGGCGGCAGCCGTAGACCCGGCCAAGGCGGCAGCGACCGAGCCTGCCAGGGCGAAAAAGGGGCCGCTGGAAAAGATTCAGCTCGGCGGCGCCATCGAGGTTGAAGCCGGGCGGCGTCGGGACTTCAAAGGCGTGCATACGAGTGATTTCACACTGACCACGGCCGAGTTCGACTTCGAAGCCGACATCGTCGACTGGGCCAAGGCAGAGCTCTCCCTCCAATGGCTTTCATGCCGGACCCCATGCGACGATCCTGCTGCCGACAAGATCACCGTGAACGAGGCATTGATCACTCTTGCCAAGCCCTCAAAGTTTCCCCTCTACCTGAAGGCCGGACGGGGGGTCGTGCCTTTCGGAATCTCGACAGGCACCACAGTTGCCGCCAAGCTGGAGGAGACGCTGACCATTACGGGCCCGCTGACCGTCGATGTGTTTGAAGCGAAAGAAGATCATATCCTGCTCGGCGCCAAGGCCTATGGTTTCCGTGCGGGCGTCTACGTCTACGACGGGACAACCAAGCAACTCGGCGCGGCTTACGGCGGAAAGCGCCTCGAACACTACGGCGCCACCATTGGCTATGGCATACAAACCGACACACTGTCGTTTGACGCGGGTTTCGACTTCATCGACTCCGTTTTTGATACCGATGGCCTGACGGGCGCCTCAGACTTCTTGGCACTCCAGAATCGCGGGAAGCGTGGCTATATCAGTGGTCTCGCCGGGCACGCCAGACTCGGCCTGTGGGGGTTTTCACTCACTGGGGAGTACGAGACGGCCTACGATGAGGCCCGAATCATTCTGACTCGAAGGAATTTCCACATCCAGCCCCAGGCCTGGCAGGTCGAGGTCGGCTATTTGACTGAGCTCTTCGGCATCAAGCCCTTTGCCGCGTTCAACTATTCTGAAACCGTTGACTTGCTCGGAACATTCCCGAAGCGGAGGCTCCTCGGTGCCGTTGGCAGCTACCTGTCCGACAACATTCGAGTCGCCGCGGAGTATGCCAACGAGCAGGACTATTCGAAGACGCTGCGCGGCACGGGCAGAGATTCTGACGCTTGGACCTTGCGGCTGACCTATGAATGGTAAAGGTGACCAGTCCGACTAATCCCTGAGCCCGACCCACTCACCGCCCTCGACCTGCCGGTAACCGCGGGCGCGCATGCAGTAGCGGTAGGCCCGCTTGTTGACCGGCACGCCGATATAGACGCCCCGCCGCGCCTCCACACGAGAATGGCCGTCAGGATCGCGAGCCACAGGTAACGCATGGCCGTGGCTCAGTGTAGCCTGTCGGCTCGTGTCAGTCGTCGTCGTCCTTGCGTCCTCCGTGAGGGGGGACCGTCTGGACCTTGCCCGTTGCGGGCTCGACCAGGACCTTCTGCGGGGCCGAGTCTTTGACCACTCTCACCTCGAACAGCCCCGAGCCGTCCTGGCTCTTCAGCGCGGCCTCGACTGCCCTGCCGCCGGTCTCCTTCTCCGCCGCCTCGATGGCGCCCGCGAGCGCCATCGACGACACTTCGAGCCGGGCGAACGCGGCCTGGTCTCTTCGTTGGTCGTCCCGGTCGAAGACGTTGGCGATAGACGCGATGAACCCCGGCGTGTCCACTCGCAGGACGTTCCCGGAGGCAGGGTCGACGAGGACTGTGGCCGACCCGTCCTTCGAGACCGTCTTGATCTCGTACACATAAACGCCCCTCTCGCGCTCCGTCTCGGCCTTCCGCGCGCGCCCGCCGGTCTGCTTCTCGGCGACGCGGACCGCGTGCGCCAGTGGGGTCGGCGCCTGTCCGTTGCCGCCGACGGGCCGCACCGGCTGCGGCGCTGGGGCTTGGGCGATCGAGGTCGTCGCCCCGAGAGCGAGCGTCGCGGCTCCTGCGAGAAGCCCACCCCGAAGCAGCACGCGGCGGGATAGTCGTTCACCCCCCCGAGCGTTCATCGCTGTCCTCCGCCCTCGCGTGCGACGCGCTCTTTCTTGGGACCGTCGGCTCTCCCGACCTTCACGAGCTTCAGCGACCCGTCCTGCACCAGCCCGATACCGGGGGCGTAGTGCTTGTACTCCGTGGTGAACCGTTGCAGGGGAGTCGTCTCCTCCACCTTCAAACAGTTCGTGAACTCTCCGGCCGGAGTCTTGACCGTCTCGCTCACGCTGACGATCGTGGCGCGATCCATCGCGACCTTGGGAGCGACCTCCTGGTGGTACTTCGCGCCCAGCAAGGCACGGCCCGGCATCATGAGGCCGAACTTGCCGCCGTTGACGCCCGAGAGCCACGTCCCATCGTGACTCACGAGCCGGCCGTCTTTGTACATGTCCACGTCTTCGCCGAAGTAGAAGACGTCGTTGGTCCGCTTGCTGATCGCGAAGTAGTTCCTGGCGACCTCGACCAGCTGGCCGCCCT
>WNGG01001485.1_pt1 | contig 26641 bp, 30 predicted proteins | sample 5400661 | NCBI WGS metagenome assembly WNGG01 (sample SAMN13153372, study PRJNA577476) | soil metagenome | isolation source: 100 cm soil or saprolite under Garry oak tree replicate 1 | place: USA:California | collected 2016-06-15
TCGCGGTCGTGTAAAGGTCGGCCAGCTGGCCTTCGGCTTCCGATTCCTGGACCACCTTGATCCGCGGCATGTGACTGGTTAACGAAGCATGCGCCGAAAAGGTGTCAGGCGGAGGGCGATTCGAGCCCGTCCCACGACCAGCGTGGCATCGGCCTGTCAGGCGGCACCACCGACTCTGCGGGCAGGTACGAGACCACGTCTTTCGTCGCCCACTCGATATAGGCGCGCATGCCGGCCCGGAATTCGGGATCGTCCGGCAGTTGCGCGTCGTCGATGGCCCGCATGAAGCAGGCGACGAAACGGGGTTCGAGGGATTCGCCTCCCTGACGGGCGTGGATCTCGAGCATGGCCGAATGGCCGCCATGCAGACGCGAGTACGATGGCGGGCCTCCGAAGACCTCAGCCCAGTAGGCGGCCAGATTTTCGATGTGCCCGGGGCTGACGTGATGCGAGAACGGGTGATTGAGCTCGGGGTCTTCGAGGCACCGCTCGTGAAAAGCCGCCGTCATCGCCAGGAACGCCGGGGCGCCACCGGCGAAATCGTAGATCGATGGTCGAGGCATGGCCTTCAGCTTGGGGCTGCTCTCGCCGGCGCCGATGAGGCGATCAGCGACCCGCCTGCTGACCGGGCTGCCAGGCCTCGGGAAAGAGGGGCTCGATCTCGGCAGGGACCCGGAGCCCGAGCTCATGCAGCCGATCGAGAAGGCGAGGCCGGATGCCGCTGGGCGCGAATCGGCCGATGACGTGGCCTTGAGGGTCGAAGCCCGTCCGCGTGAAGCGGAAGACGTCCTGCATCGTGATCACGTCCTCCTCCATGCCGATGATCTCGCTGATCTGCACGACTTTGCGAGTCCCGTCGCGCAAGCGCTCGAGGTGCACGACCACGTTCAAGGCGCTCGCGATCTGGGCGCGAATCGCGCGCAGGGGAAGGTCGTAGCCCGCCATCAGCACGAGCGTCTCGATACGTGCGAGGGCGTCGCGCGGCTTGTTCGCATGCAGCGTGGTCATCGACCCGTCGTGGCCGGTGTTCATCGCCTGCAGCATGTCGAGCGCCTCTGGCCCCCTGACCTCGCCGACGATCAGGCGGTCCGGCCTCATGCGAAGCGAGCTGATCACGAGGTCGCGCATCGTGATGCCGTTGCCGCCTGTCGTGGCGGGACGGCTCTCGAGCCTGGCCACGTGGCGTTGACGCAGCTGGAGCTCGGCGGCGTCCTCGATCGTCACTATCCGCTCGTCATTTGGGATGTAGCCGGAGAGGACGTTCAGCAGCGTCGTCTTGCCGCTGCTGGTGCCGCCGCTGACCAGCACGTTCGAGCGAGCCTCGACGCAAGCCTTCAAGAATCCGAAGGCGCTCGGGCTGCAGCTGCCAAGACGGACGAGGTCGCCCATGTCGAGCGGCCCGCGGACGAACTTGCGAATGTTGAGCAGGGGTCCATCGACCGCGACCGGGGGGATCGCCACGTGCACCCTCGATCCGTCGGCGAGCCTGGCGTCGCATAGAGGGTTGTCCTCGTCCACCCGCCTGCCGACCGATTCAACGATCGACCTTATGACGCGCATCAGGTCCTCATCGCTCGCGAAGAACACCGGGGTCAGCAGGATCTTGCCGGCGACCTCGACATAAATGTCATGCGCGCCCATGACCATGACCTCGGTGACGGACGGATCCGCCAGCAAAGGCCCGATCGGGCCAAGCAAGTCGTTCTGCACAGAAGGCAGCGGAAGCGGGGCTGAGTCGCTCATTGCGTCAAACGCACCGTGGACGGCCACTTCCGCAGGGTTGGGTCGGCGAGGATCGCGACGTTCCCGGTGCCGATGATGCTGGCGGTCCAGGCAATCACACCGCCGGCGATCGTCGCCTGGTAGGCGCTGTTGCCGTTGATCGTGACGCCGGCGGCCGGCATGTAGAAGATGCCGATGAGGCTTGTGTAGCCGTTGCCGTTGACGTTGTTGCCGGTGCATGTGTTCGGCTGCGACGACTGCAAAGGTCCTGGCTCGAACAACATGACCCGGTTGTATTGAAAGCCGCTGAAGACATAGATGTCTCCCTTGCCATGCAGGTCGATGCAGCCGCCGCTGGGAATGAACAGGACGATAGCACCAGGGGTCCACGTCCCAGGGCAGGAGGCGTTGGCGCCGGTGGTCGGGTCGGCGCAGTGCCCTTCGTTGGCCATGTCACCCCGCGGCGGCGCGCCGGCGGGAGGGCTGGCATTGGGCAGGCCGCTGGCGAGCGGCAGGCCCTCTGGGTCTGGCGGGGATGGTTGGCCGGTGGGCCAGCCCGCTGGAAACGTGCTGCTGTTGATGGTGACGCTCGAGCTGCCGGTGTTGGCAAAACTGGTCACGTAGGCGAGCCCTGTGCAGGAAGCGTTCTGCGCGAGGTAGACACCGTAGTACTGCGCTCCAGGGTCAGCTGTCACCGACACCTTGATCACGCCGCTGGCGCCGAGGGCCACCGTCTTGCACATCGAGGGTGCGGTTTCCCTCAGGTAACAGGTCGGCGTCGCCGGCCCGGTGCAGCTCGGGACGCCGTTCGGCTCCCAACGCATGGCGGTCAACTGGACCGACCACGTTCCCGAGAGGTTGTTCGAACTCGATCCGTTGGCTGCAACGGTGAAGGTGCTGCCGCAGCCGACCCCGTTCGAATCCCAGAACTGCTTGGGCGACCTGGCCATCGTCACCACGGTCGAGCCGGTCGCGATCGTGCCGGTCACGCTGCTCGCAGTGATCGGGATCGAGGTTGCTCCGGATGCCGCGCCGGCGGCCGTGACCGTAAACGCCTGGTTTCCGATCGAAACCGTCGACCCGCCCGGCACGGCCGCCGCCAGCGCGGTGACCGGAATCGCGCTGATGCTTCCGCTCAGCGCCGCGGTGGTCCCTGCCAGCGCCGGCTCGTCAGGCGGGCGCAGCTCGTTGCTGACGAAGCCGCCGTTCTGCGTGAAGCCGCCGTTGAAGTCATAGACGCCGCCGGCCAGGAAGTAGCACCCCGCGCTGGCCGTCAGCTTCGGATCCGCGTTGTAGGTCCCAGGCTGTTCCACGCTGCCGCTCGCGGAATTCCACGTCTGTGAGTCCGTGTTCAGTGCCGGCATGGGGTAACCGGGGTCGGGCATGGTCCAGCCGTTGGCCTGGGTTCCGCTGACGGTCCAGGGGCTCGGCGTGTTCAGCGCCGGCGGCGTCCCGCAGATGTCGATGACGTTGCCGTTCACCGAGCCACCGGCGACCGCGCTGTTGTCAAAGATGCTGCCGTTCGACCAGATGTCCCCGGTCACGTACGTCTGCGAGCTGCCCTGGAAGGTCAGGGACTGGCCGCCATTGCCGCCGCAGCCCGCGGGGGCCAGAGTCTGGATGGCGGCGCCGTTGGTGCCTGCCCTGCGAGCCAGCGCGGTGGCAGTCGCAGCGATCGGCATCGAGGTGGATCCCAGCACCTGCATGATCGAGGCGGTGATCGTATGGCGGCCCGTGACAGTGAAGGTCACGCCGGCGATCGATTTGTTGACGACGGCGATGCTCATGACGTGGCTGGTCGGGTCATCGAAGGTGCAGGTGACCGAAACCGTTCCATAACCGGCGCAAGTCGGCGACATGTACAGACCTTCGTTGTTCGCATACAGCCCAGTCGCCGCCTGCTCCGCTGCTGTGTAGTCCGCGTTGTTCATGTAGTTGAATGCGGCGCCAAGGGCGGCTGAGTCGACCGCGGCCTGCAGCCCGCGACGGTCGAGGTACGCACGACCGCCATCGACGGCGAGGCCCAGAAAGCCGAACATGACGACGATGACCAGGGCCACGATCACGATGGCCTGCCCACTGGACGATCGGTGACGTCGGGCGGCCATCTCAGTACTCCGTCGAGTAGATCGATGCCGCGGTGATGATGATGTTCCCAGTCAGGCGCTGGATCAGCGGCGTGAGGGGAACGAAGTTGTAGTGAATCGTGATCTGCAGCGGAGCGTGGTCGTGGGCCGGGTTGGTCGCGCTGCAGGTGCCGTTGCTGTTCCCCCACATCTGGCCGCCAGGCGCGTCTTGAAGGGATGGCGACAGAGTCTCCACGGTGGCAGGCGGGTTGGGCTCGGTGATGTAGACCCAGCCCTGGTTGGCGGGTGGCGTTGCGGCTGTGACAGGGCCGTTGGGGCACGGATTGGCGAGCGTCACATCGACCGCATGCACCTTCACCGAAGACTCCACATCGGCGTTCGTGGGCAGCAGCGGAGAGCTCCGAATCGCCGTGCGCGCGCCTTCGTTGACCGCCTGGTTCAGCGTCACGTATATGTAGACGACGCGGCCGAAATCGACGACCCCGAATATGAAGAGCAGCAGCAGTGGGGCGACGATCGCGAATTCGACCATCGACTGCGAGCGTTGGCCAGCACGGCCCGTCATGTCAGTAGCCACCGACCGTCATGTGCGTGTTCGCAACCATGTGGACGGGTCCGCCGAGAGCGCTGCCGAGGAATTCGGATACGAACCCGAAGTTCATGACCAGGATCACGTTCACGTCCTGACCCTTGTAGCTGTTGTCGGTGGGCGCCGTGTTCAGGTCCAGCCCGGGCGTGTTCGAGTAACAGATGTAGAGCATCGGCTGGTTGAGGCTCGAGGTCGTGTAGGCCGAATCGGCGTACGGCGGGTTGTACGCGGCGTTGCCGTCGGTGACGTCCGGACAGGTGGCGGCAGGGTTCTGAAGCTGCGAGGCGGGCAACCCCGACTCCTGAAGGATGGCGTCGACCGCGCCCTTGATCGAATCGTCGTACAGGTGTGGGTTCGTCCCGGTCGAGGCGTCGAACCAGATTGCCTGGCGCGCGCCTTCGCGCGTCGCACCGCGAAGGCCGACCCCGAAATAGAAGGCCCGACCGAAGTCGAGCAGACCCAGCAGGATGAGCATGAGGACGATCGCGGACGCCCCGAACTCGACTGTCGACTGGCCACGCTGACGCGTTCCTGCCGGCACCGGGCTACCCGCCCCTCAACGCTTTGGCCGCCAGCAGCGCCGCCGGGCCCATGAGGATGACCCACAGCGTCGGGAAGATGCACCCGATCATTGGTATCAGCATCTTCAGAGACGCCCTCGCGCCACGCTCTTGCGCGAGGAGCAATCGCTTCTGACGGATCTCGTCCGACTGGATTCGCAGTATCCGAGCGATGCCGGAACCGAGCTGCTCCGATTGGATGACGGCCTGGATGAAATTGTTCAGCTCCTCGACGGCGGTGCGCTGGCCCATCTCGTACAGGGCCTCCAGTCGATGCCGGCCCATCCGCGCCTCCTGGAGGACGCGCCCAAACTCTTCGGCCAGCGCGTGGTCGTACTTTTCGACGACCTTTTCGACCGCCGACTCGAAGGTGAGCCCGGCCTCGACGCACACGATCAAGACGTCGATCACATCCGGCAGGTCCGCCTGGATGTCGGACTTTCGGCGCTTGACCTGCCGGCTGAGCCAGAACATCGGGATGTAGAGACCTGCCACCCCGCCAACGGCTGCGCCCAGCGCAAGCAGGATCCGGTCTTGCGCCAGCAAACCGATGATGATGCCGAACGAGCACAGGACCCCTGCCATCACGTATCGCACCGCGATGAAGTCGCTGGCGCTGAGGCCGTTGGGGCGGCCGGCGAGCTGCAGCTTGAGGCGGATCTCGTTGCGCGCTTTCTCCGGCATCGTCTGTTCGAGCAGACGGCCGAGGCGGCGGAGAATCGGCTGCACGACCCGCTGCCGGAACGGAACCTGCAGCTCGAGCTCGGTCAGCGAAGGAACGTTGCCGGCGTCGTACACGCGCAGCCGGCCCTCCACGATGTCGGCGTTGCTCGGAGGCGCAGGTGCGAGGCTCCACACGGCGGCGAACACGCCGGCGGCGGCGAAAACCCCGAGCAGCGTCGCAACGTAAAGGGCGGCCATGCTCAAACCCTGAAGTTGACGATTCGCCTGACGATGGCGTTGCCGGCAATAATCGAAAGGCCGGCAACCGCCAGGAGCTCCTGTCCTGCGCGATCAGTGACCATGATGCGGAAATATCCCGGCGTGAGGAAGTAGAGGATCCCGGCCACGACGAATGGCAGAAGGGTGATCACCCAACCAGAGGCGCGCGCTTGCGCCGTGAGCGCCGAGATCTGCGACTTGATGTGGATGCGCTGGCGGATCGTGTGCGAGATGCTCTCGAGAATGCCGGCGAGGTTCCCGCCCACCGAGGAATGGATGTTGATCGCGGTCACGATGAGATCGAAGTCCTCGCTGCCGACGCGACGGACCATCGTGGTCAGCGCCTGCTCGGTGGTGGCGCCCAGGTTCATCTCTCGGATCGAGCGCCCAAGCTCTTCCCCGATCGGCGCGGCCGTGTTCCGTGAGACCGACTCGAGCGCCTGGGGCAGCGAGTAGCCGGCCTTCAGGCCGTTCGAGAGCAAGCTCAACGTGTCGGGGAGCTGCCGGTTGAAAGCCTTGAGGCGCCGGCGCTGGCGGAACTTGACGTAGCGCATCGGCATGAGATAGGCTGCGACGCCCGCGATCACGAACTGCGGTCCGAATCCAAAGCGCCACAGTGAGATCGCGGCTCCCCCGATCAGGAACGCGACCTGGATCATCACGAACTCGGAGGTCCGGAACTTGAGGTCGGCGCGCACGAGCTGCTCGCCAAGAGTCAGGCCACCGGTCAGCCGCTTTCGCCGGCCGCCACGATTCGCGATCGCCTCGAATGGAGAGTAGATCCGGCCGCGCAACGACCCGGACTGCCAGCGACCCTTCAGGTTGCTGTCTCCTGGCGGATCGGCGGCGGGCATTGCGGCAGCGATGCCCGCCACAAGCACACCGAGGCCCGCGATCGTGGCAAGCATCACGGTCAACCACATCTCAGTCGATCTCCCAATCGGTGCCCTGAACGGCCTCGAATATCGCCGCCGGCAGAGCCTCGCCGCGCTCGACGAAGCGGCCGACATGGGAGGTGCTCTTACCCGTCGCGGTGTGAAAGCCGGTCGCATTGCCCTCGCCGTCGATTCCCGTCTGCTGGAACTGGAAGAGCTCGACGCACTGGGTTTCGCCGTTCACGACCCCGGTCGTCTCGGCGATGCTGACGATCTTGCGCGCACCCCCGCGCAGCCGCTCCGCCTGGACGATGATGTCGATGGCCGACGCGATCTGCTTGTGGATCGCCCGTGCGGGCAGGTCTGTGCCCGCCATCAGCACCATCGTCTCGAGCCGGCTCATCGCGTCGTTGGCGGAGTTGGCGTGAACCGTGCTCATCGAGCCCTCGTGGCCCGTGTTCATCGCCTGCAGCATGTCGAGAGTCTCCCCGCCGCGACACTCGCCGACGATGATCCGGTCGGGTCGCATTCGCAAGGCGTTGCGCACGAGGTCCCTGATCTCGATCGCGCCCTTGCCCTCGACGTTGGGCGGCCGCGACTCCAGTCGGATCACATGCTCCTGCCGCAGCTGCAGCTCCGCCGCGTCCTCCACCGTGACGATGCGCTCGTCGGTCGGGATGAAGCTCGAGAGGATGTTAAGCAGCGTGGTCTTGCCGGAGGACGTTCCCCCCGAGACGAGGATGCTGAGCCGGCTCTTCACGGCGGCCTCGAGAAACTTCAGCATGTCGGCGGAGGCGCTTCCCAACGCGATCAGGTCATTGGGGCGCAGCTTGTCGCGCGAGAACTTACGGATCGTCATACACGGACCGCCCAGGGCCAGCGGCGGCAGCACGACGTTGACACGCGAGCCGTCGCGCAAGCGGGCGTCGCACATCGGGGAGCTCTCATCGACGCGACGGCCGACCGTGCTCACGATGCGATCGATGACCTGACGGAGCTGGCCCGCGCTCTCGAAGACAACCGGGCTCAACGACACGCGGCCGCGCCGCTCGACATAGACCTGCCGCGGGTGGTTGATCATGATCTCCGAGATCGCGGGATCCTCGAGCAGCGGCTGCAGCGGGCCCAGGCCGAGCACCTCGTCGAGCAGCGCGTCGACCACGCGTCCATAGTCGAGCCGGCTGATGGTGATTCCCGAGGATTTGATGTACTCCTCGGTCAGGCTCACGATCCTCGACCGGACTCCCTCGCGGTCGCCAAGGTCGATCTCGTCGGCATGCCTCTCCACCAACATGCCGTGGATGGCCGCCTTCGACGCCGCCAGCGACGCCGGCACGCGGTCTTGCGCCGGGCTGGAGATGCTTGCGCCCTGGCCATCGGCCGGCGGGGGAGTAGGTTCGGACGCTTCGCTGATGACCTCCATTACGCCCAACCGGCTGTCGCCATCAGGCAGCCCGGAGCTGTCTGGTTGCTTCCGGGCTGCCAGCCTTTCCCTCAGAGCCACTGCCACCCCCAGGCGCGTCGGGACGTCGAGGTGAACAATTGGCGGTAAACGTCAAGAGCGACCCTGCGAACCCGTGGATCCATATCAAAGGCAAGGGCCTCAATCTCGGCCATGTAAGAGTCTTGGCCCAGCCTCGCCAGGGACTTGGCGGCTGAGATGCGCACCCTCCAATCGGGATCCCGAAGCGAGTCCGCGAGCGCAGGCGCCGAGCTCCGAGCACCGATCCAGCCCAGCGCCCTGCAGCAGGCGGCGCGCTCCCGGCGGCTGCCTTCGCTGAGCAGAGCCAGCAGGGGCGTGACGGCTGCATTGCGACGGCGCAACCCGGCCGCGGCCGCAATCGCGGGCTTGACACCAAACCGCTGCGGAGCGCACAGCTCCACTTCGAGGAAAAGGTCAGGCGCCGCGCGGGCAAGCTCGACGATCAGAGTCCGGCTGGCTCCCCGGCGGCGTAGAGCACGCAGCAGCGCCTCAGCGGACCGCGTGCCGCCGATCTTGCCCAAGGCACGTGCCGCAGCCTGGCGCAGCTCAGGCTCCCTGGCCGAGAGCAGCGGTGCGAGCAAAGTCACTGTCTGCTCCATCGCGAGCGCCCCCGCGATGCGGGCGCTCTGCAATCGTTTGTCCGCAGATGTCGCCGCGAACTGGTCGACCACCTTGTTGGCAGCCCCGGATCGCTCGAAGGCCGTCAGCAGACGCCAGCGGGAAAGACTTGCCTGCCGCGGCCCCGCGATGAGTTTCTTGATGAGCGTGGCAAGATCCAGGCTGGTGTCGGCCACATCGACCTCGACGGTTCCGCTCCGTCCTTCCACCACCGCTTGCAGCTGCCGGCGCGCGGCCGCCCGGCGAACCCCGATGCGGGTCCGCTCGATCACCCCCGGCGCAGATGCGACCATCGTCACACTCCGAGTCCGCGGTTGCCGTTCGCAGGACCTTTGGTTGTGGCCACCTTCTGCTTCGACGGGTCGCGGCCGTGTTGCAAATCAAGCAGCTCGGCCAGGGCCTCAGCGCCCTTGGCGATCTCGCTGCGCGGGTTGGTGAGGCTCAAAATCTCGCCGCTGACGGCCGCCTGGTCGGGGCGCGAGTAATCGAACCCAACCTCGATGTTCACCTGGCGCTTGAGCATTCGCTCGATCGCCGGCCGCGTCACCGCGGGCTTGATGGAGCGACTGTTCATCACGACCGTCAAACGGTCGTGGGGCGTCCCCAGCTGCAACAGGATGTCGACGGCATCGGCGGCGCTCTTGACCGCCGAGAGCTCGGGCGCCACGACGAGGACGACGTGCTGCGTCAGGTCGAGGAGGGCGAGCGTCGAGTCGCTGATGGTTACGCCAAGATCGACAACGATGTACCGGAACGTCTTGCGAAGCACACCGATCGCGCGGGTGACGAGCTCGGGCGTAACCTCGTCGGCCTCTTCGGGCCGCAGCGAGCCGGCCAGGATCATGGGCCCGCCTGAGTGATACATGACACCGCTCAGAACAGCCTCCTCAAATGAATCTGGGGGAACGGCCGCCAGACGTGCGAGGCAGGTTGTCGGCACCAGGCCGGCCAGCAGGGCCGCGTGTGTATAGGGGAAGTCCAGGTCCAGGAGCAGCACCTCACCGGGGTGGCGGCGTGACAGGGAGCCCACGACGTTGAGAGACAGGCAGGTCCCACCCGAACCTCCCTTCGGCGAGTAGACGCCCACGACCGTGGCTTCCTTGAACATGGTTCCCCAGCTCGCCTGAACGGTGGTGTCCGCGTACACCTTGAAGCGGTGCTCGGCCACCTGGACGAAGGTGTCGAAAGTCGTGCGATCGCGGCGAAGCAGCGCCCGAAGACTCTGGCGGTCGACGGCGAGTATCGTGCAGTCGGTCTGGGCAAAAACCGAAGCCTGCTGGGGCCTGTTCAGCAAGCACGCGCCCTCACCGAAGAAATCGCCGTCGGTGAGCAATGCGACCGTGACCACGCTCGGGGGTCTTTCGACCACCACCCGGCACCGTCCCTGCTCGATGAAGAAGATGGTGTCCCCGGGCTCGCCCTGGCAGACGATCATCTCGCCGCTCGGCACGGCGATGCGCCGCAGCCGCCTCGCGAGCGCTCGCAACGTTCCTTCTGGAAGAGCGAACAGGACGGCGGCCCGAGACAGGACCGCAACCCTTGCGAGCATGTCGTGGTACGCAGGCCGGCCAGCCTCTGGGTGCTGTCGCAGCTTCGGCGTTAGGGATCGGCGCTCGGCTTCCAGCAGCACCGGACGCGGACCCTCGTTGGTCCCCGGCATTGCGTCGACTTCGATACTCGGCCTCATCCTCGTCTGGCGCGCATCGCCTATCCCGAGGTGAAGGCCCACCGCGCATCCACCTGGCGCGGTCCCACGATCGGAGGCACCTGGGTGGAAAGACATGCGGGGGGCGTTGCCGCTGCAGTGGTCTTCGCGTAGTCCGGATACGCCAGGAGGGCGTACTTCAGCGTCGCGTTGAGCAGGAGCCAGCTCATGTACTGCGCATCGCACAGGGTCATCACCACCGTCAGGCTCGACGCGACTCCCTGCGGCTGGCCTTGCTTGGGAGCGGTTGACGGCGGACCGACCCGGATCACGTGCAGGCTGGGAAACACGGTTCGAATTACCGTTCGCGGGTTGGCGGGGTTGAAAATCCCGCTGTTGATGCTTGCGATCACGTCGATGTAGTCGCCTTGCGCGATGTAACCGGCGACGCCTTGCTGCTCGCTGGTCGGCAAGGTCATCGCGATGTAACCCTGTGGGATCGGAAGATAAGCGGACGCATTGGTCAGCTCGTCAGGGTTGTTGGCGACCACGTTGGCCGTGATCACCTGGCCCTTGTAGATCGGCACCGCCGCGGAGTAACCCGTCAGATCGGCCACGGTAAGGAACGCTTTCGGTGGCAAGGCCGACGCCGGCACCTGCGAGATGGAGAGCATGTCCGCCGTGATCGGTTGTCGGGCCTGGATGTCCTGCGCGGCAATCACCACGGCGGTCTGCCGCCCGCCCGAAGATCGGTTCACGAATATCACGCCTAGGGCGAGCATGGCGATGAACGCCACCAACGCCAGCGCGACGCCGACCAGGAACACCGGCGTGCGCATACGCGACTGACGCGCCTGTGCACTTACGGGCGCTGCTATCACGTCGTCACCCGTCGACCCGGGTCGCGCCCGTGACCCAGCGAATGCCGTCCCAGTATTCGCCTGGGGCTTCGGCTGCCGGCGATGGGCTGCCTGCCAGCGTCCGCACCTTGCGCAGCACGAGAGTCCCGGCCATCACGTCGTGCAGCGCTTGCTTCCGAGGCGTGAAGGCCGCCATGAGCCAGCCCACCATTAGCGTCAGCGTCGAAAGCAGCTTCAGCCAGTATCGCCAGCTCGCCCGCCCGAAAGAGATGGGATCGCCGTGAGCGTCGGTCACATAGAGGTCGAGGGCGATCTTGCCTACCGTGCCCCCGATCGGCGAGCTCTCCATGAGCGCGAAGTACGCCCACGAGATGAGTGCCGACACGGGCGTCAGATTCGCGATTGCGCGGAGGTCGCCGGGTGCCGCAAGCACCACCGCGGCCGCGAGGGCGCCCTGCACCGCAACCAGCAAGACGAAATCGATCAGGTACGCAAGCAACCGCCGCCAGAAGCCCGCGAACGTAGAGCGGCCGGCCTGAGGTTCCACGCGCCCGATCTGGGCCGCGCGCATCATCGACATGACAGCCTGATATAGGTCAACACTCCCTTGCTTCCCATCCCTTCTGACGGCTCCGGCCCACCGTAGTCGGCATCTGCCACGCGCACAACACGACAAGTGACCCAGCGCCGAGCGCGCGCGGACCCCGGGCGCTTGTTCAGACCCGACCGTTCGTGGGTCTTATGACCCAGCCCGAGCGGGCCGCTGTCCCGAGCCCGAAGGCAAACCAAGAGCCGGCCGCCCAGGTGGCTTAGGCCGTGGCCTTGGCCGGCGCTGGGCGCGGTCTAAGATTGCCGGCCGCGAGGCGACCTGCGAGCAACAGCCAGATCACGAGCAGGGTGGGCAGCAAGGCGGTCACCACCCACAGGTCGTGATCGATTGCCGCCACATTCCCGGGCCTCGTGGCTTGCAGGGCCGGGGCGATGGCCCCCGTGAACGAAGGCGTCACCGCGGCGGGGACGACGGCCGCCGGCGTGGATGCGGGCGGCGTCGCGACAGAGACGTGACCAGGCGGCGTGAGCGCGCTGGCTGGCAGCTTCGGCGCGGGTACAGGCGAAGGCACGGGCGCCGGCGCCGAGGCCGGCCAGCAGCCGTTCTTGATCAGGCCGTAGTGATGTCCAGGATTGTTCGCGTTCGCATGCCCGCACGCCGGGCCCGACGACGAAGCGAACGCGGCCGTCGGAGCGGCGGCGAAGAAGAGCAGCGCAAGGCTCGACGACGCCAGCAGGCGCGCACGACCGACCGCCAACCCTCCTCTCATAGGTGCCGAGCACGCTACAGAGTGCCGATGCGGCTGTCGATGGACCAAGTGCGCTCCAGGCCGGGACAATGGCCTAGAAGTGGTGAGGGCTCCAGCAGTGGGCCGGGCTTACCGCGGAGACGCAATCGCGAGGGCCGGCACCTGGCCGCCCAGGCCCGGCACTTGCCTCTCGGCAAAAACCGCCAGGCCGGCTTTGTCGAGCATCGTCTCGAGCTCGCGGCGCTCACGAAACCGACGCATGCGCAACAGACGGCGCACATATCGCATTGCCCCTGTCGCAACTAAATCGGCGAGAAGCCAACTCCCGCCCGGAGCCAGCACGCGAGCTATTTCGGCGATCCCCTTCTCCTGGTCGCGCCAGTGATGGAACGTCACCGTGCTGAACACAAGGTCGAAACGATCCTTATCGAAGGGAAGGTTCTCCGCCGATGCGACTTCAAAACGGGTGGCGCTGCCCACGGGGTTGGACGCCCGCGCCTGCTCCACCATGCCCGCCGCGGGGTCGACGCCGAAGAGCGTGGCATCGGGGAAACGCAAACCTGCGGCGCGCAGCAGGCGTCCAGTGCCGCAGCCCACGTCGAGAACGGTGGCCGGTGACGGGGATTCGGCCGCAGCCAGCTCGAGGACGGTGCGCTGGACCGGGTCGATGATCCGCATCTGCATCCAGTGACGGTCGTAGGTCTTGGCCCACCGGTCGAAGCGCTCCACGTCGCCGCGGTGCGACATCGAGCGGATGCTATCGCTTTGGACGAGCTACCCCACGACCGCGAGCCGTAGGTTGGTCACCTGCCCGGCTCGAGATACCCGACTCAGCTCGAGGTGGACCGCGTCCCCACCTGACCGGCTGAAGAGACGAACGCCGTCTCCGAGCAAAACAGGGACCACGTGGATGGCCACGTCATCCAGCAGGTGAGCCTCGATGCACTGGCGTGCAACGTCGGCGCCGAAGACGACCACGTACTTGTCGCCCGCTGCGCGGCTCGCCGTCTCGACCGCTGCGCGGATGTCGCCGGAAAGGAAGGTGACGCTCGGGTCTTTTGGCGCGTTGTGCGTCAATACGAACACCGGCCCGGACCACGCGCCGCCATATGGCTTGCGGAACTCAGGTCGTTCCTGGACCGCGCCCACCTCATAGGTGTGCCGGCCGGCGAGGACTGCCCCGATCCGCTTCAGGAGCTCATCGACCTCGGAGTTTTCCTCCCCGTAGCCGAGCATCCAGTCCATGGAATTCTCGGGCCCCGCGATGAAGCCGTCGAGCGATATCGTCACATGCCATAGAACCTTTGCCATCGCACCCCCCAACGCCTATGCGTGATTTTCATGCCGACTTGCGCGCCATCCGGTACCACGTCTGCCGGCGGAACGGAGCGCCTGCGCGAACTTCGACCACATCGAAGTCGTCGGCGAACCGCTGCCGGATCTCCGAGGGGGTCGCAACGGGCGTCCCGCGTCCCTTCTCACCGAAGGCGAACATGAGGAGCGTCCCGCCTTGACGAGCAACCCGCGCCGCTTCTCTCACGTAAGCCTGGCGGCGATCGTCGGTGATCGAGTGGAAACAACCTAGATCGAGCAACAGGTCGAAGGGTCCATCGACTCCTAGTTCGGCGAGCCTGGTCACGTCGCCGACCAACAGCCTTGCTTGGGGTGCCTTACGTTTGGCCGCATTCAGGGCCCGCGCCACGTAGTCGACTCCCGTTACCTCCCAGCCGTGGTCGACCATGTACCTGCAGTTGGTGCCGGTTCCGCAGCCGAGGTCGATGGCCCGCCGGGGCTTCAGCGCATTGGGCCCCTCGATCAGCTCGACGAGCTCGGGAGGTGGGACGCCCGAGTCCCAGGGTTTCCAGCCGAACAAGTACGCGGCCTCAAAGAACAACCGTCTCGCGGCCATGGCGATCCAATCGTAAGCAGGCATGCCCGCGTTGGGCTAGAAGCCCAGAACTTCGTCGACGAAGACGACGGTGATGCGGCCGGGGGCGGCCTCACGGTTGATGATCAGCACCTTGTTCACGGCACTGTGAATGCCGTATGCGAGCTGGGCCCGGGCGTCTTCGAGCCGGAACGCGTACTCGTTGATCCGGCGAAGGCCCTCGTCCAGGTCACGCACGATCTTCTGCGTCCCGACGACCAGGATCACCTTCCCGGCCCCGCTGACGTATGGACCGAGCTGGCTGCCGCCAAACGAGGCCGTGATCAGCGCTCCGGTCTCGGTGACGGCATGGACGCTGCCCAGCATCACGTCCGGCGATGCGATCAGCCGGCGGATGTCGTCGCCCTGAGTCTTGCGGTCCATGCTCAACACCTTCGGACGCAAGTGCTCGAACCGACCCGACTTTTCGATCGCCGCGATGATGCCCGACGCCTCGAGCGACTGCGAAGCTCCGTGATGCACCTGTGCCCCATCTGGGATCAGGGACAGGACGATCCGCCTTGTCTCGGCGGCATCGGCCGCTCGGAACACCTTGATTCCATTCGCCTCGAGCGCGGCCATGGTTCGCTTCACGCGCGCGTCGTCCGCCAGCATCCCGAACTGGCTGTTGATAGAAGGGTCGAGTTCCGGCTTGAGCTCGCTGACCACATTTCCTCCTGGGGTTCGCCCGTATACTTGCAACTGCAAATACCTGGTTGCTGCCGGGTTTATTGCATATGCAAGTACTTTCTGAACCCGATGTTGCCGGCCTCCTCGACCGGCTCGTCGCCCAGGAGCTCCCGGGCGGACGAGGCTTGGGCGCGTGGCGGGCACTGCTCAAGGCGCGCGCCACGCTATTGCGCCGGCTCGCGACGGATCTGGAAAGGAAGACGGGTACGACCCTGGGCGATTTCGATGTGCTCGGTCAGCTGGCGGAGGCGGGTGGCGCGCTTCGCATCACGGAGCTCGCGGACCGGACGCTCAGCTCACGTTCGAGCATGACCCGCCGGATCGACCGGATGGTCGACGACGGCGTCGTGCGCCGAGCCGGCGCCGACGGCGACGCCCGCGGCGTGGTGGTCGCGCTGACAGATGCGGGCGTGACCCGGCTGGCCGAAACCGCACCTGTTCACCTGCGCGGGGTCTCGGAACTGTTCGTCGAACGACTCGACGACCAGGAGCTCGCCGCCCTGGAGGGCGCCCTGAACAAGGTCACCCTCGACTGCGGATTCGGCTAGCCCCCTGGACCGGTTGGGGTCTGACTGCCAAGGACATTCTCGCTTCTCACCCTTCAGTCGCGCACCGGGATATCGCAGGTCTGGACGTCGGGTAGGAAGCCTGAGCACAACAGGTCCAGGCGATGGATGCCGTCCGGCCCCACGTCCGCGAATGCAACCTGCTCGATCACCTCGGTCGACCGACCGTCTCGACTGAGACGGAACCGCCAGTGCAGGAGTGACCTCCCACCCACCGGCTCGCTGACCGTGGAGAGCACGGTGAAGCCGGTGGCGGCGCCGAACCAGCCCTCGAAACGATGTGCGATCGCGTCCGCACCGGCCGTCTCCTGCGGGCCGCGTGGAAGGAGAAACCGGGCTACCGCGTCCGCCGCCAGAGTGCCGGCCAGCTGCTGGAAATTCCGGGCTGCGAGATGATCGAGGAACGCTTGGGATGAAGTTGTGTTTGCCATAGGCGCACCGTAAGAGCGGGCGCGCCTACGGGGTCAAGTACCTCAAGTACTGGGTCGACGAGAAGGAGCGGAAGGCGTTCTGCCTGGTCGACGCGCCAGACGCGGATGCGGCGATGCGCGTCCACCGCGAGGCACATGGCCTGGTCGCCGACCGCATCTTCGAAGTCGTCGAGGGGTCGTAGATGCGTGAGCTCTTCCCACCGGCCGCCTTCGGGATTGGAGGACCCTAGAGGTTCGGTCCGACCGTTCGGGCACAAATGGTCGCGTTCCGAGCCATTGGCAGCGCCCTTAGTGCCCATTTGGTCGTATCCCTGAAACTGGGGTGCTAGTCGCGCGTCTGGGCGATCGCGCGCCGCAAGATGATCGAGAACGCTCTGTCGAAGTCGGGCCGCGCCTCGGCTGTGAGTGCATCCCGCTGGCGGGTCCAGGCGATCGCATGCGCAAACGAGCCGACGCGGATTGCGATTTCGAAGGTCTCTTCTAATCCGCTCCCCCACGGCTCCAGGTAGGCATCACGCAGCTTACGGAACCATGGATCGTCTGGAGCGAGGTGGTTGAACTCCTCGAGGAACCGGAACGTCACCACCAATGAGAAGAAGGGATGCGCGATCGATGAGTCTCCCCAGTCGACGACTCGGAGCTTGCCGCCGTCGGTGTAGAGGTTTGCCATGTGGAGGTCGTCGTGTTGGACCGACTCCTGGATTCCCAGCTCAGCCAGCACAGCGCATTGTTCGGCGAAGCGCGGCGCGTAGTCCCGTAGTCGATTGACATGATTTCTCGCGAGTGGGAGCTCGGCCTCGAGCAGGCGCTCAAAACCCGCAGACAGCGCCGCCATCCGGAGGTCCGGCACGCCGTGGCCGATGTGGTCAAGGGCGTAGGCGATCTCTCCTTTCTGCATTTCTGCGAAGGATGGCAATGCCTCGAGCCAGGCCTCGGGCGGATTTCCTAGCTCCCTGACTGCGGTGCCGGCGTCCCTGAGCAGCAGCCAGCCCCGGGCGTCGTCGACGGCCACCACCTCGGTAACGCGGTCGGGCCACCGAGCGTAGAGGTCGGCGGTCAGCGTTGGCTCGAATGCCTGAACCTGCGCGCACGCCTTGAACCAGGTCAGGCCATCTGCGACTGGCACCCGTATCACCGTCGCCCATGGCCGAACGTGAGTCGTTTCGATGGCGCCCACCGGGTCGACGTGGCTACGAATCCACTCTTCAGCGGCGACTAAGTTCAACTCCAACGCGTTCGATTGTGGAGGCGTAACCGCCTTCCGGTCATCGTGGCACCGGGCTTGACATTGACCCTGGGTCAAGGTTCTAGCGTGTGGCAAATGAACACGGTGACCGACCCCGCGACACGCACCGCGGTATCCGTCAGGGGCTTGCGCAAGGCCTACGGGGAGAAGGTCGTCCTCGACGGCGTCGACCTCACCATCGCCGAAGGCGAGGTCTTCGCTCTGCTCGGGCCGAACGGAGCCGGAAAGACCACGATCGTACGGCTGCTCTCCACCCTGATCTCGGCAGACGGCGGTACGGCCACCGTCATGGGCTGCGACCTGCGCGGCGAGGCCGGCGCGGTGCGGGGGGCGATCGGGGTCACCGGGCAATTCTCGGCAGTCGACGACCTGCTGACAGGCGAAGAGAACCTGGCCCTCATGGGGCGCCTACATCATCTGCGGGCGACCGAGCGCCGGGCGCGAACCACCGAATTGCTGGAACGCTTCGACCTCGTCGAGGCGGCGCACCAGACGCCGGCCACCTATTCGGGTGGAATGAAGCGGCGGCTCGACCTTGCAATGACCCTGATGGGGCGGCCACGGCTGATCTTCCTCGATGAGCCGACTACCGGCCTTGACCCACGCAGCCGCCAAACAATGTGGCAGATCATCCGCGAGCTCGTACGCGAGGGCGTCACCATCTTGCTGACCACCCAGTACCTCGAGGAGGCCGACCACCTCGCCGACCGCATGGCCGTGCTCGACCATGGCCGAATCGTCGCCGAGGGCACCCCAGCGGAGCTGAAGCGGCGCCTCCCAGGCGCGCACATCCGACTGCGCTTCGCTGACTCCGCTTCGCTCGACAGAGCTGCGCGAGAGCTGCGCGAAGGCACGCGCGACGACGAGGAACTGGTGCTGCGGGTGCCGAACGAACGCGGCATCCGATCGCTGCGCGACGTGCTCGCCCGCCTCGGCGACGACGTGGCTGTGGAGGACCTGTCCATCCACACGCCGGACCTCGACGACGTGTTCTTTGCGGTGACCGGCGGTGCGTCTAAGGAGAAGAACTGATGAGCGGCTTGACATTGGCCGTCCAGGACTCCGCCACCATGCTGGGACGGGAAATCAAGCACAGCATCCGACTCCTCCGCTTGCTGATCGTGAGCGCGGTACTCGTGCCGGTCGTAATGCTGTTGTTGTTCGACTACATCCTCGGTGGGACGATCGGCCACGGGCTCGGTGACGCAGCGCGAGGAGCACGGTATATCGACTTCCTCGTGCCCGGCATCCTCATCATGGCGGTGGCAGGAAGCTGCGGGCCCACGGCGATCAACGTAACCATGGACATGACCGGTGGCTTTGTCGACCGGATTCGCACGATGGCCGTCTCTCGCGGTGCTCTGCTGGCTGGACATGTCGGCGGCAGCGTCCTGCGGATGCTTGTCGCCACCACCGCGGTCATCGGGGTGGCACTCTTGGTCGGATTCCGGCCGAAGGCCTCGGTCGCCGACTGGTTTGCTGTCGTCGGAATCGTCGCGGCGTTCTCATTTGCCCTCGCCTGGCTGTCCGCGGCCATCGGCCTGGTCACGAAGAGCGTCGCCGGCGCGAACGGCTCAACGCTGCCCCTGTCGTTCCTGCTTCCATTCCTGTCCAGCACATTCGTGCCGCCGGAGTCAATGCCTGCCGGCGTGCGCTGGTTCGCCGCGAACCAGCCGTTCACCCCGGTGGTGGACAGCCTGCGCGGGCTGCTCAGCGGCGCGCCGGTCGGCAACACCCCGTATGTGGCTCTGGCCTGGTGCGCGGCGATGGCGCTGGTGTCATTCCTCTGGGCCCAGGCCACATTCCGCCGAGGAACCCGGTGACATGATCCGAAGCAAATGATCACGATCGGCCAGCTCGCCGCCTACGCCGGCGTGACGATCAAGGCCGTCCGCCACTACCACAAGCGCGGGCTGCTCGAGGAGCCGACGCGTGACTCGTCGGGCTACCGGCGGTACACCGCCCAGCATGCCATCGAACTCGTCAAGATCAAAACGTTCGCCGAGGCCGGCGTGCCTCTCGCTCGCATCAAGGAGCTCTTCACGGCCGAGCCCGATCAGTTCGGCGCGGCGATGGCCGACATCGACCGCAACCTGCAAGAGCGGGCCAGGGAGGTCCGTCGCACTCGCGAGCGGATCGCGCGGCTCACTGCCGGTGACCGGCTTTTCGTCTCCGCAGACGTCGCCGACTACCTCGACCGGCTTCGCGAACTTGGCGTAAGCCGGCGCGGCGTGCAGGCGGAGCGCGACGGCTGGATCCTGCTCCAGTCGGCTTCGCCGAAAGCGGCCGCCATCTGGTTCGCCGACAAGCTCGACGCGATCGACGATCCGGAGTTCGTTGCCATCTACCTCGAATACGACGCGGCGTTCGACTGGCCGGCGGACGACCCTCGGCTTGATGCGCTTGCCGAGCGCGCCGAGCGGTGGCTCGTCAGGCGAGCCGGCGGGCGCGCGAGCAAAAGGCGGCCGGACGCGGACCCGGGCATCGCCGAGTTGATCGCAGCGTCGACCGGATCTTCGTCTCCGGCGTGGGACCGGCTCAAGGAGATCGCCAGGGAGCGCATGTCGCGGATGGGCGGACGAATCTAACTCGACAGTCCACGCGGAAGTCGGTCCTTGACAGCATCAGCGGCAGTATGCATACTCCGCATGCATACTCAGTATGGACACCAGGGAAGTTGTCGCTTAAGTACGGCGTGCTGGGGCTTCTTGCCGAGGAGCCCCTCCACGGATATGAGGTCAAGAACCGGTTTGAGTCGATGCTCGGCGGCACGTGGGAAGTCAACATCGGGCAGATCTACACCACGCTCCAGCGCCTGGAGCGAGACGGCTGGGTTCGGCCGGTCGGGCTGCGCGGCGATCGCGGAAAGCTCCTCTACGAGCTTTCGGACATCGGGCGCAAAGAGCTCGCTGATTGGCTGGCAAAGCCCGACTCAGGGCCCCAACAGTTGCACGAAGACATCCACGTCAAGCTCCTGCTCGCCACACGGGTGGCGAACGGCGGCCTGCCGGCGCTGCTCGCCCGGCAGAAGCGAGCCTACCTGCAGCGACTGCGCGACCTCAACGTGCTCGAGGAGCGAGCGCGACGTGACGGACGTAACGACTTGGCGCGGCTCGTACGTGGCGCCTTACTTCACACGGAGGCTGATTTGAAATGGGTGGACGACTTGATGGAAGACGTGCATGGTGGGAAAGCGCGATGAGCGAGCTGGTCAGGCTCACCGATGTCACGAAGGTGTACCAGGGCGGGATCACCGGCGCACTGAACGGGGTCTCACTCAGCGTCGAGCAGGGCGAGTTCACGGCAATAATGGGGCCCTCGGGCAGCGGCAAATCGACGCTCCTCAACCTCATCGCCGGTCTTGACCGGCCGACCTCGGGCAGCGTGCTGGTCCGCGCGATGGATCTCGGCCGCCTCGGCGAGTCCGGGCTGGCGCGATTCCGGCGCGACCACGTCGGTTTTGTCTTTCAGTTCTTCCACCTCCTTCCCAACCTCACAGCTCTCGAAAACGTCCTCATCCCGGCCCAGCTGAAGGGGCGGGAAAGGGCCGACGCTCGGGGACGCAAGCTGCTCGAAACTCTTGGCATCCCTGAAGTCGCGGATCGGTACCCCGCGAAGCTCAGCGGCGGCCAGCAGCAGCGGGTGGCTATCGCGCGGGCGCTGATCAACAACCCAACCCTGCTGCTCGCCGACGAGCCGACAGGCGCGCTCGACACACACAGCGGGGACCAGGTCATGGATCTCCTGGCCCGGCTTCATCGCGACGGGCAGACGATCCTTCTGGTCACCCACGACGCGAAGCTCGCCACGAGACATGCGTCGCGGGTCGTGAGCGTGATGGACGGCAAGATCGTCGACGACGCGCGGCTAGACACCACCGAGCGGCCCGCCGCAGACGTGGTCCGGGTCCGCGGAGAGGAGTCATCGCGATGACGGCCATCCTGGTCAAAGCGATCACCGACCTCAAGCGGCGGCGCATCCAGGCAGCAGTGATCTTCGTCACGACCCTGCTCGCCGTGGGCACCGGGACCATGGCGCTTACCCTCCTGTCCCAGGCGCACGATCCATATCAGACCGCCTTTGAGGCACAGCAAGGCGCACATCTGCAGGTTGCCTTCGACAGCGGCACCGATCCTCGCGCGATTGCCGGAACGGCACAGCTTCTGGGCGCGACGGCATCTGGCGGCCCCTACTCTGCCACCTCGCTCGAGTTCGAGGCCGGCAGCCGCAAGTTCTCCATGGACACGTTCGGCCGGGCCGATCCGGGTGGTCCCGTGGAGCAGCTTCGCATCACCTCGGGCCGATGGCCGAGCTCCAACGACGAGATCGCTCTCACGCGCTCGTTCTCGGAGCTCAACAACATCCCGATTGGCCAGAAGCTCAAGGTCGTCAGCGTCGCGCAGGAACCTGTGCTCACAGTCGTGGCCCAGGTCGTCGACATCGACGAGGGAAGCGCGGACCTCAGCAGCCAGCATGCGTGGATGCTCAGCTCCGCCATACCCGCCGTGACCGCCAAGAACTCTGCCTTCTACCTGATGACCTACCGGTTCGCCACCGACCCTTCGAGCGCGCAGCTGCAGGCTGACGTGGATCGACTCCGCTCCGCCCTGCCTCGAGGTAGCGTCACCGGCTCCGTCAACTACATCCTCATTCGCAACGTCTTCAACATCACCAACCAGATCGTCACCAGCGTGCTGGTCGCCTTCAGCGTCTTCGCCCTCGCAGCCACCGCGGCCATCGTGGCCAACCTGGTGACCGGCATCGTCCTCGCCGGCTATCGCGAGATCGGCATCATGAAGGCGGTCGGCTTCACGCCCCTCCAGGTGGTGGCGGTGTTCGAGCTCCAGATCTTGATCCCGGCCGCGGCGGCATGCCTGGTCGGCATCCCGGCCGGGACTCTGGCCAGCCAACCCCTGCTGGCCAACAGTTCGCACGCCCTAGGTCTTGCTTACACCCCAACCTTCTCGGTCGGGCTCGACCTGGTCACTCTCGCGGGCGCACTGCTCGTGGTCGCGTTGGCGGCGCTGGTGCCGGCGTTTCGCGCCGGCTTGCTCAAGCCGGTCGTGGTCATTGCCAACGCGAGCGCGCCGCGCGGGCAGAGTGGACGCGGCCTGCGCCGTTTCGCGGCCAGGCTGCGGCTCCCGCGACCTGTCGTCATCGGCGTTGGCGACGCGTTCGCGCGGCCGGCTCGCGCGGTTCTGACCCTCGTGGCGATTCTTCTTGGCGTCGCGACCATCACTGTCGCTCTCGGTCTGCCGAGGAGCTTCACAGCGATCAACAACAGCGAGACCAATGCCGGGAACGTCGACGTGGTCGTGCACAAGAGTCCCGCCCTGTCGGATGCTGACGCGCTGGCCATCATCAACGCCCAGCCCGGAACCGCACGCGTGGTCGCGGAGACAGGAGAGAACTTCACCGTGCCTGGGATAGGCGATCCCGTCAACGCGCGGATCTTCCGCGGAGATTCATCGCACCTCGGTTACATGGTCGTCGCGGGGCGATGGTTCAGCGGGCCGGGTGAGGTGCTGGCACCCAAGGCGCTGCTTCAGGACGCCCACCTCAAGATTGGCGATCACTTCAATGCATCAGTGCGCGGTAGCGCGGTTCCGCTGGTAGTCGTCGGCGAGATCTACGACATCAACAACCTCGGCCACTCTCTGTTCATGGACTGGGCCACGCTGAGCGCGGTTGAGCCCGACGTGACTCCGGACGGTTACCTGATCACGCTGAGTCCAGGTGCGTCTGTCAACGCGTACGTCCAGCACGTCTCGGCAGCCCAACTTGACCTTCTCGACGTCCAGCCCAACAACACGAGCATCGTCGCGCCCGTCAAGATCATCGACACCGTCCTGCTCATCCTCGCGATCGTGATCGCGCTGATCGGCGTCGGCGGGATATTCAACACGCTCCTGCTCAACACGCGTGAACGGGTACGCGACACTGCAACGCTGAAAGCCGTGGGCATGAGCCCGCGCCAGGTGGTGGCCATGGTGGCCGCCGCGGCCGGTCTGATCGCGCTCGTCGGTGGGATCGTCGCTGTTCCGGTCGGTGTCGGCCTGCACCGGTACCTGCTCGACTTGATCAGCGTCTCGGCCGGCAACGACACGCCACCGGCGGCGTACGCCGTTTTCGGCCCGCTCGAGCTGGTGGCGATTCCAGTCATCGGCGTGCTGGTCGCAGTCGCGGCGGCGCTGATCCCAGGACGGTGGGCTGCACGCACCAATGTGGTTGAGGCTCTGCACGCGGAATGAAGATAGACAGCGAGTGGGCGCGTACCGGCCGGGCGTTTGCATGGGCATACGGCGGCCTTCTGATCGTCGCAGGAGTTCTGGTCACTGTCGTGAGCGTCGGTATCCCGCCTACCGCGCCGGACCTGGCGAAGCATTACGCGTATATCCGCCAAATCTGGCCCGAGCTCTACATCTCCTTTCTCCTTTTCATTGCTGCCTTTGCCAGTCTCATTGCGATCGGCGTGGTTCTGCGCGAATTCTTTGGTCGCGACATCAGGAGCGAGTTGATGTACGCGTCATTTCTCGCAGCAGGAGTAGTGGGGATGGTGTGGATGCTGTCCCAAATTGGCTCGGCCCAAGTCGTTGCCCGCGACAGCGCCGGCATGAGCCCTCAGGACCTGAACATTCTCGGGACGTCGTCCAGCATCTGGTCTGGCGTCATCAACTGGCTGCAGCGCGGCTATCTACTGTTCGCGAGCCTCGGCACGCTCTGGACCGGACGCATTGTCCTGAGGCAGCGTTCGCTGCCCGTCGGTCTGGGCTGGCTGAGCATAGCGCTAGCGGTCTTCTACTGGCTGGGGCTTGCCAACCTGCTGCTGGTTGACGCCGGCGTCTCGTTTGCGAGCGAGCTCGGATCCCTACTTGTGGCGATTGGCGCAGTGCTTGCGTTGGCCTGGTCGGGCTGGCTGGGCTGGGCGATCGGCCGCTCTGGAGGCCAATTTCGCACCTCGACACCAATGCACTAACACACTTCCAACGGTCAATTTTCAGTCCTGTCATCGAGGCAAGGAAGGGGTGGCTAGCGGGACTTGAACCCGCGACACCCAGATCCACAATCTGGTGCTCTGCCATGCTGAGCTATAGCCACCACGGTGCGGGCCAGGGGTCGACGGGCCCGGAAGGGAACCCCGATTTTACCCGCCCGCGTTATCGGAGAATTGAAGGCGATGCCAACTCAAGCCGAGTTTGACCAGATGATCAAGTCCGGCGAGCTCATAGAGTCCCGCCGGGAGATGACTCCGGAGTATCTGCGGGAGCTCAAGCACACGCTCATCGTCTCGGGCGACACCGAGCTGATCTCGGCACCGGCCTACTACCTCGCCGCCAAGCGGGCGCCGTCGATCAACGCCTTCATGACCGGCATCGCGATCATCCAGGACGAGCTGGCGCACGCTCACATCGCGTACCACATCCTGGAAGAGCTCGGCGAGGACCAGGAGAAGCTCATCTTCAGCCGCGACCCGAAGAGCTTCCGCTACCCGTACGCCTTCGACGTGCCACTCGACACCTGGACCGAGCTGGTGGTCGCCAACGGCATGTACGACCAGGCCGGCTTTTGCCTGCTCGGCGACATCCACGAAAAGTGCTCCTACGGGCCCTGGAAACGCGGCCTCAACAAGGTCATGGCCGAGGAGAACTTTCATCTCCGCAACGGGCGAACGTGGATGAAGCGCATCAGCGCCGCAGGCGGGTCGGCGAAGGACGAGCTGCAGCGCGCCGTGGACTGGATGTTCCCGCTCAGCGTCGAGTGGTTTGGCCTCCCGGACAACCTCAAGATGCATTCGACGCAGCTCGAGTATCGGCTCAAGGGCCTGACCAACGATCAGCTGCGGCAGTGGTGGCTGTCGACCGTGGTGCCGTACTGCGAGCAGATCGGGATCAAGGTGCCGGCGCACAAAGAGGTGCGAGACGGCAAGGATGTATGGGAGCTCGACTATCCGTTCCCGTGCGAGTTCGACGCCGACGCCAAGCGGTGGGACTTCAACCAGCCGATCACGTGGGACGACGTGCTCGTACGCTGGCGGGCGCGGGGGCCGCGCAACGCCGAGATGGTCGCGATGTTCCAGGAAGAGTTCCACAAGTTCCGCAAAACGCACCACAACGGAGAGTCATGACCAACCGCCTCTGGGCTGCGCTCAGCGAGGTGCAGGACCCCGAGATGCCTGTGAACCTGGTCGACCTCGGCCTTGTCTACGCCATCGATGAGCACGATGGCGTGGTCGAGGTCGACCTGACGTTCACGGCGATGGGCTGTCCCGCGTCCGACTTCATCCTCGAGGACGTGCGCGAGCGGTTGCTGCGCGAGGAGGGCGTACGAGAGGTGCGCGTCAACGTGGTGTGGGACCCGCCCTGGACGACCGCACGCATGACTGAGGCCGGGCGCGACACGCTCGAAGCCTGGGGCCTGGCCGTATGACGAAGTACAAGCGAGTCAGCGGGGACGCCGTCGAGTACGAGGTGTTCGCGCGCAAGACCCGTGTCGAGCCCCTGCACCAGGTGGGCAGCGTCGTCGCTCCGGACGACGACCTGGCCGCCGCCTACGCGCGCGCGACCTATGACGAAGAGCGATGGATAGAGATGGCCATCGTGCGTAAGGACAACGTCATCGCACTGTGGCAGCCGGGCGAACAGCCGGAGGCTTAGTCCGGGCCGCGCGCCAGCCGCTGAAATTCGGTGACGGGCGGGATGGTCAGCATGCGGCCATCATCGCTGCGCACGATCTGCCATCCGCCTTCATGAACCATCCAGTGATGCCGGTGGCACAAAAGGATCAGGTTGGAGAGGTCGGTCGACCCGCCTTGGCTCCAATGCACTAGGTGATGCGCCGCGCTCCATTTCGGTGGCCGGTCGCATCCTGGCCACCGGCAGTGCCCGTCGCGGGCGTTGAGCGCGCGGCGTGCAGGCCCGGAGACTGTCCGCTTGGAGCGCCCGACATCGATGACCGCAGAGTCAGAGCCGAGCAGGATGCGGGTGATGTTGCAGTCGCATCCCAGCCTTTCGACGGCCTTGGCCGAGATCGGCAGCGAGAACTCCATCTCCGCCGCCGGCGCACCGGTGAGACCGAGAAGCGTCTCGAGCGAAGTGGTGACCT
>WNGG01001486.1_pt1 | contig 26633 bp, 22 predicted proteins | sample 5400661 | NCBI WGS metagenome assembly WNGG01 (sample SAMN13153372, study PRJNA577476) | soil metagenome | isolation source: 100 cm soil or saprolite under Garry oak tree replicate 1 | place: USA:California | collected 2016-06-15
ATGGCCAGAATAGGTCCAAACGTCTCTTCCTGAAATAGATTCATGCTGGAATCAACGTCCGTAACCACGGTAGGCTCGAAGAAGTTCGGCCCGAGATCGGGACGCGGATTGCCGCCGCATAAAACTCGCGCGCCCCGCGCCACCGCGTCTTCGATTACATCGCTCATTCGTCGCACGTGTTGCGGCCGGATCAAAGGTCCAACATCGGTCGCGGGATCGCTGCCCGGGCCGAGGTGCAGCTTCTTCGTTTTCTGAACACAGAGCTCTGCAAATCTTTGCGAGACCGCTTCCTCGACGAACAGCCGCTCGACCGACAGGCAAGCCTGCCCGCAATTCGTGTAACTGCCCCAAACGGCGGCGCTCGATGCCGTTTCGAGGTCTGCATCGGCAAGAACAATCATGGCGTCCTTGCCACCCAGTTCGAGGACCGTCGGTATGAGTTTCTTTGCACAAGCTTCTGCAACCTGCCGCCCGGTCCCGACGCTTCCGGTGAAAAGAACTTTATCGGGGCCCGATTCGACGAGCGCCTGCCCCACTTCTCCTCCACCCTGAACCACGGCGACGAGGTCTTGCGGGAAGCCGGCGCTGCGAAAAAGCTTTTCGATCAGCTCTCCGCACCGCGGCGTAAAGTCACTCGGCTTCGAGACGACCGCGTTCCCGGCTGCGACGGCAGGAATAATCTGGCTCATCGGAATCGCTAGCGGATAGTTCCACGAGGAAATAATGCCGATCACGCCAAGCGGTTCATACACCAGATGCCCGGACTTGGCCTTTGCGGCACTGCTGTGATGCGGTACGCGTTCCCGGCGAAGCGCCGCGGGCGCTTTCTTGGACCAATACTCTGCCGAATCGAGCGCGACAAAGATATCCGCGAAGACGGCTTCCACACGCGGCTTTCCCGATTCGCCGACAACGGCGTCCGCCAGTTCGTTGCGGGAAGCCATCAAGCATTCGCGAAGCTTCCTTAAACGCCGGCAGCGTTCGCGCACGGGAACTTTCGCCCATTCCTTTTGTGCCGCTCGCGCAAGCACGACCGTCCGCCCAACCATCTCCGGCGGAGTCCTTCCAATATGTGCCAGGACTTTCCCCGTGGCGGGGTCGATCGAGGGCAGCATTTCGATAGGGATGGCCGTGGCAGCCATAATCGGGATTCTAACCGATTTTCTGCTTCGGCGAGAGCAAACCGCACCGTGAAGGCCGTGAACCGCAAACCAGGGCGATTCACACAGCGATTGGCAAGGCATCACGAAGAATCTTCTAAGGGTCTCCGATGCGCCAGGCCTCTTCGTGCTGCACCTCGACCATCACCAACCCCTGCGACGGAACGGTGGGGCCGGCCTTCGCGCGGTCCTTGATTTCGTAGAGACGGTCAATGTCTTCGGGTTTGAGCCTTCCTCGGCCCACCTCCAGCAGCGTGCCCACCATTTTCCGCACCATGTAACGAAGAAAGGATCGGCCGCTCACCGTGAAGACGAGCTCTTCTCCGTCCGCCGAGCGTGCGAGTTCCGCGGCATAAATTTCGCGTTCGGTGGAACGCTCGCGATCCCCGTCCTCCGAATCTGCCGAAGCGGCAAACGCAGTGAAGTCATGCGTTCCGATAAAACGAGCCGCTGCGTCACGCATGGCATCTTCATCGAGCGGAAACGGATAGTGCAAGACGTAGCGCCAGAGCGATGGCGGCACGACTTTTCCTCGATACAAGCGATAGCGGTAGGTTTTGCGTCGCGCCGACCAGCGCGCATGAAAGTCCGGCCCGACCTCTTCCGCCGCCACAATGCGAATCGTCGGGGGCAGCAGCGCGTTTAGCGCGCGCTGGAATTCCTCGGCCGACAGCGCCGATTGAGTTTTGAAGCTGGCTACCTGGCCGAGCGCATGTACGCCTGCGTCCGTTCGTCCCGCGCCGTGCAGAAAAACCCTTTCTTGCGTCACACGCTCGAGCACATTGACGATTTCCCCTTGAACGGTCGGCTTGTTCGACTGCATCTGCCAGCCGTGGAAATCCGTGCCCTCGTAGGCAATGGTGAGCTTGAAATGACGCATCAGGGCGAGAGAAGGTTAGATCCGGCTAAAGCGCCGTGCGCGCAAAGCGGCTGCCCGGCTTCAGGGCAACGCTGCCCTGTCGGCAGAGCGGACAATCTTCCGGCTCATGGTGGGTGAGGGGCATTTGCAGCAGCGACTGCGCTTCGACGTCGAAGTCGATCGCTCCGCCGCTGCGGTCGATCAGCGCCCCGGCGCCCATCACGCGCCCGCCGGCCTCTTCCACAACGTGAATGGCTTCCATAGTCGAGCCGCCGGTGGTCCACACGTCTTCTATCACCAGGACGTGCTGGTTCGGTCGGACCTCAAACCCGCGGCGCAGCGTCATCATCCCGCTGGCGTCTCGTTCTACAAACAGGGCCGGCACTCCTGCGCCCATCTCAGTCTTTGGGTCAGGCAATGCTCGCGCCACTTCCTGCCCGATGATGAGGCCCCCGATGGCCGGCGAGACCACCGCGTCCACGCGAACATCCGAAAACAGCTCCGCCAGGGCTTGCCCGAGCTTTTCCGCAAACCGCGGGTATTGCAGCACGAGCGCGCATTGCACATAGGTTCCACTGTGCCGTCCGCTAGACAGTTCGAAATGCCCGTGGCGGATGGCGCCGGCGGTCTCGAACATCTTCAGGATTTCTTCGCGCTTGAGCATGGCCTCAGCTAATCGTCAGCGACTCCTAAACGTCGAACTGTCAGCAGCCTAGCGGTCGTGCCTTTTATTGTCAAGAATTGTCAAGAATAGACGGCCCTGTTAGACTCGGTCTGCCCGGTCCATGCGTGTCTTTGTTTGTGGTGGCTTTCCCGTCCGAATCGGGGGCAGGCGCGGGCCAGTTCGATCTTGCTAACCCCAAAAAACGGTTCACTTGTTTCCAAGAGTGAAACAAATAAAAGCAAAGCTCGCGAAACAAATTCCATTGTGTGAACGTTTTACAGATTGAGCCCTTTAAGTTCAAATTCAAATCCCTTGGGGGAATCACGAGGGTAAGGAGCGCTATGACTTCGCTACGCAGGACCCTGGCTGCATCTGGAGCAACGCTGTTGGCCCGACCGCTGATGGCGCTAATTCTCGCGGCGACGCTTGTGGGGGGACCTGCCTCCCCGGCGTATGCGCAAGCCGCACCGCAAAATCCGCCGCCTGCGCCTGCTCCGCAAGCCGCGCCAAGTGCTGTGAACACTCCCATTTCGCTCGGTACCGCCAAATACCATTTCTCGCGCGCGCCGCGGCCTTTTCCCAATCTGTTTGCGCCCTACCGCGCGATTAAGGTCCCGCCAAGCTCCGTCGTCAACTCGCCGCGCATCGAGCAGTTCATCCACGACAACAAGCTCGAAATCTCTCTTCAGGACGCGGTGGAGCTCGCTTTAGAAAACAGCGTGGATATTGCGGTGCGGCGCTACTACCCGTGGATCGCAGACGTAGGCATTCTCAAAGCGTCCTCTGGACCTAATTCTTCGGGTTATGGGATACCCGGCGCTGCCATCCCTGGTTCTTCCGCGAGCCTCAATCCTTTCGCGTTTATCATCAACTCGTACGACCCTCTGTTGACCTCAACGGTTTCGCTCGACGATCGCACGCAACCCATCAACAACCCCTTCACCTCGGGATCGGGAGTCGTCGGCGCACTTCGGGCCTCCCCCCTCTTCATTCACAGCGACACGTACAATACGCAGTATTCCCAGTATTTCCCAACCGGAACGAGCATGACCGTTACCTATGACAACACGCGATCATCCAGCGATCCCACGGCCAACTTTTTTAATCCCTTCGTGCAGTCGTCCATCTTCGTTAGCTTCAGCCAGAATTTGCTGAGCGGTTTTGGCCTGACCGTGAACCGTCGCAATATCATCATCGCGAACAACAACCGCAAAATCGCCGACCTTGATTTCGCGCAGCAGGCTATCACTACCGTCACGAATACCATCAACGCCTATTGGGAACTCGCCTACGCCCACGAGAATGTTAAAGTCCAGCAGCAAGCCGTTGCTGTTTCCGAAAAGCTGTATAGCGACAACAAAAAGCAGCTCGAGATCGGCACGATGGCTCCGCTGGATGTCACGCGCGCGGAGTCCGAACTCGCCACCAACCAACAGAACCTCATCGTCGCACAGACTGTCCAGTTGACAGATGAACAGACCTTGAAAAATGCGATTACCCGGAATCCGCTTGATCCCAAAGTCGTCAACGTCGAAATTATTCCCACTGATAAGCCAGCGGCCCCGGCACAAACCGAAGCCCCAAGCTTCGAGGAGGCGTTGAAGGAAGCTTACGCGAAGCGGCCGGATCTCCTCGAACAGGTGTACAACCTGAAGAACGCTGCCCTCGACGTGAAAGCTACGCACAACGCGCTGCTCCCGACCGCGACGCTCAGTGCCCAATACGGAACCGTGGGACTCGCGGGAAACTCCAAACCTCTGCCCACAATACCCGTTGCAGGAGCTCCAGTGGTCGACGCCAACGGTAATCCCGTCCCGGGTCTGTTCCTCCCGAGTCTCGCTCGTGCCTCAAACGTAACCAACTTCGCTGGCTTCAGCGATGCCATGAAGATGGTGCTTCACAACGACTTTCCGGACTATGCTGCGCAAGTCAGCATCACCATTCCGATTCGCAACCGCTCGTTGCAGGCCGACAATCAGCGCTCGCAGCTCGTCCAGCGCCAGATCGAGATGGAAGTGCAACAATTGAAGAACGCCGCCTTGCTGGACGTGCGCAACACCTACATCGCCTTGGAACAGGATCGCGCGCGTGTGGCTGCCGCCTCCAAGGCGAGTGAATTGCAACGCCAGACTTTTGAGGCCGAGCAGAAGAGGTACCAACTGGGTGCATCGACCGTTTACCAAGTGATCTTGACCCAGCGCGACTATATCACCGCCCAGGGCACGGAGCTCCGCGCGCTTGCTGATCTGCTTGAAGCCAGGGCCAACTACGAGCGCGCCGTTGGCAAGACCTTGGAAGTCAATCACGTCACCGTTGCCGACGCCGAAGGCGGCGCAATCGACCGCGAAACGCTCATCCCAGGAACATTGCACGGCCAGGTCGTTGGTGTGGACAAACTCTTCTCCGGCACCAATGCCGGCCAGAAATAACTCGCAGCAAGCTGCGGGGATAAACTTTGCGTCCCGGGGCGGGCCGATCTAGACACGATGACCTTCTGCCCTCTCCACTACGTGGCGGCACTTCGTCGCCGGCAGCCCTAGCGTTGCCGCTCGCCAGCGGGTTCTGCCACAATTCGATATCCCCATACGCGAGAGAACCCGCAAGGCTAGCGCCCCACGTTACAATCCCCGTGCATGCCATGTCAGGCTTGTGTGCCGATTCTCGCCGGTGCCGCAGGTGTTTGCAGGTGTTGTCGAAGCTTGCCCGTCCTCTACCTTTCGCATAGCATTGGTGGTGTAGACGTCCTACGCATTGGCTCGCGCACTTGAGGAGAAGCTCCGGAATGAGCGATAAGCCAAAAGCATCGACAGAGACCTTAACGCCCGCCGAAACTTCCGCCCCGCACCGCCAGCCCTCGGCCAAAGAACTCGACTGGGAGAGGAACATTCTTCAGCCGACTTTGGCAAAGAGCCCCGAAAGAACTCACCATTTCACAACCACCTCCGGTCATCCGACTCGCCGCCTTTACACGCAAGCCGATTTGCCGAACTGGGATCCCGACCGCGATTTAGGCATGCCTGGTGTTCCCCCCTATACTCGCGGAATCCATCCCACGATGTACCGCACGCGCCTCTGGACGATGCGCCAGTTTGCGGGCTTTGGCACCGCGGAAGACACCAACGCTCGTTTCCGCTACCTCCTCTCGCAAGGTCAAACGGGCCTCTCCACAGCCTTCGACCTACCGACTCTGATGGGTTATGACTCTGACCATCCGCTCTCGGAAGGAGAAGTCGGGAAATGCGGCGTGGCCATCAGCTCCCTCGCCGACATGGAAGTGCTTTTTGACAAAATCCCGCTGGCGAGCGTAACCACCTCCATGACCATCAATTCGCCGGCGGCGGTCATCTGGGCGATGTACCTGGCGGTGGCGGAGAAGCAGGGTGCGGATTGGAGGAAAATCTCTGGCACACTGCAGAACGACATCCTCAAAGAGTACATCGCGCAAAAGGAATACATCTACCCGCCCGAGCCTTCCATGCGGTTGGTCATCGACACCTTTGAATTCGGCGTCAAAAACACTCCCAAGTTCAACACCATTTCGATCAGCGGCTACCACATCCGCGAGGCAGGCTCCACGGCGATTCAAGAATTGGCTTTTACCCTGCGCGACGGACTCGAGTATGTCGAATGGGGAATGCGTCGCGGCCTTGAGGTGGACCAATTTGTACCCCAGCTTTCCTTTTTCTTCAACGCGCACAATGATTTCTTCGAGGAGATTGCTAAGTATCGTGCCGCGCGGCGCATCTGGCATAAGGCCATGGTCGAGCGCTTCCAATCGAGCAATCCGCGCTCCTGGGGGCTGCGCTTCCACACCCAGACAGCGGGCTGTTCGCTCACGGCCCAGCAGCCGTACAACAACGTCGTTCGGACGGCCATTCAAGCGCTTGCTGCGGTGATGGGCGGCACGCAATCCTTGCACACCAACTCTCTTGATGAAGCTTGGGCTTTGCCGACAGAGTTTGCCGCCACGATTGCCCTGCGCACCCAGCAAATCATCGCGCACGAAACCGGCGTAACCAATACGGTCGACCCGCTCGGCGGGTCTTACTTCGTGGAAACGCTCACGAACGAGGTCGAGCGCGGCGCTTGGGACCACATCGAACGAATTGACGCCATGGGGGGTATGGTTGCGGCCATCGAGCGCGGTTACCCACAGCGCGAGATCGCGGAAGCCTCTTACCGGTACCAAATGGCGGTGGAAAAAAAAGAAAAAATCATCGTGGGCGTGAACGATTTTATTTCGGAAGAGAAGCCGCTCGAGATCCTGCAAATTGACGAGACGGTCGCGCGGCGCCAGGCCGAGCGCCTCCGTAAACTCCGCGCCGAGCGTTCGCAAGCGGAGGTGGAGCGCCGACTTGGCGCGCTGCGCAACGCCGCCAAGGGCAACGAAAATCTCATGCCGTTCATTTTCGATGCCGTGAAGGCCTACGCAACGTTGGGAGAAATTTGCGACGCCATGCGCGACGTGTTCGGCACCTACGAAGAAGTCGCCATCACCTAGCCCATGCCGGAAAAGAAGATAAGGGTTCTGATTGCTAAGCCCGGGTTGGACGGCCACGACCGCGGCGCCAAGGTGATTGCGCGGGCGCTACGCGATGCCGGCATGGAAGTCATCTACACGGGCCTGCGCCAGACTCCAGAGATGATTGCTTCTGCTGCGCTTCAGGAAGACGTCGACGTCATCGGCCTCTCCATTCTCTCGGGCGCGCATAACACGATTTGCCCGCAGCTTATGAATCTTCTGCGAGAAAAAGGCATGAGTGATGTCACGGTCCTGGTCGGCGGCATCATTCCTGAAGCCGACATCTCCGGCTTAAAGAAATCGGGCATCGCCGAGATTTTCCTCCCCGGCACTTCCACGCAAGAGATCGTAGACTTTATCCACAAGCGCGTTCCGCAGGGCTGAGCGCCGAAATGAATCCACGGCGGACCTCCAACCGATGCGACTTCGTGACGAGGTGGCGCAGCAGGCGCTAAATTGCCGTTTACGAAGGCCTTTATGACCATTCTCGGCACAATTTCTGGCCTTCTTTGGATCACGTCTGCTCCCCTGGCCGGCCGCAAGTGTGTCGCGCTTAGCGCTTTTCCCTATCACGATACATTTGCCGTACGCCGCGCATGAGCCGTTTGATTCGCTGCCTTTCGTTTTGTCTTGCTTCTGGGTCGATCTTGCGCTCGAGAAATTCCAGTTCGCGTTGAACTTTCCGCCAGTTTTCGAGCCGCCCCAGATCGAGCGCACCTGTTTGGATGGCCGCTTGCACCGCGCACCCCGGCTCTCTTCCGTGGGTGCAATTGGTGAACCGGCAGCACGCCGCAAACGCTTCGATTTCCGCAAAAGTTTGGGAGATTCCTTCGTTTGCGTCCCAGAGCTGCAATTCGCGCAGCCCCGGCGTGTCCATGAGCAGCGCGCCGCCTGGTAAGGCAAACAGTTGCCTCGCGGTCGTGGTGTGCCGTCCCCGGCTGTCGGATTCGCGCACCTGCTCGACTTCCTGGAGGTCACGCCCCAGCAAACGGTTGACGATCGTGGACTTTCCCACTCCCGAGGAACCCAACAGGACCAGCGTTTGCCCTCGGCCCAAATATCTCACCAATTCTTCGAACCCTTGTGCGGTCTTTGCGCTGACTGCGCATACCGGGACGCCCCTGCCAACTTTCTCGATTTCGTCTACTTTTTCTTCAAGACACTCGCAGGCATCCGCCTTGTTCAAGATGATCACGGGCTTCGCGCCGGACTCCCAGCATTGCGCCAGATACCTCTCGACGCGCCTGGGGTTGAAATCACCGTCGAGTGCGGAAACGAGCAGGGCCGTATCCACATTCGCGGCGATCACTTGTTCGGCAGGCTTCTTCCCCGCCATCTTCCGCACAAACTGGCTGCGGCGAGGCAGCACTTCGCGAATCATCGCAGCACCGCCCTGGTCCTGAAGCTCGGCGGCGACCCAGTCGCCCACAGCAGGCCAATCCGCCCCTTCTTCCGCTGCCAAGCGCAGCTTGCCTGTTGCTTCTGCCGCCGACTCGCCAAAGTTACCGGCAACACGCCAAACTCCTCGACTCTGCGCGACGACTCGTGCCGGGACTGCCTTCTCGCGATCCATAGCGCGCCAGATTGCTTCGAAGTAGCTATTCCATCCCCAATGAAAAATCGACACGGCAGTATCCTCCCGCGGCAATGACACGACACACGGCCGCAGCTAGTGCCCAAGCAAAGCAGCCCTTATTGGAGTGAGTAAGAGATGCGGGGAAGGTGTGATTCCGTCAGTTAGTTCAGTGGAGCCGCGGAGGCACACCCACCCGCCGGAACTTCGGTGAGCGTTCGCACAGGCGCCTCCTTGACGGAATTGAGCAAGCCAGCAATGAAAGCTTGCTCCGATTCACATCCTAACGGGAGAACTGGGTCCCGTCAATTCTTTTGCTTTTTCGTCTTTTTCGTCTTGTATTTCTCAGTTACTGGACCAGCCTGCCTTCGGCATCCCGGATTTCCATCTTGCCAAGATTCAGCTTCTTCATTTCGTCTTCGATCTTGGCCTTGTCTCCCACCGCTAGGACCACGATCTTATCCGGGTGAATGTATTTCTGCGCCATCGCTTGCGCTTGCACGGGGCTCACGGCATCGACCTCTTCCGGCAATTTCGAGAAATAGTCCAGCGGCAAATCGTAGATGAAGAGTTCGGCAAACGTCCCGGCAGCTTCGGTGCCTCGTTCAAACCGCCCGGGCATGGACCGCGTGATGGAATCTTTCGAGAGCTTCATCTCGTCCGCGTTCATCTGCGTGTCACGCATGCGACGCAGTTCGTTGAATATCTCCGACGTCGCCGGCGCCGTCACATCTGTCCGCACTGCCGAATACGCGAGAAACGGACCCGGCTGCCGGTGATAAGCGAAGGTTGAACCCGCTCCGTATGTGTAGCCATGGGCCTCACGCAGATTCATGTTGATGCGGCTCGAGAACAATCCGCCCAGTTCGGTATTCATCACTTCGAGCGGCACATAGTCCGGAGTCGAGCGTGCTGCTCCAAGCTCATAGCACTCCAGGGCGGTTTGGGGAGCACCCGGCCGGTCGACGAGAATCAGGCGCGCATCGCTGGTCTCGAGCGTTCCGAACGCCGCGCCCGCGGGCTTTCCCTCCTTCCACCCACCGAACTCCTTCTCGAGCAGGGGTTTCAGTGTCTCGAACTTGATGTTTCCGGCAATGACGAGCGCCGCGTCATTCGGGAAATAATGGTCCTGCCAGAACTTCAGCAAGTCGTCCCGCGAAATCGTTTTGAGTGATTCCGCCGTCCCAATGTCCGGGTATCCGTAAGGGTGATGGGGCCCATACAGCGCCGTCCTCATCACGCGGGTCGCCACGGTGAAAGGATCATCCTTTTCCTGCACCAGCGCGGCTTCTCGCTCTCTTCGGACGCGCTCGATTTCGGCATTGGGAAAAGTCGGGTGCAGTGCAATGTCGGCCAGTAATTCGAAGGCATCGGGAAAGCTCCGTGTGAGGGCCAGGGTGCCAACGATGGAACTGTCCATTGAAGATCTAGACCAAAGCGCGGCTCCCAGGTCTGCGGCGCGATCGGCAATCTGCAAAGCACTGCGCGTGGTCGTTCCCTGCTGCAGCATGCGCGACGTGAAGCTTGCGAGGCCCGGTTTGCCCGCAGGGTTCGCGCCGCTTCCCGAACGCAACACCAGAGCCGCTGCCACCAACGGCAGCCCCGGGCGCTCGTTGTAGAGGACGCTCAAACCATTGGAAAGCTTGAGTTCCTGCGGGACCGGCAAATGCAGCGGGCTCGCGGGGCCAGGTTTTGGCGTTTCCTTCCGCCACTCCGCATCCGGATTCACAGGCTCGCCGCCCACCTTTGCGGTGTCCTTGGCTTCCGCTTTCGGCGTCGGCACTTCCGACCCAAGGTCCGGTTTGCCGGGCACGCCGTATACCACCACACGCTGGTTGCTGCTGAGCTGCGTCTGGGCAAAAGCCTTCAGTGATTCCACGGACGCGTTTTCATAGCGCGCAATGTCTGCGGCAAGAAAATCAGGCGTTCCAAGGTAATGGTTGTAGCTGTTCAAGCGATCCGCAACGCCGCCAGATCCTCCCAGTGTTTCGAGCCCTTCGATAACGCGCGACTCGAGTACGTTTCGCGCGCGCTGCAACTCTTCTTCCGTCGGGCCATTGGTGCGGAATGCCTCGAGTTCCGTGTTGACGGCTTTTTCGAGGTCTTCCGGCTTCACTCCCGGGCGCGCGGTCGCCTGCACCTGAAACTCCGAACCCAGCATCAGCGATTGCTGGTTGGCCGCTACATCCAGCGCGATCTGCTTTTCGTAGACGAGCTTCTTGTAAAGCCGGCTGGACTTCCCGCCTCCCAACACCGTGGCGGCAAGGTCCGCCTCCGCATCACCCGGCTTGAAAATGGGCGAGGTGAGCCACGCCTCGTACACCCGCGGGAGTTGCACGTTGTCTTGAATGACGGCGCGGCGCTCGGAAGTGATCGGCGGGGTTTTGGCGGTGATCCTCGGCACATTGTCGCCGCGCTTGAGTGGGCCAAAATACTTTTCCACGAGTTCTCTGGCACGCTCCGGCTGAAAGTCACCCACAATAGCAAGGCTGGCATTGTTGGGGGCGTAGTACAGCCTGAAGAAATTCCTCACATCTTCCAGCTTTGCGGATTGGATGTCCTCATGCGAACCCATGACGTCGCCGTAATACGGGTGGCCCTTGGGATAGAGCAAATGGAACATTCCCTCTTCCACGATTCCATAAGGCGCGTTTTCCATGCTTTGGCGACGCTCGTTGCGCACAACGTCCTGTTGGTTGGAAAGGTTGGCCTGATCCAGCTTGTCGGGCAGATACCCCATGCGGTCCGATTCCAACCAGAGCGCCAACGCCAACTGGTTCGATGGAAGAGTTTCGTAGTAGTTGGTGCGGTCGAAATCGGTGGTGCCATTGATATCGCTCGCTCCCGCAGCTTCCAGAAAATGGAAGTGCGCATTTCCCGGGACGTGACGCGAACCTTCGAACATCATGTGCTCGAAAAGATGCGCGAAGCCTGTGCGGCCGGGCAATTCGTTCGCAGGCCCTACGTGGTACCACAGATTGACCGCACCAGCGGCAGCCGGTGGTCTTCGGAAAGGATGACGTCCAGGCCGTTCTCGAGCTTGTATTTTTCGAACTTCAGCTGCGGGGTTTCAAGCGGCGCGGGCTTGGCGGCAGGTTTCTTTGTCTGCGTCGGGGCCGGAGCCTTTTTTGCGCCCGACGCCGTGGATTGCGCCGGGGCCGCCTGCTGCGCGGCGGACGGGATCGCGAAAATCCAAAACGCCGCGGCTCCGAGCGACAAGACACTCTTCGAATAGGCTTTCATCAAAGTTCCTTTCGACTGGACACAGATTGAGCTTAACCGCTGGACCACGCTCGCAGGTTGCTTGAGGAACCCATCCCTAGCTTACCATTATAAGGCCCCTCTTTCTTTTCCTTCCGAGTGCAGTGCAGTGCAGTAGTGTGCAGTGCAAGGTCGTTTTGCCCGACGCGCTACAACTTAATTTCGCTGATTTGGATGACGGGCTGGATGTTCGTGTAATTGGGAACATCGCTCATGATTTCCTGCGAGTGCGGCCCAAAAGCGGATTGAAACGCTTCCACAGAATCGAATTGCAGCTGTCCGATCGCCAGATAGGGAGCGGGAGAGCCGGGCGTCGCGCCGGCGATTCCATGCTCTACGGCGACGCCCTCGAGCGCTGGTCCCAGCAGCCTGCGTACCAAAGGGATATGTGTGTCGCAGTAGTAGCGGATGTCAAAATAGCCGCCAGAGGTGTTCGGATACACGACGGTGACTTTGATCATGGTCTCCCTCGGTCGTTTTCCCGTAAGGCCGCGAATTAGACTGCTCTGAGAGGTCCGCGTCAAGCTTAACCACGCTTTGCTACCGCCCCGGCATGGGTTCCGGTTCGCGCGACGCGCGCAAACCACGTATACTGTGAGCCAAGGCTAAGTAGCATCTATCTTATGAGTATCCAACGCCCGACATGGCGTGAGGCTATAGCGTGGCCGGTTCCGTCCTGAAAACTGCCGCAAATCGCAAATCTCCCGACTTCGAAAAGAACACCCGCCGCATCGTCGATCTCCTCACGGAAATTAAGAATGAGGAAGAACAGATTCGCCAGGGCGGCGGCCCCAAGGCAATCGAGGCCCAGCACAAAAAAGGCCGCCTGACGGCGCGTGAGCGCATCTCGAAGCTGAGCGATCCCAACTCGCCATTCTTCGAGCTCGGCATTTATGCGGCGTTTGAAATGTACGAAGAGTGGGGCGGCGCGCCTTGTGCCGGCACGATCACCGGGCTCGCCAAAGTTTGCGGTCGCACTTTCATGATCATCGCCAACGACGCCACCGTGAAAGCCGGCGCGTTTTTTCCCATGACCGCGAAAAAAGTGATTCGCGCTCAGAATATCTCGATCGACAATCACATTCCGACAATTTATCTGGTCGATTCCGCGGGCGTGTTTCTTCCGTTGCAGGAAGATGTTTTTCCTGATACCGACGACTTTGGCCGCGTCTTTCGCAACAATGCGATCATGAGCGCTATGGGCATTCCGCAGATTACCGCCATCATGGGCATGTGCGTGGCGGGAGGCGCGTATCTTCCGGTGATGTGCGATCACATCCTCATGACCGAAGGGTCGGGACTGTTTCTCGCCGGTCCCGCGCTGGTGCAGGCCGCCATCGGGCAAAAGTCGTCCGCCGAAGATCTGGGCGGCGCGAAAATGCATTCGCAAATCAGCGGGACCGTGGATTTTCGTGAGCCGGATGACCAGGCGTGTCTTGATCGCATTCGCGCGCTCGCGGATAAGCTGGGAGCGCCGAATCCCTCGCCATTCAGCCATGTGCGGCCGCGCGACCCGCTTTATTCCGCCGAGGAAATCTACGGCATTTTTTCCAGCGATCCGGCGAAACAGTATGATACGCACGAAATCATCGGGCGCATCGTGGACGCCGGTGAATTCGACGAGTATCGAGCCGAATACGGCGAAACGCTGCTCTGCGGCTATGCGCGCGTTGGCGGGTGGGCAGTTGGTCTTGTCGCCAACCAAAAGAAGCACGTGCAAACGCAGGCGCGCGGATCGGACCAAAAACGCATGGAATTTGGCGGAGTAATTTATACCGAATCGGCCGAGAAAGCCGCTCGCTTCATTATGGACTGTAACCAGAACCGTATCCCACTTGTGTTTTTGCACGATGTGAACGGCTTTATGGTCGGCAAGGACGCCGAGTGGAGCGGCATCATCCGCGCGGGCGCGAAAATGGTCAATGCCGTGGCCAACAGCGTGGTCCCCAAGATTGCCGTGATTTGCGGTGGCAGCTTCGGCGCCGGACATTACGCGATGTGCGGGAAAGCGTATGATCCCCGGTTCATTTTTGCCTGGCCCACGGCGCGCTACGCGGTGATGAGCGGCGATTCCGCGGCCGGCACACTCGTGGAAATCAAGCTCAAACAACTCGAGCGCGAAGGCAAGAAAGTCGACGAAAAGCAAAAGAAAGAACTGTACGAATCCGTCCGCGCAACCTATGAACACCAAAGCGATCCTCGCTACGCGGCAGCACGGCTGTGGGTAGATGCCATTATCGATCCTGCCCATACGCGCGAAGCATTGATCTGGGCGCTCGAAGCGGCGTCACTCAATCCCTATATCCCGGAATTCAAAACAGGGGTGCTTCAGACATGATCCACACAACGTTTGATCTAGGCCACCGGCCTTTCTTGGGCGTGGCTCATTTACCTTTACCCTGTCCCGCGCCTCTGTGTTCCGGGACGGTCAACACAACAGACGTCTTTCATCGTCACACAAAACATGGCTGAATCTATAAAACTGGTCGAATGCCCCCGGGATGCATGGCAGGGACTGCAAGAATTCATTGCCACGGAGTACAAAGCCGAGTATTTGAAGGAGCTTGTGGTCGCCGGCTTCCGCCACATTGACGCGGTCAGCTTTGTTTCACCCAAGCATGTCAAGCAAATGGCGGACAGCGAAGAGGTAATGGCTAAACTCAACTCCGCCCTTTCCGCAGATACCGTGCCGCCGGAAATCATCGGAATCGTCGTCAATGAAAAAGGATTCGAACGTGCCTTGGCCACGCCGGGCGTGACCACCATCGGCTATCCGTATTCCATCTCCGCGTATTTCCGTCGCGCCAACGCTAACATGACGCGGGCGGAATCTCGCGCGCTGGTCGAAAAACTGAAAAAGGAAACTGCGGCGGCTAATCGCGGCTTGGTCGTTTATATTTCGATGGCCTTTGGCAACCCTTATGACGAGCCCTGGGGGCCGGAGATCGTTGCCGATACCTTGGAGTGGCTCAAGGACATCCGCGTTCGCACGGTTTCTCTGGCCGACACGGTTGGCACGGCCACGCCGCAACTGGTCGGCGACCTCTTCCGTCAGGTGAAAGATCATGTTGCGGGAATCGAACTCGGAGTTCACTTGCACAGCCGGCCGGAAAATGCGGAAGAAAAAGTCCTGGCGGCTTACGAAGCCGGATGCCGCCGCTTTGACAGTGCCCTTACCGGCCTCGGCGGCTGTCCGTTCGCCGGCGACAAGCTGGTGGGCAACATCCCGACCGAGAATGTGCTCGAGGCGCTACGCAAGACGGGCGCCGATCCCGGCATCGAGGCCGGGCGGCTCTCCAAAGCCCTCGCCATGACCAGTGAAATTCGCGCAAAATACGCCCATGCTCCACTCGTGAACTGAGAGGAGATTTGACTCATGTATTCCACGCTTCTTCTTGATATCTCCGGCGCTGTCGCCACCATTACCCTGAATCGTCCCGACAAGCGCAACGCCATCTCCGCGACGATGATGGCCGAGTTGCAAACCGCGCTCGATGACATAGAAAAAAGTCATGCGCGCGTAGCCATTCTCACCGGAGCAGGCACGGCGTTTTGTTCCGGCATGGACCTGGAAATGCTTGCCGCGATTGCGGGTCAGTCGCCTGCGGAAAATCAGGAGGATTCCCGGCGCATGGCGAAAATGTTCCGCCGCATCTGGAGCTTTCCGCGGCCGACGATCGCCGCGGTCAATGGCGCCGCTCTCGCAGGCGGCTGCGGAATTGCCACGTTGTGCGATTTCACGCTGGCGGTTCCCGAGGCGAGGTTTGGCTATACGGAAGTCAAAATCGGATTTTTGCCGGCCCTAGTCTCCGTTTTTCTGATTCGTCAAATCGGAGAGAAGCGCACCCGGGACCTGCTGCTCACCGGGCGGATCATGGAAGCGGAGGATGCCAGGGCCATCGGCCTGGTCAATGAAATCGTTGCGGCGGAAAAGCTTCTTACGCGATCGAGGGAGCTTGCCGACCTTTTGATTGCCGCGAGCCCCGCAAGCCTCTCGCGCGCGAAACGTTTGATGACCTCCGCGGCGGCGCCCGCCGTCGACCACGACCTCGAGCGCGCGATCCTCGAAAATGCGCGCATTCGCTGCACCCCCGATTTCAAAGAAGGCCTCGCTTCTTTCCTGGAAAAACGCAAACCGGTCTGGCAAGGCAAGCCGGAATAGGCAGAGAGAATCGCATGCTCGAATATCACGATGCGAAGGTGCGTGTTCGCTATGCGGAGACCGACCAGATGGGCGTGGTCTATCACGCGAATTTTCTGGTGTGGTTCGAGGTGGGCCGCGTGGAATTGATGCGCGCGCTGGGCGTGGAATACAAAAAGATGGAAAAGGAAGACGACTGCCACATCGTGGTGGCCGACGTGCACTGCCGCTATCATCACTCCGCGCGCTACGACGAAGTCTTGCGCATTCGCACGCGCATCGCGGAGTCGAAGAACCGCGTGGTGGTGTTTTCCTACGAAGTGATTCGCGATGCGGACGGTCAAGTGCTGGCCAACGGCGAAACCACACATGTGATTTGCGGAAGCAACGGACGTCCAAAACTTATGCCGGAAAAATATAGAAAGATCATGGTTGCGGCAGGCGTGCCTGAACCGCATCGGAGCCGCCCATGAGCGTTTTGTTGACGGGCAACGATCTGACCTTTGCGCAACTCTATGCCGTGGCCCTCGGAGGCGAAGACACGGGACTGGCGCCCGCGTCTTTCGAAAAGATGAATGCCTCCCGCGCGGCGGTGGAACGCCTTCTGGCTTCCGGCGCAACTGCATATGGGATAAATACCGGCTTTGGGAAGCTCGCGTCCGTGCGCATTTCTCCCGACGAGGTGCGCCAACTGCAAGTGAATCTCGTGCGCTCACACGCGAGCGGCGTCGGCCCATCGCTCGGCGAAGCCGAAACCCGGGCGATGATGCTGTTGCGGGCCAACGCCTTGGCGAAAGGACTGAGCGGCGTGCGGCCGCGTGTCGTGGAAACGCTGTGCCAGATGTTGAACGGGAAAGTGCACCCTGTCATTCCGTCGCAAGGCTCGGTCGGCGCCTCCGGGGACCTCGCCCCTCTGGCGCATCTGGCGCATGTGATGATTGGCGAGGGGCAGGCGAGGTTTCGCAACGAAACTTTGCCGGGCGGCGAAGCCATGAAGCGCGCCGGCATCGCTCCGATCGAGTTGCAGGCGAAAGAAGGACTTTCGCTGCTGAACGGCACGCAGGGAATGCTGGCGCTTCTGAGCCTCGCGTTGCAGCAAGCCGACATTCTCGTGGACACTGCCGATGTGGCCGCGGCACTGTCGCTCGATGCCCTGCGCGGCAGCCCCGGCGCCTTCGACAGAAGAATCATGCACGCGCGTGCCTATCCCGGGGCTGCCACGACGGCCCGCAACCTTGCGCGTCTGAACGAAGGGAGCCAGATTCGCGAATCGCACCGGGCGGCGGAGACAGATCCGCGCGTGCAGGATGCCTACAGCGTGCGCTGCACGCCGCAAGTGCACGGCGCGGTGCGCGACGCGCTCGGGCAAGCGCGAGAAATTGCCGCGGTGGAGCTGAACAGCGCGACGGACAACCCATTGGTGTTCGTGGGCGATGGCGCGGCGGGCGACATCATCAGTGGCGGCAACTTTCATGGTCAGCCACTGGCGATGGCAGCCGACCAAGTGGCAATTGCAATCGCCACCCTGGGCGGCATTGTCGAGAGGCGGGTCGAGCAAATGACTAATCCTTTAACCAGCATGTTGCCCGCATTCCTCGCGCCGGAGCCAGGACTGAATTCCGGGTTTATGATTGCGCAGGTGACCGCCGCGGCGCTGACCAGCGAGAACAAAGCGCTGGCGACACCGCACTCGGTCGATTCGATTTCTACTTCCGGGAACCAAGAAGATTACGTCTCCATGGGAATGAGCGGGGCGCGGCGGCTCGAGGGGATGCTCAAAAACCTGCGAAATACGATTGCGATTGAGCTGTTGTGCGCCTGCCAGGGGGTGGACCTGCTCGCGCCGCTGAAAACCGGAAACCTGGCCATGAAGGCCTATGAAGCGGTGCGCTCGAAATCGCGCATGCTGTCCGTGGATCGGCCCCTCGCGGCGGATATCGAAGCCGTGTCCGCCTTGATTGCCGAGGGAGCCATTGCTCGAGCCCTCGACTGACCCGGCCCGCCGAGCCTTCGAGTCCTCTCCAATGCCAAAAAGCTACTTGGGTTTCGTCGTGAGGAGTTCGAGCTCGTCGAGCGTGCGCGGCCAATCTTCACCGAGAAGGCGAGAGAGAGCACGGTCGGCGAGGAGTTTTCCGCCGGTCTGGCACGCGGGGCAGTAATTGGTTTCATTGGAGGCGTAACGGATGCGCTGGACCTTCGTTCCGCAACGCGGGCACTGCTGTTTGTAGCGACCGTGAACGGCCATGCCTTCGCGAAAGGCGGTGACGTTTTCGGGGAATCTTCCTCCTGCTTCCCGGCGGAGGCGCTCGGTCCAACGCGCAAGGGTTGTGCGCGCAGCCTCAAAAAGGCGATCTATTTCCGGGGCTGCGAGTTTCCGGGTAAACGCAAGAGGCGAAAGTTTTGCCTCGAACAGGATTTCGTCGGAGTAGGCGTTGCCGATGCCGCTGAAAAGACGCGGGTCGGTGAGGGCGCGCTTCAGCGTGTGATTTGCCGAGAGTAGAACGGCAGCGAATTGCTCCGAGTCGGAGACGAGAACCTCAATGCCACCGGGGTCCAACTCGCGAAGTCCAGCCTTGCCCGAAACAACATGGAGCGAGGCGCGTTTTTGGGAGCCAGCCTCGGTCCAGAGAAGCGATCCCACGGGAAAGTCAAACGCCGCGAGGCCCCGGGGCGGGGAGACCTTCACGCCGCGGGCCCGCCAGTGAAGTCTGCCCGCAATCATCAAATGCAAAACGAGCCAGAGGTCGCCTTCGAGGCCAATGCAAATCCGTTTCCCGACGCGGCGTAAACGCAGGACTTTTTTGCCGGTGGCGCTGCCGAGCGGGGGCGTCGCCGTACGCAACAGAAACGGGCTAACGACGCGCACGCGTTCCAGCGTTTGACCGAGAATGCGCTTCTCGAGCGCTTCGATGTAAATGGTGATGTCCGGCAACTCCGGCATGGGATCCTTCAAGCATTCTCAGGATAACGCTGCAGCAACTACGGATGGTGGAAATGAGGGAGGACTTTTTCGCCGAACAGACGAGCCTGCTCGAGGCGGTCGTCGCCCCAGAGTTCCAGCATCATCTGGGTGCAGCCCGCGGCGCGATATTCCTCGAGTTTTTCGATGCACTGTTTTGGCGAACCCGCGATGGGACAAACCTTCTCGAGCGTCGAATCGGAGAGGGCGCGCGCAGCGGCTTTGCGGCCGCCTTTTTCCATAGCGTCGGCGATGGGCTCGATTTCTTCGCGCGTTAGCCCGGCGCACTCCAGTAGTGTGTCCGCCGAGCCCTTGATGTTTTGCACTTTGTTGGCGAGGTACATGGCGGCCATTTCGCGGGCTCCTTCACGAGCGGTTCTTGGATCTTCGCCGACGCTGCCAATCACCACACAACCAAGATCGAGCTGAGAGGCGTCGCGGCCGGCCTTCTTCGCGCCATCCTCCATGACTTTGCGCGAATACCTGGCAAATTTCGGCGTGGTGATGCTTGCGGTGAGCAAGCCCTGCGTCATGGCGCCAGCGAGCCGCTGCAGGACCGGGCCGGTGGCGCCAACGTAAATCGGCGGCAGCCAGCGCGGCACGCGCGCGTCGGATTTCAGGGCCGGTGCAAAGGCCTGAAACGCTTTGCCTTGATACTTCACCTCGTTGCCGGAGAGCATGTCCTTGATAATCTCGATGCTTTCGCGCATCACGGTGGCCGGTCCGACGTCCCTGCCCTTCTCGCCTTCGCCAATTTCCTTCATAAAGATCTTCGATGCGCCGAGACCGAGAAGAAAGCGTCCCTCACCGGCAGCTTCCTGGAGGATGCGCGCCTCCATGGCAATCTGCACCGGATGACGGGTGTAGGGCGAAATGATGCCCCAGGCGATGACGATTCTTTTTGTTTCGCGCGCAATGATGGCCGTCGCGGCGGTGGAGGAACGCGCCTCCATCGAGTGCTTGCGCCACCAGGGGTAAGCCTCTGCCAGCCAGAAGACGTCGAAGCCGGCAGCGTCACACGCCTGCGCCATATGCACGGTCTCGTCGAGCGGCTCCATACTCAATTGCAGAACGCCAATTTTGAACGGAAGACTCATCGCTCCTTTTTAGGCTCGCTCAGGAGCCATCATCACGCACTGTTCCTCCTTGCCAGGTGGGCCGTAAAGCCTCTTCGTGGTCCTCCGCTGAAGTAGGGCGGCTGTGGGAGGAACCCACCGAAGCCATCTCGGGAAAACAAACCGAGAGGCCGTAGGAATCCTCGCCGCTTGCGGCGGGGAGGATGTCAACAAATCATTTCCCTATAGCAGTCGTTGGAGCAAAAGCCTTCCCGATCGTACAAGCTTATGGCGCCAGGCTCGGAATGAAGCCACACTCTCCCCACGCGTCGAGCCTTGGCAAAGGCCAGGATCTTTCTGAGCATGCGACGGCCGAGTCCCTTGCGCCGCCAATCGACCGCCGTGTACATGCCCATCAAGTACGCCTCCTTTCCTGAGAGATTGCCCCGGTAGGGAGGACGCGCGTAAAAGGCGAGGCCTCCGCACGCTACCGCTTGACCTCGAATCTTGCCGATGAATCCCACATATCGTCCGGCCTTCAATTCCCTGTGAAAGTACCGCCGGATCGCGCCCATCAGATCTTTCCCCTCGGTTTTACTGTGCACGTTGCCGACTTCTTTCAGTAGCGCCATTCTCATCTCGACCAATGTGGCGATGTCTTGCCGCTCCGCCCTGCGAACCAGCATCTTTGGCTCGTACTTTTTTGGCATCGGAGCCCTCTCTCTCGCAATAGGCATCGGCAACCCTGAAAGAAAGTATTCAAGGGTCGGTCCAGGAATGTTCGAGCCCTTTGATCAATTGCCACATGGCCCGATTCAGGGGAGTCGGCACTCCGGTCTTCTTTCCCCATTCCACAATCGCGCCGTTCATGAAGTCGACCTCGGTTTGCCGTTTGGCCAGCACGTCCTGCAGCATGCTGGCGTGGTGCTTGCCCGGAGCGCTTGCCCCCCTTTCCACCAGCTCGCGCGGGTCGCCGTGAAGTTCGATTCCCAGAGCCCTGGCCACAGCTTCCCCTTCCGCGATGAGGTCGTTGAAAAGCGCTCCGGTCGAAGGGAGGCGAGTGGCGGCGCGATGGTGGAGGAGCGTAAGGGCGCCCACGGGATTTGTCGAGGCGTTGAAGATCAGCTTCGTCCATTGCGCGCCCCGTGCGTCTTCGAGCGGGATAACCTGCATGCCGCCGCGATTGAGCAGGCCCGCAAGCTGCTCGACAAACTCATAGGGCGTGTTCGTGGGCTCGAAGGGCCCGATCCAGGTGTCGCCGTTGATGTCAAAGCCGACGTGTCCCGGTCCGATAAGATGGCCTGCCGGAAACGTCGTTCCGCGAATCACGTATCGGACATGCTCGGCAAGAATCTCTTCATTGCCAACGCCGTTCTGCACCGAGCACACCGCGCTGGCTAGACCGAAGATGTGTTTCGTTTGCTCGATCGCACGGCGCGTGTGCGTGCTTTTCGTGGCAACAATGCCAAGATCGCAAGCCGGAATCTGTGAGACGTCCGAGGTCGCCTCGAGGTGCACCGTAAAATCCGCCGCGCCGCTGATGCGCAGGCCGCGCTCATGAATGGCGCGAACGTGCTCTTTGTTCACGTCGTAAGCGTAGACTTCGACTTCTTCCAGTCGTGCAAGATGCGCCCCGAAGATGCTGCCAATCGCGCCGCAGCCGACGATGCAGACCTTCACGCTCATGCGGCCTCCGATGCCGCAAGTCCTGCGAGCTCAGCCGCAAGCAAATCTGGCCGAGAAAGGAAGGGACAGTGCCCACCGGGAATCTCGATCGGTTCGACGCCGAGCAACCTCCGGCTGGCTCCCCACGACCATCGAGGGTTGAAGGTCCGGTCTTCGGCACAAACGATGGATTGGCTGGGCACGGCGGGCCATTTCTCAAGCGGTGGTGCTTCCGTAGCCACGCGGCTAGAGGCTTGCGGGCGCAGGTGCCTGATGGCCTCTTCGGCGAGCGTCCGATCGCAATCGTGGAAGAAGTAGTCGAGTGCATCCTGGCGATTCCGAGACGGATCTTTCCCGGGCCAGTCCGGCTGGAACATGTCGCGTTCTTCCCCGCGGAAACGGTCGAACAAGCTCCTCCCGAGCTTGGGGATGGCCGCCGCAAGAAACACCAGCAGCTCGACAGGGCGGCGGGAAGCCACGACCGGGATCACCATTCCCGCCATCGAGTGACCAACCAAAATGGGCGGCTCGTCGAGATTCGCGAGTGCGCTCACAACCGCATCGGCATATTCGTTCGCACCGGCGGCCGCATCGCTCAATGGCAAATCCATGGCGACGACACGGTGGCCACCCGCGCGCAACAAAGGGATCACCTTGTGCCAAACCCAGGCATCCTGGCAAGAACCATGGACCAACGCGAAAACGCTCATGCTCTGCTCGAAACCTCCGCCCCGGAGTAGAACTTCCACGGCACGCTCGCGAGGCATTCGCCCTCTTTCTTGCCAATGCGGTAGGTGTCTTGCGTATAGAGACACACCTGGCCGTTTTGATCCACAACCTGCGGATGGAAACTACAAACCATGTTTTCCCGGAGCGCGATCCGCGTATTCGCCCCGATCGCGGGATGTTCGATCATGGTCAAGCCGATGGAATGGCCGGTGAGATGGCCGAGCGCGAAGCCCGCGCGCTCGAACACATCGGCGGCGGCTTTGTGAACATCGCAGGCCAGAACACCGTCGTGCATCTTTAGTCGGGCTGCTTCCATCGCTTCCGGATAAACGTCGCTCATGGCGCGCGTGCGTGTGCTGGGCTGACCTTCGATGAGCGCCCGAGAAAATTCCACCCAGTAGCCGGCCTCACCGGTAACTTCGAGGGAGTACAGCAGCAAATCATCGGCGGCCACCTTGCGAAGCGAAGGAACCTTAAAGTGCGCTTCCGCTTCTCCGCCCGTACCGCTCAAGACGATGTTCATCATTCGCGGCCCGGCGCCGCGCGCAAAGAAACGCCCGACCGCCGGGGCCATGATTTCCGCCTCGGTCTTGCCGGGCCGATAGGATTTCAAGAGCGCAGCGAACCCGTCGAGGATGATATCCATTGCATCGCGCACGCCTGCCAGCTCTTCCTCGCTTTTCACGGCGCGTGCCATATCGAATTGAAAATCAAAGGGAACAAGCTCGAGCGATCCTTGCTGAAGTTCGCGATAATCCCGCACGGCCATGATGAAGTCCAGTCCGTAAACGCCGACGCGCTTCCACCTCTTTTCTTCGATTTTTTCGCGCAGCCATTTGCCAGGAATCTCCGCCCAGACCTGGTCGCGAACCCAAGGAGCCTTTTTGTCGCCGATCCAACGGGCCTCCCGAGGAAAGACGAGCGTGGGCTCACCGGATAGCGGCAGCAGAACGTACACATAGCGGTGCACGATTTCAAAACCGGACACGTAGCGGACGGCGCCCTCAAAACCCGTGTACTGGTTTCCGCAAATAATAAGAGCAGCAAGGTGGTCGGCTGCCATGGCCGCGCGGATATTCGCGTAGCGGCGGTCGATCTCCTTTTGCGTGGGCCTCAGCGGCTTCGTCTGACCCTCCCTATCCATGCGCACCGCAAATCTCCGCGGCCGCCAGGGCATAAATTTTTGCGGTGTTGACGAGCGTCTCGACGGCTACTTTTTCTCCTTCCGCGTCGCGCGGCCCGCTCGACGGCCCATAGTTCAACGTTTCGATGGCAAAGCGCGTCATCACCGAGGCATCGGAATCCCACAAGACCGTATTGTGCTTGGCAGGCGTGCCCAGAACGCGCTCGTGGCAGGCTTCCACGGTTTTGACCAGCAGGTGATCTTTGGAGATCTCCGCCCCGGGAACGGAAACAAACGTTTCGTACTCCACCTCGTAGTCCGGGTGTCTCTTGCGAAGCTCGAGAACCAGTTGCTTGATCGCGATGCGCACCTCTTTGAGTGGCATCGTGGGAGGCACGCGCACATCGAGAAAGACGTCGGTGCGTTCCGGAGTGCGACTGACGCGCCAGGGAAAGCCGCCGCGGATGCAGCCAACGTTGACGACGCCAGGCTGACCATGGTACGCCGCTTTGTTTTCCCAAGCGGCAATCCAATCGTAAATGGCTGGCAAGATTTCCTTCATGCGAAACACCGAGTTCAAATCTTGCTTGCCGCGTGTGAAGCCCGTATGCACGTAGTGGCCATGTACCGAGAGGCGCACCCACACCGTCCCGTAATGACCCAGGACCAGCTGCAGATCAGTAGGTTCGCCGAGGAGGCACATGTCGGGCAGCACCCCGTGGCTCACGAGATGATGCGTCCCCACGCCGTAGCCGCGAAATTCCTTGCCGACGAATTCGTCGCTCCACTGCGTCTTCTCGATTTCGCCAACCACGGCAGCGACAAGCAGGTCGCCTTCGAGCTTCATGCCTGCGCGCTTCAGCGCCTTTATGGCTTGCGTATAGCAAACCAGCGCGCCCTTCATGTTGTAGATGCCGAGTCCGTAGATGAACCCGTTCTTGATGATGGCTTTTGGTTTGTAACCGATCCCCGTTAAAAACTCTTCGCGCCCGGTGTTCGAAGTATCCATGTGGCCGTTGAACATCAGGCTCTTGCCGTTGCCCGTGCCTTCCCAGAGCCCCAGCACATTCGCGCGTCCCGGTTCGACCTCTTGCCAGGTAACTGTCAGTCCCGCCGCCTCAAGCGCAGCGCGGATGTAGCGCCCCATTTCCAGCTCTTCGCCCGTGGGACTCGGAATGTTGACGACGTCCGAGCACATGGCAACGAGTTCGTCTTCGCGAATCTGCCCGAGGATCGCCTTGGTCAAATCCTCATTCATCCTGTCGGTTTTCCCTCGCACGGATGATGTCGCCATCCTGGCCTCACAAACGAAAATCGTCGGGGTACGAGCAAAGCTTCTCGCAGCCGCTCTCGGTCACAAGAAAATTGTCTTCCAGGCGCAAGCCGCCACCGCCTTCCCAGTACACACCGGGCTCGATGGCCAACACCATACCGGAACGCATGGTACCAGGAGCTGCCTGATGGGAATACGGCGGCTCGTGCGCCCGAGCGCCCACGCCGTGAGCAACGGGATGCGATGGCTGGCCCGGATAACCCGCAGCCGCAATCCCTTTCCGCAGGATGCGATCAATGTCCCCGAGCGGCGCGCCTTCTCGAACACACGCGATTCCATCGGAGAAAATCTTCAGGAGTTGGTCGAGCAAACGGTTGTATTTCCCGGTAAGCCGCCCTGGACAAATATTTTTCGTGAGATCGGTCCAATAGCCGTCGGCGCAGACCCAGATCTCCACCAGCGTCGGCGCATTCTCGACCACCGGACGATGGCTGGTTGCCGTGAAGGTCGCGATGCCCTTCCCAGACCAGACCAGCGTGAACGCCCGCGCCATCGCGACTTTTCCGTTGTAGCCGACCCCCACCGTGTGGATGTGGCCCTCGATCATGGCCGCCACTTCGCTTTCTTTCATTCCTGGCCTGATGTTCCTGCGCGCGTATTCCATGCCGATCGAGGCCAATTCATTGGCAAAACGCATGCGCTCGATTTCTTGCGCGGTTTTGATCATGCGCACTTCGGCAAGCAGCGGTGCAGCGTCGATGACTTCGCGGCAACGCGAACGAAACGCATCGTAATAACCCTGCCAGTAAACCGTCGGCTCCCCCACCATGCGATCGCAAATCTGTGAAAACTGCGAAAGCTCGATCCCCACGCGGGCATCGAGCTTCCGTTCCCGCAGAACATCGACCGCCATTTCGACGGCGCGCACCATGGGCGGGCGCGGGTCTTTCGCGTCGTAGAAATGGAAGAAGCGAACGTCTTTGTTCCACGCCGTGCGCTGCGCTTCGCGGAATTGTGGCTCGATGACCAGAAGCGTTGGATCGCCGTCGCGCGGAAAAATAACCAGGTCATATCCCTTCATGGTCCAGTAGTTCGTCAGGTAAAGAATGTTGTCAGGCGCGCGGACCACCAGCGCATCGAGATGGTGCTGCTCCAGCATCTCCCGCACGCGCTGCCACTTCTTTTCGTCGACGGGATAGCTCACTTGGCAACCGCCTTTTCGTTGCCTTGGTAGGTCCAGGAAACCTCCTTGGCCTTGATCAGCCGATAAAGGGCGGTATGCAGCGGCGCGGGGATCCCTGCCCGTTGCGCCTCACGGGCAATGGCCCCGCCAAGAAAATCGACTTCCGTTTCAAGCTTGTGACGGATGTCATAGAGCATCGAGGGCGGATGATCCGTCCGGGCGCCGACCTTGTTCATCTCCCAGGGGTCTTCGTAGAGCTTCACACCCAGGCCCTCGGCAACTCGTTTGCCTTCTTCGATCAAGGCATGCAGCAAATGCCCAAGATCGCTGAATTGTCTTTCTTCGGCAAAGTGGAAGCTGTGCGGAAGTTCGGTAAGCGCCGCGACAGCATTCACGGAGGAGTTGAAGATGAGTTTCGACCATTGTGCGGGGCGGGCATCCTGCAAAGCCACCGCTTTCAGTCCCG
>WNGG01001487.1_pt1 | contig 26631 bp, 22 predicted proteins | sample 5400661 | NCBI WGS metagenome assembly WNGG01 (sample SAMN13153372, study PRJNA577476) | soil metagenome | isolation source: 100 cm soil or saprolite under Garry oak tree replicate 1 | place: USA:California | collected 2016-06-15
GACGCTCCACGGCGCGTTCGTCAGGGGGTACGACGCGACCCTTGTCAGCGACGCCCACACGACGGAGGACCAGACGGCATGGGGGGCGCCGCCGCCGGACCAGGTCATCGCGCACACGAACCTGTACTGGACCTACCAGACGGCGCCGGGGCGGACGGCCGGGACGGTCAAGACCAAGGATGTCGACTTCGGCGGCACGTCGTGAAGCCTGTGCGACGCGGACGGGAACGCCTCGGGACGGCACCGGGTCCACGTCGTCGGGCCTTGGTGAGCGGTGCCCACAGGGCGGATGGCCGTCGCCTGCTGGTCGACCGGGTCCGACGCCCTACCGCCACGTCTTCACCAGCAACGCCGAACCCACGGCCGCCCTTGGCCCCCCTGGCTTGAGGAGGAGCCATGTCACGGTTGGTGGAGTTGCGGCGCCACACCGACAACGACGGCGACGTGCTGACCGACCAGGGCGTCGCGGCCGCGCTGCGCATCGGCGCCGGCCTGGCGGGCGGCTACCGGCTTGGCGTCTCCAGCGGCGCCCAGCGCGCCACCCAGACGCTGGCCTGCTTGCTGGCCGCGCTCGGCCAGCCGGTGCCCGGCGGCGTGATCGTCGAGCCGGGGCTGCGCTCCCAGCGGGAGGAGCGCTGGCGGGCGGCCTACCAGCAGGCCGGCAGCGGCGAGCTGGAGGCACTGCGCGCCGCCGACCCCGAGCTGGTCAGCCAGGACTGCGCCGCCCTGGGTGCCGCGCTCGGTCGGGTGCTGGAGCGGCTGGGAGAGGGCGAGCGGGCGCTGGTCGTCGGGCACAGCCCGACCAACGAGGCGGCCGTGCTCGGCCTCACCGGCCAGCAGGTCGCGCCGCTGGCCAAGGGGGCCGGCGTCCTGGTGGTGGCCGACGGCGAGCGCCTCCGGGTCGAGCCCCTGGACAGCTGATGTGCGGCCCGGCACCATCGACCAGCACCCACAACCCGCAAGCTCCCGCACCATTTCGGACCGTAACCCGACCGCCGCCTTGGCCACCAAAGCCCGCCGCACAAGTAAGGTCGTGGTGAGCGCGCACGCCACGTGACCGGGAGGTGGCACGATGGCCCGCATCGACGCCTACCAGTTCGGCCGGATCGTGGTCGACGGGCAGCAGCAGACCCAAGACCTCATCGTCCTGCCCAACCGCGTCGTCCGGAACTGGTGGCGGCAGGACGGCCACTCGCTGGTCCTCGACGACCTCCAGGACGTCCTCGAGGAGCTGCCCGAGCGGCTGCTGATCGGCACCGGCGCCCACGGGCAGCTGCACCCCGACCCCGCCGCGCTCGACCGGCTCCGCGCGCGCGGCATCGCGGTGGAGGCCCTGCCCACCGCCACGGCGGTGCGCCGCTACGGCGAGCTGGACCCCGCCCGCACCGCCGCCGCCCTCCACCTCACCTGCTGAAGCTCGCCGACCCGCCGGGCAACGCATCCCTCCCCAGGCGGGCAGACGCGCAACCCGGGCCGCCGCGGCACGCCACGACGGGCTCACACACGCCCGGTCGACGTCCGATGCGCTGCCATGAACGGCACCGACTCCGATTCCTGTACCGGTCCGCCAGCCGGCCTCCAGCTGACCACCGCATCACCCTTGGCTGATGGATGGCGTCCCCGGCAAACCGCCCGCGCCACGCCTCACCAGGTGGACGGCCGCACCACCCCCGTCACGGCGACCACCACGCGCACGCCCTTCTGCCCGGCGTGGCCCATGCACGTGGGCCCTCCCCGCTGCCGATGCGCACGAAACTCAAGTCCGTTCATGGACACGGGTCTCCCAGAGCGGGGAAGGCGCCCGGCACGCCAGGCACATCGGAAACGCCTCCACCAGCACAAACGGCCCGCAGGCTCACCATCAGCGGCGGCTTCGCCGTCATGGACCAGCGGCAGCGCCGCCTCGACCATCACGCTCGCATGCTCGTCGAGCTGCGGGTGGGTTCCGCATGGCTGCAGGGCCAGATACAGCGGCTGGGCATCCCCTGACCCTCGGGGGTGCCGCCGCCTTTGGCTGCACGCTGGGCCGTGTAGCGCAACAGGGCTTCCCGACGGTGCGATGACCCGTCAGGCGGCTGCTGCTGATGCTGTCAGGTAGCAGCGAGGTACCCCGCCCGACCAGATTCCGACGACGCTCTGACGGGGCTTGACGTCTGCTCCCATCCGGGCCGTTCCTTTGAACCGGTCAAGCCGGAATCGTAGGCTTGCGGCATGCTGTCTGCTGGGGTGCACAAGATTGGTCCGTGGAACGGCCACCTGGTCCTGCGCACCTTTCGTGAAGGCGTGGCTGCCCTGGCCGGGCACGACCTCATCATCGAGGTCACCCGCTGGCAGGGCACCATCACCATTCCGGATGCGCCCGACAGCCAGCCACGCCTGGCCGTCGAGGTCGATCTACGCTCCCTCCAGGTGCGGGAAGGGCACGGCGGGGCCAAGCCGCTCACCGACAGCGACCGTCGCGAGATCGAGAAGACCATCGCCAAGCTCCTGAGGACCGGCGAGCATCCGCAGGCGTTGTTTGCGTCCGCCACGGTTCGGGTCGACGGTGACAAGGCGACGGTCGACGGCGAGCTGACGCTCCTTGGCGTCACTCACCCGCTCCGGCTCACCGCGCAGGCGACCGACGATCGCGTGGTCATCGGCACTGCAAGCGTCCAGCAGAGCCTGTGGGGGATCCGGCCCTACCGGGGCTTCATGGGCGCCCTGAAGGTGCGCGACACCGTCGAGGTCGAGGCCACCGTCACCCTGGCGGGCTGACCTCGCCCGGAATTTACCTGAGCGGCCCAAAGATGCTCGGTCCTCGGCTGAAGTTGTCTGGGAGGGCGGCCCCGACCCGCTCGCCGTGCGGCACACCTGCCTCGGCGAGCCGCTCATCAACATCCCAATGGACAGCACCAACGTCCGGACGTCGTCAGCCCATGCGAGCCGCGGCATCGGCGGGCATGCCGGGTCCCGGTCGTGCTCGTACTTCTGCCGGGTCGTGCACTTGGCCGCAGGTGGCGCAGATGGTCTGCTGGGAGATTCCATCGCCGCACGCGGTGTGGGTGTAGATCACGGGCGGGCCGTCGGGGGCCGCCCACCGGTCGCCCCACTCGGTGAGCGCAAGCAGGACGGGCACGAGCTCGCGGCCCTTGTCGGTGAGCAGGTACTCGTAATGCTCCGGATTCTGGGAGTAGCTTCGCCGCTCCATGTTTCCCGCTGCCTTCTTCGGGATCGAAGGGCTATCCCGACCGCGTCGACAAGCGTACGCCGTGTGGTCGTCGCGAGAGGTTCGTCGCGATAGGTGTCGACAGCCATGTGGTGGGCGCAGAAACGCCGATTCGAGCACGCGCTGAGCTGTCTGACCGTACGATCGGCTGCTCCTCACCTGAGCGCTCTCCGACGCACCTGACCGGCGTCCGACGACAACACGTCTAAACGAGGCAAGCGTCACAACCGTCGCCACATCGTATGCGCGATAGCCGGCCTGCACCAGCAGCGGATACAACTTGCGTCCAATCAGGGAATCGCCACCGGCCTGCCGTTGGAGATCGACCAGACACTGGATGGCCCGGCGGGCATGGTCGCTGTCCGGGTGGAAGTGGGCCGATAGGAAGGAGAGGTCGAAGATGTCGGCGTGTTGGAAGGTTACATTGGTGAAGCCCGCCTCCTGCACCCGCCGCTGCGCCGCAGCCAGCGATTCCTCGGAGATGTCGATGGAGGTGAAGGCCGCCTGAGGGCTGCTACCGGCCAGGATGACCGTCTGCGCACCCACCCCGCAGCCCGCCTCCAACACCAGGCTGCCAGGGGGATAGAGGGTATCGGCGTGTAGTAGCTCGGTCAGCGTGGTGGCTTGATCGGTGAGTCGGGTGTTCTCTTTGGCTGAATATCCGTGAACGTAGTCCGTCTTTATTCATCGAGTTTTCTCCCAGATTCTGGGGTGCTATGCGATGGCAGGTCGGCGCGAACCCCACCGAGCGGCACAGCTCAACCACGAACTGTTGAACTCCGGCGCCCGGTTGTCTTCTTCCAGCAGCAACGGCTCTGCCGCCAGGGCCGCCACCGGCACGCTCGCCAGGGCGGCGAGATGGTGCCTCGGCCACGAGCACCCCCATGGGATCAGGCGAAACAGCTCGGAGGCGATCTCGGCGGGGCCAGGGAGGCACGCCCGAACCCGACGTCGAGGCGACCCTTGACCAGCCGCTTGAGCTGCTCGGGCACACCCACCTCGATCTGATGGATCTCCAGTTCCGGGTACTCCTCCTGGACCTAGCGGAGGATCTGCGGTATGGAGTCGTAGCTGGCTACTCATTCTGGGCCATCGCTCAAGAGGTCCTGTGGATCCCTGCGCGGGGCGATGTAGGCTAGCTTGGCACGGCCGACGCGGACGGCCATCTGGACCCTTGCGGGCTCCCGCATGCCGAGCAGCCGGTTGAACTCGGCCTGCAGCCCCACCATCTCGGGGGGGGTACTCCTGCAGCACCTGGCTGTAGGGCTGGCACGTCAGGCCGAGCTGCGTGAGCGCCAGGGTGCACCCGAGCGAACGCCCGCCCGGCCAGCAGCCAGTCGAGCTGGCGGTTGGTCGGGGTCTTCAGCAGCAGTACCCCTCTGGCGCTGTCGACCCCCTCACGGATGCCCTTGAGGAATGAGCTGCTGGAGCGCGCGCTGAACCAGCGTGTAGGGTCGCCGTTGCGCAGGTACGCCTCCATGAGGCGCCGCCGTATGCCGTCGAGACCGGCCTGGGCGGCGCTGAGCCTATCGCGGCGCGCGCGCCGCCGGCGCTCGTCGTAGCGGAACCAGATGCGGGTCTCTTCCCAGGTCCGCGGGGTGGTGACCTCGATCTCCATGGCGCGGTAGAAGACGTCGAGCAGCGGCCGCATGTCCTGTGGACGGTTCCGGACCAGCAGCTCTGCGGTGTCGGGCGGCAGCTGCGCGCGGACCCGTTCAGCTTCGTCGTCGTCGCTCAGCAGCGGTCCGGAGTACGGCCGCCGGTTGGTCTGCCGCTGGAAGACGTAGTCAGCGAGCGCGTCGCGCTGGGCCGCCGGGTTCGGGCGCAGCGCGATCCTCGCGACCGGCTTACGACCGATGTCCTGCAGGTCGTACGGCCCTTCCGGCAGGTACTCGACGTCGGTCTGGTGCCCGAGCGTGGACATGCCGACGGTCCAGGGTCTCGATGAAGCACCCGCAGCCGATTGTGGATCTGCCGGGCGGGTGAGTCGGTGACCGGCAGCAGCCGCCGCTGGTCGACGTAGAGCAGCATCTCGGTGTCGGAGGTTGGCCTGCCTCCACCAATGGCCACGGGGAGACCGGGATGGGGCGTTCGTCGCGTCGGACGGCAAGTGCAACTGACTCGTCATCACAACATCGGCGTGTCGACGAGCCGCAAGCGGATCGAGGGCTCCGCTCTGGCCTGGAATCCTCAGCGGTAGGCGCGGCGGTCGCGCTCGGCCAGGACCACCTCGATCCCGCCGGTGATGTCGTTGATCAGGTTGAACAGCAGCGTGAGCAGCACCGTCACGACCGACCAGACGACCACACCCAGCAGGCCGAGCATGACGTACCAGCGGAACACCTTGCCGGCCGGGAACGCCACCGTGAGGTTGAAGTTGCCAGCGAACTTGGTGATCTCCTCGAAGACACCCATGTTGACCAGCACGAACCAGATGACCGCGAAGACCAGCAGCCCGACCAGCATCAGGCACAGGTAGAACAGCAACGAGAACTTCAGTACCGACCAGGGATCGAGCCGGCGGAGCACCAGGCGGGCGCGCCGGTCGGCGGCGGCCGCGGCGGTCGGCCGCGCCGCCACCGGGCGCGTCGACACCTGGGGGTACTGGCTGGTCATGGTTACTCCTCGTCCTTGACGACCGGAGCGACCGCCGCCACCCGGACGGCATTCGCTCCGAGCCGCATGATCCGAACGCCCTGGGTCGCCCGCCCAGCCCGCCGGATCTCGTTCACCCTGGTCCGGATGACCTGCCCGCTGTCGGTGATGAGAAACACGTCGTCCTCATCCTGTACCACCATGGCACCCGCAAGGAAACCGCGCGCCTCGGTGAGCTCCGCGGTCTTGACCCCCTGAATGCCGCGTCCCTTGCGCTGGTACTGCTCCAGCGGTGTGCGCTTGCCGAAGCCCGCGTCGGTGACGACCAGGAGATGGGCGTTCTCGCGAACGACCTCCATGGCCAGCACCTCGTCGTTGCCACGCAGCTTCATCGCGGTCACCCCGCTCGTCTGCCTGCCCATCGGTCGCACCTCCGACTCGCGGAAGCGCACCGCCATCGCCTTCCGTGACACGAACATGAGGTCATCCTGACCCGAGGTCAGCTTTACCCCGATCAGCTCGTCGTCATCCCGGAGGTTGATCGCGGCCAGGCCCATCCTGGGCGAGTCGTACTCCGCCAGCGCGGTCTTCTTCACCATGCCCTTCCTGGTCCCGAGAACGAGGAACCTACCACTGTCATAGTCATCCAGGTCCAGAACCGCCGCGATCCTCTCATCAGGCTGGAAGGACGCGCCAGGGATGTTGGCGATATAGGTGCCGCGCGAGTTGCGCGCCGCCTCGGGCAGCTCATGGACCTTGACCCGGTACACGCGACCCTTGTTGGTGAAGAACAGCACCCAGTGATGGGTGTTGGTGATGAACAGGAACTGGACGATGTCGTCCTCGCGCAGGTTGGCCCCGCGCACGCCCCGCCCGCCGCGGCCCTGCGCCCGGTAGTCGGTCAGCGGCACCCGCTTGACGTAGCCGGTGCGCGTCACCGTCACCACCACGGGCTCGGCGGCGATCAGGTCCTCGATCGACAGCTCGCCCTCTTCGGGCCGGATCTCGGTGCGGCGCGGATCGGCGAAGCGCCGCTTGATGTCGAGGATCTCGTCCTTGATGATCCCGCGCACTTTGGAGGGGTCCTCGAGGATGGCGGTCAGCTCGGCGATCCTGGCCTGCAGCTCCGCGTACTCGTCCTGGATGCGCCGGCGCTCCAGCGCGGCCAGGCGGCGGAGCTGCATGTCGAGGATGGCCGTAGCCTGGATCTCGCTGAGGCCGTAGCGCTCCATGAGCTGGCCGCGGGCCGCCTCGGCCGACTCCGCGGCGCGGATCAGGGCGATCACCTCGTCGAGGTGGTCGAGCGCCACCAGCAGGCCCTCGAGGACGTGCGCCCGCTCCTGTGCCTTGCGCAGCTCGAACCTGGTCCGGCGCACCACCACCGTGATCTGATGGGTGACGTAGTGCGAGAGCATGTCGGCGAGGCTGAGCACGCGCGGAACGCCGTCCACCAGAGCCAGCGCGATCACGCCGAAGGTGTCCTGGAGCTGGGTGTGCTTGTAGAGCTGGTTGAGCACGACCTGGGGCACCGCGTCACGCCGGACGTCGATGACCAGGCGCGTGCCCTCCCGGTTGGTCTCGTTGTTGATGTCGGAGATGCCAGTGAGGCGGCCGTCCTTCACCAGGTCGCCGATCCGGGCCAGCAGGCGGTCGCCGGAGACCTGGTACGGCAGCTCAGTGACCACCAGGCGCTGGCCGCCGCGGTTGGACTCCTCGACGTGGACCTTCGCGCGGACGCGGATGGAGCCGCGTCCGGTCAGGTAGGCGTCGCGGATGCCCGCGGTCCCCATGATCAGGGCCCCGGTCGGGAAGTCCGGGCCCTTCACGTGGCGCATGAGGTCCTCGCTGGTCAGCTCGGGGTTCTCCAGCAGCGCCACAGTGGCGTCGATGACCTCGCCCAGGTTGTGCGGCGGGATGTTGGTGGCCATGCCGACCGCGATGCCCGACGAGCCGTTGGCGAGCAGGTTCGGGAACCTCGCCGGCAGGACGACGGGCTCCTGGAACTGGTTGTCGTAGTTCGGACGGAAGTCGACGGTGTCCTTGTCGATGTCCCGCAACAGTTCCATGGCCATCGGCGACAGGCGGGCCTCGGTGTAGCGCATGGCCGCGGCCGGGTCACCGTCGGCCGAGCCGAAGTTGCCCTGGCCATCGATGAGCGGATAGCGCGAGGCGAAGTCCTGCCCAAGGCGGACCAGTGCGTCGTACACGGCCACGTCACCGTGCGGGTGGAATCGACCGAGCACCGAGCCGACGATGTAGGCCGACTTGCGCCGGTTGGTGCCCGCCCGCACGCCCTCCTGGTCGGCACCCCACAGGATCCGCACGTGGACCGGCTTGAGACCGTCCCGCACGTCGGGCAGCGCGCGGCCGACGATCACGCTCATGGCGTAATCGAGGTAGGAGCTGCGCATCTCCTCCTCGAGGTCGCGCGGCTCGATGCGGCGAGCTTCAGGCACTGCGGTAATTCCCTTCTCTCGTCAATTCTCCGGCTTCCAGGACCCCTGGCGGGCAGGGTTTCACACCCCGGGCGGCGAGGCTGTCAGATGTCCAGGAAGCGCACGTCCTTGGCATTGCGCTGGATGAAGTCACGGCGGTTCTCGACGTTCTCACCCATCAGGATGGTGAAGATCTCGTCGGCGACGGCCGCGTCCTCGAGACCGACCTGGAGCAGCGTCCGCCGCTCCGGGTCCATGGTCGTCTCCCACAGCTCCTCGGCGTTCATCTCGCCGAGACCCTTGTAGCGCTGCGCGTCCGCCTTGCGGTTCGGGTTGCGCTTGAACCACTGCTCGCGCTCGCGCTCGGAGTAGGCGTAGAACACGTCGTTCATGCCGCGACCGAACTTGATCTTGTAGAGCGGGGGCTGCGCGATGTACACGAAGCCGGACTCCACCAGCCCACGCAGAAAGCGGAACAGGAAGGTCAGCAGCAGGGTGCGGATGTGGGAGCCGTCCACGTCCGCGTCGGCCATGATCACGACCTTGTTGTAACGGGCCTTGGTGAGGTCGAAGTCCTCGCCGATGCCCGTGCCCATGGCCGTGATGATCGACTGGATCTCGGCGTTCTTCAGCGCCTGGTCCAGCCGTGCCTTCTCCACGTTCAGGATCTTGCCGCGGATCGGCAGCACGGCCTGGAAGGTGCGGTTGCGCGCCTCCTTGGCGGAGCCACCGGCCGAGTTCCCCTCGACGATGAACAGCTCGGCCTGCCGCGGGTCGCGGGAGGAGCAGTCCGCCAGCTTGCCTGGCAGCGACGACGACTCCAGCAGCGACTTGCGCCTGGTCAGCTCGCGGGCATGCCGAGCGGCCATGCGCGCGCGCGCCGCCTGGATGCACTTGACCACGATCGCCTTGGCCTGCGCGCCGTGCTCCTCGAACCACTCGTCCAGGGAACGGTTGGCGGTCGTCTGGACGAAGCTCTTGATCTCGGTGTTGCCGAGCTTGGTCTTGGTCTGGCCCTCGAACTGCGGCGACCGGAGCTTGACCGAGACGATCGCGGTGAGGCCCTCACGGACGTCGTCCCCGGTGAGGTTGTCGTCCTTCTCCTTCAGCAGCGCGTTGGTGCGGGCGTAGCGGTTGATGGTCGAGGTCAGCGCCGCGCGGAAGCCCTCTTCGTGGGTGCCGCCCTCGTGGGTGTTGATGGTGTTGGCGAAGGTCGAGATCGCGTCGTTGTAGCTCGAGTTCCACTGCATCGCCACCTCGACCTGCGAGGTGTCGGACTGCCCCGAGAAGTAGATGATCGAGGGGTGGATTGGCTCCTTGCTGGCGTTGAGGTGGGCGACGAAATCGCGGATGCCGCCGTCGTAGTGGTAAACGTCCTCGACCTTGGGGTCGGCACGCTCGTCGGTGAGGGTGATGGTGAGCCCCGCGTTGAGGAACGCCATCTCTCGCATCCGCTTCGACAGGATCTCGTAGCGGAAGTCGAGCTCCTCGAAGATGTCAGGATCCGGCCAGAAGGTCTGGGTCGTGCCCCTGCCCTTGGCCCGTTCCACCCGCTCGACCGGTCCGGTGGGGATGCCGCGAATGTAGCTCTGGCGCCACCGGTAACCGTCACGGACCACCTCGGTCTCGAGCCGGATCGACAGGGCGTTCACCACCGAGACGCCGACGCCGTGCAGGCCGCCGGAGACCGCGTAGGACTTGCCGTCGAACTTGCCGCCCGCGTGGAGGGTCGTCATCACGACCTCGAGGGCCGACCGGTGCTCGAGGGGGTGCTCGTCGACGGGGATGCCACGGCCGTTGTCGGACACGCGGACGCCGCCGTTCGCGAGCAATACGATGTCAATCCTGTCGCATTCGCCGGCAAGCGCCTCGTCGACCGAGTTGTCCACGACTTCGGCCACGAGATGGTGGAGGCCACGTGAACCCGTCGACCCGATGTACATCCCGGGGCGCTTGCGGACCGCCTCCAAGCCCTCGAGGACTCTGATCGATTCTGCTGTATAGGCCGTTGCCATTGAACTCCTTGTCAAGGCCCCAAAACGGGCACAGCGCGAGTCAGGTCGCCATCTGGCGACGGCGATTCAGACGCGTGCGCTGCGCACAGAGAGGGGGAAGGTCCCTTGTAAGTATACCATGATTTGAGCCCGTCCCGGTGCCGTTCGTGCAGGTCAGGAGGCACATGCTTGCGCCGGAGCCCGGCCCCGCCGATGATCCCAGGTCCCAGTGCACCCGCTCTCCCACACTTCCAGCCTCAGACCCCCTCCGCACCTCGCCCGACGGTTCCCCGTCACGTCCGCCGCACCGACGCTGCGGCGGTGGCCGCCCGGTAGCACGGCGACTGCGGCGCGGTGGTCGCCACGCGGCAGGCACCCGACCTCACGCCTCGCCCATGGCGCGCCCGGCCACTCTTCGCCCGGCCGTCGTATCGCAGGGGTGCTGACCTCACCATCGCTCCGCGCCCTTCGGCCCGTCATCGTTCACGATGTCCGCAGACCCGCTTCATAGCAGCTCCGCTGCCCCGAGGCCGGTCCGCCCGGGGGCAGCGCCGGCGTTCCATCCTCGGCGCCCGGTCACAGGACCACCCGCCCGGGCCGCCCACCGGCCAGCGCGGACCACCCGCCCGGGCGGACCACCCGCCAAGGCCGGGCTCCGACCTAGATACCGGTTCGTGCGGCCGCTCCGAGCCTTCACGGCTGCCGCCACGACCCGATGTGCTTCGAGCCCTCGCATGCCCCGTCCGATGTGCCAATTGTTCCTGAACGCCACGCATCTCTGCGTTCAACGCATTCATACCGCGAGACCGCGACAATTCTCGTCCCCGACAGCATCTGATGGCCGTCAGAGGCCGGCGCGTGATCCACGCCCGGGCCCACGGGAGTCGCCGGTCCGCACCCGGACCTGCTTGACCACCCCGGCGCCCACGATCGTCGCAAGGCGTTCGAGCAGTGTGCCCTGGAGGTACGAAAGCTGCGTAGCCCAGGCGGCGGAGTCGGCAACCACCGCCAACGTCCCGTCCTCCTCGAGCCGCCGCGGCTGGCAATGGCTGGCGACCGTCGGGCCGACGACCTCCGGCCACCGGGCCACGAGACGAGCTGCCACCAGCCGCTGCTGCCAGCCCCTCGACCGGAGCACCCGATCGATCTCTTCACCGATTGGTCTGGGGTCCCGGCTCATCGCGATGCCCGCCTCCTCGAGAGGACCGGCCGGCCGAGATCGGCCGGCCGCCATGCGCTCACGAAGGAGCCTCCCTCGCGATATTGCCTGGTTTCACGTGAAACATGGTTGCTTTGAGTTGGAGCGGCAGCTCATCGGGCACCGACGCTGTGATGACCGCCTGCTCTTCCGTGAGCGCCAGGTCCGCCAACCGCTCGCGCCGGCGCGGGTCGAGCTCCGCGAACACGTCGTCGAGCAGCAGCAGCGGCTCCTCCCCTTCATTGGTCAGAAGCTGATGCGCGCCGAGCCGTAATGCGAGCGCCAGTGACCACGCCTCGCCGTGGGAGGCGTGGGTGCGGGCGGGAAGCTCCCGCAGCGACAACGCGAGCTCGTCCCGATGCGGTCCGGACAGGGTGATCCCCCGCTCGACCTCACGAGCACGGTCCGCCAGCAGGCGTTCGCGCAGTGCCCGCGTCAGCGACGGAGCGTCCGGGTCCACCGCCTGGTCGCCGAGCACCGAGGAGACGTAGACCATCCCCACGGGATCCGGCTGGGCTGCCAGGTCCTGGTATGACTGCTCGACCGGCGCACGGATCAGCTCGATCAGGCGAAGGCGCTCCGCCCACAGCTCTGCGCCGGCACTTGCCAGCTTCTCGTCCCAGACATCGAGCGTGGCCAGGCCCGAACCCGCCGGCAGCCGCCCGCCGGCGCTGCGGAGCAAGGTGTTCCGTTGGCGAAGCACCCTGTCGAAATCCTGGCGGATCGCCAGGTAGCGAGGGAGGCGCTGGACAGCCAGCGTGTCCAGGAACCGGCGGCGCTCGTCAGGATCGCCCCGCACCAGCGCCAGGTCCTCTGGAGCGAAGAGCGTCGCCCGGACGATCCCGAGCGCGTCACGAGCCCGAGGGAGCGGTGCTCGGTTGACCCGCGCCCTGACACCAGTGCCAGGCCGTATCTCCAGGTCGATCAGCACCGTGCGCCCCTCTCGCACGGCCGACGCCCGGATGATCGCCGCCGACGTGCCCACCCGCACCAGACTCGATTCCGGCCCGGTACGGTGCGACCCCAAGGTGGCGAGGTAGCCGATCGCCTCCAGCACGTTGGTCTTGCCAACACCGTTCGGCCCCGCCAGTACCGACGGCCCCGGCGACAGGTCGAGCGAGATGGTGGGGTGGTTCCGGAAGTCAGTGAGCTCCAAGCGTTCGACGTACATGCGCCCTCAGCCGCCCAGGTTCATGGCTCGCGCCACCACTCCGGATCACAGCGGTCCTCGCGTGCTACCAGGAACGACTCCCACGATATGCCGGCCCGACGCTGCCCGGCCGATGCAATCCGGACAGCGCGGGTCGGCGGCGCTGGGAGGCGCGAAGGGCACATGACGGGAACCTCGTTGGCGGAGACACGATGTGAGAGCAATTCACGGGGCAGACTCGGCGGCTCGGCTGATGGCGGGAGGATCAGGTCGGCTTCACGTGGGCAGGCGGACCGGCATCAGCAGATACAGGAACCCCTGCCGCTCGTTGCCGTGTACGAGCGCCGGCTTCAAGCCATCCCTGACCTCGAGCATCACCTCGTTGTCCTCGACCGCTCCCACCCCGTCGCTCAGGTAGGTGGGGTTGAACGCGACCGTGAGCGCCTCGCCCTCGTACTTCGCCTCGATCGCGGCGGCGCCGCGGCCGACGTCCTGGAGGCTTCCGTCCACCTGCACGCGCTCGCGCTCGAAGCTCAATCGCACCGGGTTGTTGTTCTGTCCGTACGGCGCGACCTGCTTGAGGGCCTCCAAGAGCGTCTGGCGGTCGATGGTGGCGATGCTGTCGTAGCCCGACGGGATGAGATTGCGGAATGGCGGGAACTCGCCCTCGACCAGTCGTGAGGTCAACCGCCGGCCGCCGCCGGAGAAGGTGATCTGGTGCGGCTCGATACCGATCTCCACCGCCGGCTCCCCGGCCAGCGCCCGGGCCGCCTCGGTCAACGCCCGGGATGGCACCAGGGCGGTCGTGGGAGTGTGGGCCCATGTCCAGTCGAGATCGCGGACGGCGAGCCGGTAGGAATCGGTCGCCGCCAAGGTCAGGCGCTGGGGCTCGGCCTCGAACAGCACCGCCGTCAAGACTGGCCTGGCCTCGTCGTGCGACGCCGCACGAGCCACCTGCCCGGCAGCCGCGGCGAGCACGTCGCCCGGCAGCGTGGCGGAATTCTCCAGCGACGGCTGTATCAGGGAGGGAAAGTCCTCGGCGTCGAGCAGCCGAAGCTCGTGCGAGACCTGGCCGCAGCGCACGGTGAGGCCTCCGTCGACGGCTTGGACCTCGACCACGCCGCTGGGTAGGTTGCGCACGACGTCCCCGAAGATTCGGCCCGGCACCACGACCTTCCCGTCCGTCTCGCCGCGGACCTCGATGACCGCCTCGCCGGTGTGCTCCAGGTCAGTTGACGCCAGCCGCAAGCGCTGCCCGGTCAGCTCCAGAAGGGTCCCTCCGAGCACGGGCAGGGTGGGACGGGTGGAGACGGTCCGGCTCACCCAAGCAACCGCGTCCGCAAAGCTGTCGCGCTCTGTCGTGAACTTCACGATCGACCTCCCCTGGCTGTTCCCAGGCTCTTCGTTGTCATCCCATCGCCTGCCGATCCTCAGGCACCCTGCTGTGCCCGGAGCTTGATCCGGTTCGTGAGCTCCTGCACCTGGTTGTAGATGCTGCGCCGCTCCCGCATGAGGCCGCGGATCTTCTGGGAGGCATGCATGACCGTGGTGTGGTCCCGGCCTCCGAAAGCCTGGCCGATCTTCGGGAGGGACAGATCCGTGAGCTCGCGAGTGAGGTACATCGCCATCTGCCTTGCTGTCACCAGCAGCCGCGAGCGACTCGACCCGGTGAGGTCCTCGATCGTGACGCCAAAGTAGGTGGCCGTCTCGGCCATGATGATCGGCACCGAGACCTCGTGGCTACCCTCGTCGGGAAAGAGGTCCTTCAGCACGATCTCCGCGAGCGCCAGGTCGATCTGGCTCCGATTGAGCGACGCGAACGCGGTCACGCGGATCAGTGCGCCTTCCAGTTCGCGGATGTTGGATTGCACCTTTGACGCGATGAACGACAGCACGTCGTCGGGCACATTGAGGCCGTCGGCACCGGATTTCTTGCGAAGGATCGCAATTCGCGTCTCGAGGTCCGGAGGCTGGATGTCGGTGATCAGGCCCCACTCGAACCGGCTGCGCAGGCGGTCCTCGAGCGTCGCGATCTGCTTTGGCGGCCGGTCGGACGAGATCACGATCTGCTTGTCGGCGTTGTGCAGCGCGTTGAACGTATGGAAGAACTCCTCCTGCGTACGCTCCTTTCCCTCCAAAAACTGGATGTCATCGATAAGCAGGATGTCGTTATCGCGGTAGCGACGCTGAAAAGCTCCCGCCCGATCGTCGCGGATGGCGTTGATGAAATCGTTGGTGAACTGTTCGCTGGTCACGTAGCGAATTCGCAACTGCGCGTAGAGATTGCCGGCGTAGTGGCCAATGGCGTGCAGCAGGTGCGTCTTGCCCAGTCCGGCGCCCCCGTAGATGAACAGGGGGTTGTAGGACTTCGCCGGCGCTTCCGCGACCGCCACCGCGGCCGCATGCGCGAACCGGTTGGACGATCCAATGACGAACCGCTCGAAGGTGTACTTCGGTGTGAGCTGCGGCCGATCGCTGACATGCTGCGTCGACGCCGGCGGGCGATGCTCGTCTTCGCCGACGTCCTCGACCTCACGGACGGTGACCCGGATGTTCAAGGGGCGACCCGCCGTCCGCGCGAGCGCGGCCAGCACGGTGGGCGCATAGCGCTGCTCCACCCACTCCTTGACGAACTCGTCCGGCACGGCGAGCACCAACGTGTCTCCCACGACCGCGACAGGGCGCGTCTGCGCTAGCCACGCCTTGTGCGTCGATCCCGCGCCATCGAGCGACTCCAGGCAAGTGGTCCAGATCGCTGCCGCGTCCTCGTGCAGATCCTCGGCCACCGACCTCTCGCCCCTTTCTGGTGGTCAGGTTGTGCCCGGAGCGCAGGACTTCCGGCCCCGGCACCGCCCTGCGCTCCCCACGTGTCCACAGGCTCATCCACAGGTGTGGAGAACTAACCCCCTTTACGCATGCAGAAGCCCCACCACAGCTAATGCCGGGAGAAACGGCAGAACCTCGCTCGAGCGAGCAGAAGGCCGTACGGGGAAGCCGGGCTGAACGCGTGGGCCGCCGAAGTGAAGGCTGCCGGAGGATAGCATCGCCGCTCGCACCTCCTCAAGGCTCAAGGGGCACCTTGTGGAAGACTCCCGATGTCTCCCTGGTGCGTCTCTGCAACGTTCGCCCGGCTCGGGCCGAGCGATATGGTGTCATGGTGCAACACGGCCCCGACAAGCTCCCCAGTCCCTGGCCGGCAACGGGCTGCTCCCGGTCAGCAGGTGAGGCTCCTCGGTCCGATGCCAGGCACCGAGCTCCTGGTAGCAGCGGAGAGCGTTGGCAACCACTGCCCAGAGCGGCGAGACCCAAACTGCGTAGTTGTCCGGCCTTCTCCTCATTGACTTTCCTCATACTGTGGATAAGTGGGTCAAGCTGTGGATAACCGGGAAGTCCTCGCCTCTGGGACTTGCCTCTGAGTCTGGGGCAAGCAGCCCATGCTGCTTCCCTGTCCCCAGCCCATTGGTTTGAATGGATGTAAGAAGAGAGAAATCTCGCAACAACCATAGGTCCTGTGGGCATGTGGACGAGCAACGATCTGTCCTGCTCACCCGGCGTATGGCCGTCAAGATCCGGCTGGGGACAGTCGCCCTGATCGTCCCCAGGTCGGGCTGGCCGATGGCGCCGGCGGAGGTTGTCCCCTGCTCGTCAACAGCTCGTCCCCATCGTTGTCCCCAAGGAGGAGACCGTCCCGGTGGCGGCTCCGACAACATCCTGGTAGTTGGTCGACACGGTCCCCGGCCACACCCTGGAGCGGTCGGCCCCCGACTCCCGTCGGCTCACCGCCCCTCGGTCGCGGTGCCCCTTGTACGCTGGGCAGTGTCACGACACCGTATTGTCGAGGCGGCCGCGTTGACGCCTGCTTTCGCAGGCCCGTACCATCGGTGCTTCGGTGCCATCTCTGCACCGGACCTTTGCCTGCCTTCCACCTTGACCGGCCTAAGGGAGTCGTTCCCGTGAAGCGCACATTCCAACCAAATAACCGCAAGCGTGCGAAGACGCATGGCTTCCGGCTTCGCATGCGGACCCGTGCTGGGCGCGCCATCCTCGCTCGCCGGCGTGCCAAGGGCCGCCAGCAGCTCTCTGCCTAGGAAACCCACATGACCACCGTCAACCGCTTGAGCTCCCCTGCGGCGTTCCGTTCGGTCTTCTCGACCGGTCGGTCATACGCCCAGGGGTCGGTTGTGATGTACGTCGCCAAGCGTGCGACCGGGGGCGGTCCTGCCCGCGCCGGGTTCGTCGTGAGCCGAAAGGTCGGCGGCGCTGTCGCTCGCAACCGAGCCAAGCGGCTGCTGCGGGAGGCGCTCCGTCTGGAAGGCAAGGAGATCCCGGAGGGTCTGGATCTGGTGGTGGTCGCTCGTCCATCCGTCGCCGGAGCGACCTATCGAGACGTGGCAGGGGACTTGCGGACCGTCCTGGCCGCCGCGGGCCTTCGGACTGGCGATGGGGGGTGACCAAGCGATTGCGCCGGGAGGGACAGAGCTGGGCTGCACGTGCGCTGATCGCCGTCATCGGCGCTTATCAGCGGTGGATCAGCCCGGCGCTGGGTCCCCGGTGCCGCTTCTACCCCTCTTGTTCGCAGTACGCCAAGACCGCGATCGAGGTCCATGGGGCGCTCCGCGGCGCCGGGCTGGCCGTGCGGCGTCTGGCGAAGTGTCAGCCATTCCACCCAGGTGGGATCGACCCGGTCCCTCCCGCCCGATCGGACCATCGAACGCCTTCCGCGGTACGGTGAAATGATGAACGTCAGCCCGCTCGAGAGAGGCTCTTCGTGAGTGTCATAAGTATCTTTGACGCCTTCCGCGACGCGCTGTACGTCGTCCTGAAGAGTTTCCAGCACTGGACCGCGCCGATGTTGGGCGGCCAGAGCTTCTGGTTCTCGATCGTGCTGCTGACGATCGCGGTGCGCATCGTCCTGATCCCCCTGACCGTGAAGCAGGTCCGGTCAACCAGAGTCATGCAGGAGCTCCAGCCGGAGCTCAAGAAGCTCCAGGCGAAGTACAAGAACGACAAGCAGAAGCTCCAAGAGGAGCTGATGAAGCTGTACCGGGAGCGTGGCTTCAACCCCATGGCGGGTTGCTGGCCCCTCGCCGCGCAGTTGCCGTTCTTCTGGGCGCTGTATCGCGTGATCTACAGCCGGCAGATCGATGGGCAGCCGAACATCCTCCTGGGAAGGACCTTCTTCGGTGTGCCCCTGGATGACCGCTGGAGTGCTCTGCAGGGTTGGGGCGACAAGCTCACGTCGGCCGCCGGGCTGACGATCCTCGGGCTGATCATTGCGATGGCCATTACGACTTATGTCTCGCAGCGGCAGCTCATGGCCAAGCAGACTGCGGAGGTCAATCCGCAGCAGCAGATGATGCTGCGGATCATGCCGTTGATGTTCGTGGTGTTCGCGGTCAACGTGCCACTCGCCGTGGTCCTCTACTGGGTCACCACCAACCTCTGGAGCATGGGCCAGCAGTGGGTGCTGTTGCGCAACGCACCCGCGCGTGCGGGGGCGGTGGCTTCGACGACGCCCGCGACCGCCTCGGCCGCTGTCCCCGACGATGGCGGCCAGGGTCGCAAGGGTCTTGCCGGGCTCGGTCTGTTCCGCGGTCAAGCGCAGGGCTCCACGCCCTCCAAGCAGCAGGCTCAGGGCAACGCCAAGAATGGCAGCGACGGCGCGACCTCCAGGTCGGGAGGCAAGAGCACGCAATCGCGTGGCGGCCAGAAGACTGGCGGTAACAAGGGGGGCCAGGCGAGATCCTCACAGGCCGGGCGGTCCGGCACTGGAAACGGGCGAAAACCCGGCTCCGGTGGGCGCCCCTCCGGAAAGGGCAAGGCGGGTGGCCAGCAGCGCCGAAGCAAGCGCTAGGACGGTTGCGGCCGCCGTCGAGGCGGCCGCCGCGACGTTGGGACTGCGGCCGGACCAGGTCGAGGTCGAGGTGCTCAAGCAGCCGGTCCCTTCCACGTTCGGCAAGATTGGCGAAGCGGCTGTCGTGCGTGTCACGCAGCGTACCGCGGCCCCTGAGCCGATCGAGAGCACCGTCGCCGTCGGGGCGCAACCGGTCGCTGCGGTGGTAGGCGGCGACGCCGAACAGAGCACCCCGACCGCGGTCGACCGGCCTGCCTCCAGAGGGTCCGCCGGTCGCCGCCACCCGGAGGTGACCGACCCCGACGCCGTCGCGGCCGATACGGAGCTCGCTGGAGACTTCGTCGAGGGGCTGCTCGACGCACTGGACGTCGACGGCGACATCACCACCTGGGTGGACGTCGCGGGTGGCCACGTCGACATCGAGGGACCGAAGCTCGAGTTCCTGGTTGGGATGGAAGGAGAGATCCTCAACGCCCTGCAGGAGCTGACCCGCCTGGCGGTCCTCCGCCAGACCCAGCGGTGGGTGCGAATCACCGTCGACGTCAATGGATTCAAAGCCCGACGTCGCGAGGAGATCGCCGCGATCGCGAGAGGGACCGCCGAGCGCGTCGCCGCGAGCCGACAGGATGAGGAGCTCGAGCCGATGACCGCGTTCGAGCGGAAGATCGTCCACGACGTCATCGCCGAGACCCCCGGCGCACAGAGCGACAGCATCGGCGAGGAGCCCAACCGCCGAGTTGTGGTCCGCCCCGCGTAGGCGTCAGTCGAAGCAACGACTCATAGGTTCCGCGCGGCTGTGTGGGTGCTCTGCGGCCGCTTCGAGGCCCTCCGAGAAGAGGCGCGCGTCGTCGTCGGTTTGGGGTCGTAGGGTATTCGTCGTGGGACAAGCGCCGACGAGGACTTGGGGCGCGCGGTGTGTTCCGGAGGCCGATGCAAAGGTTCCGCCACGCGCGGGACGGGGCGCTTCGAGCCGGGTGGTGTCACGGTGTGGAGGTGCCTGTCCCAACGAGACACGGTTGTGCGCCACATGGCTTGCCGATCGTGTGCCGGGCGGCGCTGCGTTCACAAATTCAGATGGTGCCCGGTGACACGAGTCGTGCGAAGCCGAATGACCTGGCCCGGCCTAACCGACCCGGTGCTCCGATCCCGTGATCGGTCGCCATGGCACACGCTGCGCAGGGTGGGTCGGTCACGCGGGGAAGTCGTGCGTCGGTGGTCCTGGCCCTGCCCGACGCGGGAGAGCGGGCCGGATCTCACTGAGCCAGTGGGACCTCGACGGCGACATCGGGATTCGAGTAGTAGGACGCGACATCCCCAGACCCGTACTTGGCTCGGAACCTGTCGACCACGTCGTTGACCCTGTTGGCGTCAGTGATGGGCGTGACCCTGGTCGAGTACTCGGCTTCGTCGACCGCGAGGCTGATCGTGGGGCTCTTCACCAGGTTCTTGTACCAATCAGCGTCGGCTCCTCGGACCGGGAGCAGGTAGAGCGTGCCGTCATCCTGGACAAACCAGATCGGGACGGTGATCTGCCGGCCTCTCCCCGGGCCCCAACCGACCCGGAGCCTCGGACGCGGCTGGGAGTAGTCGTGGCGGCCTATGCCAGGAGGTTGCGCGGCGGTCCCCTCGGTCCCGAGTTTGGATGCTTGGCAGGCGAGGGCAACCGGAGCCAGCTGGAGGCGCCGACGGAAGAAACTCGATGTTTCACGTGAAACATTGAGGATTCGTGGGTGAGCCGACTAGCGGACCTCCGTCCCCACCAGCAAGCGTCGCCCCCGGCCCTCGATCCCGGAACCAGACCTGCTGCCGGCTTCCGTCGACGCTCCTCCGAGGATCCACCGCTCGGCATAGCCAAGGGTCACGCTTCCAGGAGGCGGGACTCGCTCCCGCATCATCGCCTTGGATTGCTGTCTCCCACCATCCCGGCGTGGCGCACGGGTAACTTCGCCCGGCGAGGGGAGATCAGATACCTCAGCGCGAAGCGCGAGGCAACCGCCGTCGACTAGCACCGACGCGAGGTCTCCCTGTCCTGAGAGCAGGTGACTGCCGAACTCGCCACCACTCAGGCGAACACAAAGCACGCACAGAGGCAAGACCCAAAGCGGCTCCGGCCGAGCCGCGGCCACTGGTGAAGATCATGTGGCGGCTTGAGCCTCGATGCACGTCATGGGGGGTCTCGAGGCAACTCTGCCTAGGGCGGAGGCCGGCGCAGCCAGAGCTGGGAACCACGAAGTGCGCCGGCAGAGGCCACCGGCAGAGGCCCGTCGGCACGAGCGCGGCAGCAAACGCCAACTGGCTGAGGCGTGGCGGTAGGGGCGTGGCGGCAGAGGTGCGGCAGGAGCCCGCGGCCGCAGCCCTGAGCGTCTTGGGCATCGACCATGGCCATCACGCCGGTGGTCGATTTGGTGGCGACGCCAGCCGCACTCGGTGGTGCCTTGGAGGCACCAGGGGCCCAGAACTGGATCCGGCGCGACCGATCTATAGGATCGGCACCGGAGGGTTCCGCGTGGAACCAGTCGGGATGGCGTAATCCCAAGGAAGGTCGAGAGAGTTCCGTACGATGCTTGACGATCGAACCGAAGCCATGCTGCGACGGCTGGAGAGCCAGTATCTCGAAGCCGTGGAGCGAGGGTTCCTGGGTCCGCAGGAAGGAGCTCGCCTGCGTGAGCGGCATATCGACGACGCGCTCGGTCTCGCGACTCTCCGGCCACCGATGCCCGGCGAGCAATGGGTTGACCTCGGGTCGGGGGCCGGTCTCCCCGGATTGCCTCTCGCAGTGGCCTTTCCTGCGACTCGGTTCACGCTCGTCGATGCTCATCGACGCCGCGTGGACTGGGTCGCATCGACCGCAGCCGCACTCCATCTGGCGAACGTGAGCGTTGTCCGCGCACGACTCGAGGACTACGGCCGGGGCGCGGCCAGGGAGCACTTCGACGTCGCGACCGCTCGCGCCTTGGGCCCACTCCCAGTGGTCGCCGAATTGGGAGTGCCGATCTTGAGGACCGGCGGCACATTGCTCGTTCCGCGAGGCGCTCCCAGTGGCGAGGAGTTGGGGCAACTCGAGCGTGCCTGCAAAATATTGGGTGCCGAAGTGCGCGAAGTTATCCCCAATCCGAGCTCACCGATTGACCAGGTTGGCTCCGTCGTTATCATGGCGAAGATCGCCGCGACCTCCCCCCGCTTCCCTCGGCGATCTGGCGTACCGGCGAGGAGTCCGCTCGGCGGGGGGTGACCTGGCCTCCAAGGGCTTCTTGAAGGTGCGCCGTGTTCCGGTGGAGCGTCAGCGAGCGACTACCGCTGGGATGGTGGTGTGAGTTGCTGATTGAGTCGGCGGGTCCGGTCGGATAAGTGGTTCGGCTTGTCGTCCCGACAGTGACGGCACAGGCCATGCCACGGTGCGGCGGTCCAAGGAGTCGCTGAAGGGAGGCGAGACGCATCGCTCGGCAAGGCCACGATGGGCCCACGGCCCCATCCCAATCGAAACCAGGCTTGATGACGCGGCTGCTGCGGGCATTTGGGATCGGCAAGCGAGCAGCGCAGATCGAGCCGGAGCGGTACGCAGGCCAAGCCCCTCGGACGACCGCGCCCGAGGAGTCGGTCTCAGCAGGAGATCAGTCACCGAGCGGCCCACCTCAAGCGGCGGCGCCCTCCGTGCCGGTGGGCCGGAAGCCGGGAGGCGACGTCCGTGCGCAGGTGCCGGCATCTCCAGACGGAGATCTCGCAGGCGCTGACGGCACCCCCTGCTCGATCGACGAGCTGGGGACGACTGAGATCGCTGGGCGTGCGCCAGCCTCCTCACCGGCTCAGGATGTCCCAGAGGCATCGGATCTGCCGGATCCTGCGAGCAGCGCGTTTCTTGCTGGAACTTGTGGGGGCTCCGCAGAGGCTCGCACGGGCCAGCAAGTCGACCAAGCCGCTTCGCCAGAGCAGGCATTCCAGGCTCCAGCTGGAGAGCAAGGCGTCCAGGGCGATGGAAGCTCCGACCATTCGCGGTCTGGCGTAGGTCATCGCGGAGCGGTGATCCGACCAACACACGCCGACTGGTTCTCCCCATCGACCGTGACTGAGGAGACACCAGCGATCGCCGGAGACGGCAGCGCTGGAGATGAGGAACAGCCACTCGACCCGCCTTCCTCCTCCACGCAATCCAGGCCGCGGCCGGAGACGCTCTGGCTCACGTCGACGGACGCGGCGGTTGAGGACCAGGCCAACGAGCGAAAGTCCGGCGGGCCGATAGCAGGCTCCCCAGGGACCGACCTGGAAGTCCCGGCCGAAAATCACGCTGAGTCTCGGCTCGCCGAAGCTCGGCGGAGTCAGCCTTCAGGACCCCAACTCCGGGAACAACCCCAGCAAGAGGGCAGCGAAGGAGCCGGTCGATCGACAGCCGCCAGCATGGGTGACGGTGACCCCTCGGCGTCCTCCAGGTTTTCACCGGAGAGCAGCTCGGCGCACAACGCGATCAGCCACGAGCCGACGAGGGCTCCCGCGTTTGAGCAGGGCCAGAATGGGCGCCAGCTCGACCGGGGCACCCCAGGGTCTGACGATAGATCGGAAGACTCTCGTGAAGCTGCCGAACCTGGCCACGGGACTGGGAAGGGCCTCGGCGAGACTCCCACAATCGGCGACGAGCCGGCACCCCGCTCCGAAGCGCCTCTCGGCCTCGGTCAGCCGCCTGAATGGCTCGCGTCAGGGCCGGAGGGTGCTCACACCGCCGAACCGCTTGATGGCCAGGCACAGCACCTCCCCGAGCCATCCCAGAGAGAAGCGTCGCAGCGGCCCGCTTCTGCGGAGCCGGCGCGGCCGACAACCGACGGCGTTGGGGGGCCGCCGGCGTCCAAGACAATCCCATCCGATGCGTCGGGGCGCGACCCAGGACGGCCGACACCGGACTTCGAAGATCGCGACCGAATCACCGCTGGAGACATTCAGCCGCCCAGTGATCCCGCGCATGGATCCGAGGGTGGTGTGGAGATACTTGCCGAATCCGTCGCGATGCCCGCCCAGCGCGTGGATGAGTCTGATGAGCGCGTGGCCGCAGCCGCGGAGGACATCCCAGTTCCTGGGCAGGGTCTGCACGATCCCAAAGCGAGCACTGTGGCGCCCGGGGCGGCTGGCTCGGCGCCTAACGACGCAGCTCTGGCGACCGGGCCTGGTCCGGGACCTGAGGTGGGTAAGCTGACCCACGAAGGGGCAGGGTCGGGACTTGGCGAGGCAGGCCAGGCACCCGGGGCGACTGGCCCGGTGCCTATCGGGGCAGGTCTGGCACGCGAGGCGGTGGGTCCGGTGCCTGACGAGGCAGCTCTGGCGACTGGGCCTGGTCCGGGACCTGTGGAGGCTGGCGTGGCGCCACTGGAGGAAGGTTTGGCGACTGGGGCTGCGCCAGGACCTGCGACTGCTGGGCTGGCGGCTGGGGAGTTTGGCTTGGCGGCTGCGGCGGCCGGTTTGGCCCCCGCGGAGGTTGGTCCTGCGACCGGGCCTGGTTCCGAAACCACGGCCGCTGGCTTCGTGCCTGGGACGGCTGCGCCGAGGCCGGAGGCGGCTGGCCCGGGGCCGGAGGTGGGTGCGCCGAGGTCGACTGCGCCAGGGCCTCGGATGGGACCTGGGGCGGTTGGGCCGTCCGACGAAGCGGCGAAGTTTGGACCTGGCGAGGATGGACCGACATCGGCGGAGCAGAGTCGGGAGCGTCAATCGGTTGGGCTCGAGCCTCGGGAACCCGACGCGAACCGGCGGAGTTCGGGTGAGGGCGAGGACGAGCGAGTTCCTGATGAGGTGACGGACCTTCCGCCGGGGTTGGAGCCGGGGTTGCAGGAGATTGTCCGGAGGCTCGTGCCGCCGTCGGGTCCTGGCCGTGCGCACGCACCCACAGTCGGTGGTCAGCCGACGAATGAAGCCCCGGCGCATGGAGATGGCGGCGCGGCTGCTGGTGGGCGAGACGCCGAGGGTGAGAAGGCGGCGGTGGAGAGGCAGGATGGTCGCCGGTCTGAGGCAGCTCAGCCATCAAGTGTGACTAGCGCCAACCACCCGCAAAAGGAGAACATATCGCCCGCGCGGAGTGCATCGAAGCGGGGGCGAGGATGGATGCGTCCGAAGTCGTCGCCCGGCGGGAAGCACCGGCCCAATGTTTCACGTGAAACATTGAGTTTGGGAGAGGTGGCCGACAACGTGGGCGAGGACGAGGTCATGGAGGACGAGGCCGCGATAGCCGTTCGCGAGGCAGCCTTACGGGCAGCGGCTGAGGTGCCGGGAGCCAACGATCCGGGGCAACGCGACGCTCCGCCTGACCCTCAAGACGATGTTTCACGTGAAACATCGCGAAGCCAGTCAGACCCGTCTGGCGGACCCTCTGCTGAAGCTCCGACCGTCGACAACGGCGTAGCCCCTCCAGAGAAGGTCGCGCCGACGATCGACATCGAGCGAGCGGCCCGTGATGCTCGGGTAACCTTCCAGATCGCTCATGGTGCTTACAACCGCTTCGCGATCGCGGTCGCCAATCAGAAGGGTGGCGTTGGCAAGTCCACGACAGCGGTCAACCTTGGTGCATACCTGGCGCTGGCTGGAGCACGGGTGCTGGTTGTGGATCTCGATCCGCAGGGGAACGCATCGACCGGCCTCGGACTGGATCATCGGCAAATCGAGCCGTCGGTCTATGACGTTCTGATGGGAGATTCAGACGCGGCGTCCGCGATCCGGCAGACGCCAGTCAGGAACCTCGACGTTCTCCCGAGCACCATTGACTTGGCAGGTGCGGAGGTCGAGTTGGTCAACGCGTTCTCGCGTGAAACCCGCCTCCGCCAAGCGCTCGGTGCGGTTCGGTACAGCTATGACTTGGTGTTCATCGACTGTCCCCCATCGCTCGGCCTTCTCACGGTCAATGCACTCGCGGCCGCTGATGAACTGCTGATCCCGATTCAGTGCGAGTACTACGCTCTGGAGGGGCTTGGTCAGTTGCTGCGCAATGTGGATCTCGTTCGGGTCAATCTGAACCAGGGGCTCCACATCGGTGGCATTGTGTTGACGATGTATGACGGCCGGACACGGCTGGCCGAGCAGGTTGTCCAAGAGGTACGGAAGCACTTCACGGATCTCGTTTATCAGACCGTCGTTCCCCGGAGCGTCCGACTCTCTGAGGCTCCGGGGTATGGGGTTCCGATCGCCCTCTACGATCCCCTCTCCCGCGGCGGCATTGCGTATCGGGACCTTGCGTTGGAGCTCGCAGACCGAACCGGCCTACTCGCGCCTACTCGAGAAGGAGCCAACTGATGCGACGCCGAGGTGGCCTTGGTCGTGGACTGGAGGCCCTGATTCCCAGCAACCCGCAATCCGACGGCGAGCAGGCGCAGAACCGGGGGGCGGGCGACGAGGCAGATGGTGGTAGTCGATCTCCGTTGCTGACCCGAGCCTCCTTTGCGGGAGCAACACTGATTGACGCTCCGCTGGACCGTGTTGATCCGAACCCTCGCCAACCACGAGAGGCGTTCGATGAGGACGCGCTACAAGAGTTGGCGGCGAGCATCGAGGCGGTGGGGGTCCTTCAGCCGATCGTCGTCCGGCCGCTGGATGACCGCTTCCAGATCATCATGGGCGAGCGCCGTGTCCGCGCCGCCAGGCTGGTCAATCTGACGACGATCCCGGCGGTCGTCCGCCTCACCGAAGAAGACTCGCTCCTTCGGGACGCGTTGATCGAGAACATTCACCGCGAGGACCTGAACCCGCTGGAGGAAGCTGCCGCCTACGAGCAACTCCTCGCCGATTTCGACGTCACGCACGAGGAACTTGCGTCGAGGATCGGACGCAGTCGCTCGGGGATCACCAACGCCCTGCGTCTCCTCAAGGCAGCGCCGAGCGTGCAACGACGCATTGCCGCCGGAACGCTCTCAGCGGGCCATGCCCGTGCCGTCATGAAGCTGATCGATCACGAGCAGCAGGAACGCCTGGCGGACCGGATCGTGGCTGAGGGCCTGACGGTCCGGCAGGCTGAGGAGCTCGCGAGCCGGCTCAGCGGGGAGACTGTCGGACCCCCGGACGAGACCGAGCAACGATCTCGCCCGCGGGCCGTGCCGCAGGCACCGGGAATCGCTGAGCTGGCTGACCGGCTTTCCGACCGGCTGGATACGCGTGTGAAGGTCCAGCTCGGCAAGCGCAAGGGCAAGGTCCTGATCGAGTTCGCCACGCTCGATGACTTGCAGCGCATCTGCGA
>WNGG01001488.1_pt1 | contig 26620 bp, 21 predicted proteins | sample 5400661 | NCBI WGS metagenome assembly WNGG01 (sample SAMN13153372, study PRJNA577476) | soil metagenome | isolation source: 100 cm soil or saprolite under Garry oak tree replicate 1 | place: USA:California | collected 2016-06-15
AACCCCGCATAATGGCCACCCTCCGTAACCTCGCGATCGGGCTCATCCGCCAGGCCGGCTACACCAAGATCGCCGCCACCATCCGCAAGATCAAATACGACACCACCCTGCTCCTCGCCGTCCTCGGCCTGAAGACCACCTCATGACCAGGAGAAAAGACTTTGCGGGTCACCCTGCTGGCGGGCAGCCTGATTACCGGGAGCCGGCCCAGCGTGTCGTCTTGATTACTGACCGTCGGCTCTGATGAAGTGCTGCTCGTGCCTGATACGCCGCTTGCGCCCCCATCGGGCCAGGCAGGGGCGCTGCGTGCCCAGGTCGCGGAGCTGGAGGCCGAGAACGCGGGGCTGCGGGAGGCCGCGACGGCCCGCGACGAGCTGGCGGCCGCGCAGCTGGCCGCGCGGGACGGGCAGATCGCGGCGCTGGCAGGCGCGGCGGGTCAGCAGCACGCCGCCACCGGGCCAGAGCTGCGCCGGCGGGCCGCCGGATGCAGGCTCGATCACGCCCGGCCGGGCCAGTCGCGGCCGACATCGGCCAGCGCGCCCGAGAGCAGCCAGGCTGTGTCAGCCTCGGTCAGCCGGTACGCCCGCGCCAGCAACGTGGCCACGATGATGCTGGGGGCGCGCTGGCCGCGTTCCATCATCGCGAGCATCCCGTAGGAGATCCCGGTGCGGTGCCCTGCCTGCCGGTAGGACCAGCCGAGCTGGCGCCGACGCCGGGCGAGCATGGCGCCGATCGCCGGGTCGAGCCTGTGCCGGCGGCTGACCGGTTCGCTGTAGCCCATGGGTGGTCCCGATTCGCTGTTCTCCATGGGGTCAGCGCCAAGGAGGCGCCGCTGCAACTCCAGTTCCCGCAGCCATGCCCGCAGCCACTCGCAGCACCGCCCGCAGGCCGGATCTTCACCGCTGGCGTCGTGCAGCTCGAAGCGGCGGTGCTCGTGCTCCGCGTAGCCGCGGGCGGCTTCGAGGTAGCGGTACAGGTTGCCGAAGGTCGGCGCCTTCTCCCCGCGAGGTAGTGGCGGTACTGGGCCTCCATGAGCAGGAACAGCTCTGCTGCTTCGGCGACCTGCGGCGCGGCGCCACCGTGCCGCAGGCAGACCTCGCCGCCGGGTATGGCCTGGTCCTGGCAGGGCTGGCCGCCGCGGTTGTGCGCAGTGCAGGGCTCGCGGGCCACGGGTCACGGCAGGCCACGCGGTGATCAACCCCAGGTTGATACCGTCGTCTAGCCCAGGTAGATTCGCCGATGTGAAGGGGATGTGCCGACGCGATGTCAACCGGGCGCTGCGCCGCGCCGGGTGCGTCGTCAAGAACGACGACGGCCCGCACACCACGTGGCAGTGCCCGTGCGGCCAGCACAGACATCCCGCGCCACGTCGACATCTCGCCGGGCGTGATCCGCGACACGATCAAGCGCATGCAGTGCCTGCCGAGGGGATGGCTCCAGTGAAGACCTACGACGTCCGCGCCAAGCGCTGGGAGCACGGCTGGGAGCTGCACATCGCCGAGGTCGGCGTGACGCAGTCCCGCAGCCTGTGGGACGCCGAGATGATGGCCCGCGATCTGATCAGCCGCCGCCTCGGACTGGCCGCTGACTCCTTCGAGGTGGTGATCACGCCTGAGATCGGCGGCGGCCTGGACGAGCGGACGCGTGAGGCCCGCGAGGCGGTTGCCAGCGCGGACCGGGCTCAGCGCAAGGCGGCGGCGCAGTCGCGCGAGGCCGCCCGGCAGCTCCAGCGCGCCGGCCTGTCCGGGCGCGATATCGCGAAGGTGCTGGACGTGTCCCCGCAGCGCGTCTCGCAGCTGCTCAAGACGGGCACCTGATCCGGCCGGGCGGACGTCTCGTGCCTGACCGGGCATCAGGTGCGCGGCTGGTCGCCGCAGGTCGCGGGCGGGTGCTGTCACCACGGGTCACTGGTCAGCGCTTGCGCTCGATGGCTGCCGGGCTGGCGAGCACGTAGCCGGTGTCCGCGTACGGCGACGCGGGGTTGTGGCAGTGGGCGGCCCGGTGGCCGTACTCGTCGCTGTGGACATGCCAGCGGTCGCACCAGCAGCACCAGACGCGCAGGCCGGGCAGGCCGTCGCGGCGCGGGTAGGCGGGCAGGCGCGGTAGGCGGTTTCCCGGTCATTGGCATTGGTCCTTCCAGTGGTGGTTGCGGGTCCGGCCGCAGTTGGCGCAGCGGACGCCCTCTCCAGGTGTCCAGACCTTCACGGCGCGCAGGCGCCGGCGTGGAGACGACGCACGACCCACCGTGCCCACCGTGCCCACCGTGCCACTCTTGGCACTCTGACCAGTTTTCGTAGGTAGAACACTCGCGGCCGGTGGCGGTTCTCTGAGGTCACCCTCATGCTCGGGTAGCGAGATTCACCATCCGCCCGGCCGCTGCGCGGCGGGGATCTTCAGTTCCCGGCGTGCACGGTCGAGGGTGCGCTTGCTGATGCCGTGGACCTCACGCGCCTCCTCTTCCACCTCCTTGCTCGCTCGCGGGCCGCCCGCGAGCGCCTTCCAGAGGTAGTCCTCTGCGCGGGCCTTTTCGTCCTGCTCCTGGCTGTCGGCCAGGTCGCTGAGGATGTCCTGAACGGTGCGCTCCGACTCGCCGTCGAGCACAAGCCGGCCCACCCTGGCGTCGCCCTTCCCGGTCGGGACGGTGGCCTCGAGGATGCGGTAGGCCAGGGATGGCAGGTTGCTGTGACCGAGGCTGTTCTTGGTCTCGGTGATGACCTGGCCGTCCTTGTCGGCGGCGAACGCGAAAATGGACCGGGCCACGTCCTTGAAGGCACCGGACCCGGTGATCAGCGAGGAGGCGTCGGTGCCGCTCGTCTTGTTGAAGTGCGCGACGCCGGCGACGATCTCGCCGCGGGAACGGTCACGATCGGCCGTGCCCGTGTCCTGGTCAACGCCAGGGTGATCGTCAAGGAGCCGAAGAGCGAGCGCGGCTTCCGGACGCTGCCGCTCGATGAGCAGCTCGCCGATGCGCTCCGGTCGCTGCACAAGCGGCAGGCCGCCGAGCGGCTCGCCGCCGGGCAGGCATACGAGGCCAGCGGCTACGTGGTGACCGACGAACTCGGCGCCGCGCCGTCACCCGAGTGGTTCTCCGACGAGTTCCACCGCCTGGCCGCCACCGCCGGGGTTCCGCGTATCCGGCTGCACGACGGCCGCCACACCGCCATTATCTGTGCTGCGGAAACTCAATTCACTGGATGCGCGTAACAGAAGGTCACTTTGGATGCCGTCTCGCGCCTCACGGCCGGAGTTATCCGCACATCGTGGCACGCGGAATTTGCTATGGTTTCGTACGCCTGCGGGCTTTAGACAGCCGCGCTTAGGGCATCGGCGGCCACACCTACGACCGCGCCGTCGCTGTCCTGCGCGACGAAGGCCGGGTCGAGAGCGTCAAGGGGCTCGGCACGTTCGTCCGCCGCGACAAAAGCTGAGGCCCCGTACCGTCCCTGTGAGGAAGCAAACGGGGGCGGGCTGGGGCCTCGCGCTCTACCAGAGGACTTTAACCCTCCCCATCGCGTCAGCGATGGACGCTCGCGTGATCCGCTGCTCGGCCTGCTCGATTCCGGGCCAGTCAAGACTCAGGATCTGGTCTCCGTTGACTAGTACCCCGGCCGGAACCCACGCTCGCCCGGTGTAGCCGTGGTCGTTGAAGTCCCCGCCCAACTGGGTGACCGGCCAGCCGTTCACCTTCAGCCCGTTCAGTTTCTCCCCGATGTCGCGCACATGCAGCATGTTCGCACGTGCGATGTCGGCCCTGGTGAGGTCATCACCGGTCACGACCTGCGGCCACCGGCTCCGGTACACGATCAGCAGCACGAAACCTGTCGAGTACAGGAGCAGCGCCGGGATCGCGAACACGACCCCGGTGCCGTGCCATGCGATTTCGGCCGCTAGGACGATGGGCACTTCGTTGTCAGGAGGCTCGTGGACCGGGCGGGGGGTGACCCGCCTGATGCGCTCCGCTCCCATATGCCGATCGTATGCAAGGGCTCGCGCCCTAGCACACGTGGTCCCCGGACAGGCTGCCGGAGGGAGTTGTATCGTTCGTGGTCTGGCCGTTGTTCCAGAAAATGGTGTTGAGGTTCAGGTTTCGGTAGCTCCAGCTGACTACGTCTGCCTGGCAGCTGACCTGGCCGGTGCCGGAGACTGTTCCTGTGCAGCTCTCTACTTGGGAGCCTTCCTTGATGGTCATCCAATGGCCGGTGCGCTGCGCTTGGAGTGCCTGCAGGTCGGCCGTGTTGTAACAGGCAGCCGCGCCAGTGCAGGTGTCCGTCCAGGCGCGGCCCCTGATCCATGACCAGTCGCTGGCGCGGCCGACAGACGAGTGCACAAGACACGAATCCGTTCCCGGCCCGCCGATAAGTTGGTCACCCGGCGGCTTCGGCGCGAGCACCTGCAGTGAGTGCGTCTTGGTGACCGTGCCGTTGGGAAACGACCGTTGTCATGGTGTCCAGCGGGCGGACCGACAGCGTTCGGGTCTTGATAACAGTTCCGTTGGCGGTGACCCTGGTGGTGACGTTGCCCGTGTGGCCGCCCGCGTAGGCCGGGACGGTGAACGCTCCCAGGCCGAGCAGTAATCTCGACCGCGGCACGTACGTGAGGCCCTGGGACGGCCTGGTGCCCGAGCTGATCGCCGGCTATCTGGCCAACGGCGCCGACCAGTGGGAAGCCAACACGAAGCTCAGCTACGCCAACGCGCTGGCTCCGGCGGCTGACTGGTTCCGGCACCGCAAGGCCCGCAGCATCGTCCGCGAGGATGTCGAGGAGTTCAAGCGGCACCTGCAGACGGCAGGCAGCAAGCGCCACGGGGCACCAGGCACGGGGCTGTCGGCACGATCGGTCAACCTGACGCTCGGCCAACTCCAGGCAGCGTTCGACCTCGCCGAGCGTGACGGCAAGGTGGCCAGGAACCCTGTCCGGTTCGTGAAACGCGTCAGGAGCGATCAGGGCGAGCGCAGCACCTGGAGCGAAGAGCAGGTGCGGGCCTTCATCACCATGTCTGCCGCCGACCGGCTGTTCGCGTGCTGGCTGCTGTCGCTGCTCGGGCTGCGGAGGGCGGAGGTGCTCGGCCTGAAGTGGAGTGACATCAGCTTCACGGACGGCACGCTCACGATCGCCAGCAGCCGCGTGCTGGTCGGCTACAAGGTCATCGAGAAGTCGCCCAAGAGCAAGCGGTCAGCCCGCGTGCTGCCGCTCTTCGAGCCGCTGACCACCGCGCTCGAATCCCTTCACAAGCTCCAGGCAGCCGAGAAGGCCGCCGCGGGCGCTGCCTACGCGGCCGAGGTCGACGCCAGTTACCTGGCTGCTGACGAGATCGGCGAGCCGCTCAATCCCGAGCGGTACTCGGATGAGTTCGGCCGGCTGACCACGGTGGCGGGCCTGCCGAAGATCCTGCTGCACGACTGCCGCCACTCCGTCAACTCGCTGCTTGAGCACCTCGGTGTCTCGGACAGCCTCCGTGCTGCCTGGTTCGGGCACACCATCGCCGTTAACCGTTCCGTCTACACGCACGCATCGGCCGCCGATCTTGCGGTGATCAGCACCGCGCTCGGCTCGATCTTCAAGGCCGTGTGACAAAACTGTGGCAAAACCGGGTCCAGGGGCATGATCAAGGACCTGCCAACTGAATAGAGCAAGGCCCTGACCTGCGGGAAGAGGAGCGCGCTCGGAGGGACTCGAACCCCCAACCTTCTGATCCGTAGTCAGATGCTCTATCCGTTGAGCTACGAGCGCTGGTCTTCAGTTGTCCTACCTGCAGTTTTGCAAGTGAGTGATACGATACCACACGAGCACAGCGGTGATTGAGCTTCTGATTCGCTCACCCTAGGAGCCGCGCAACGCTCCTCCTAGGGTAGAGCACCAGAAGTGGGACCGCACCGGATGGGCTGGAGGCCCCGCCATGTCCGTCACGAACATCCAGCAAGCTCGGCGCGACAGGGAACGCCGCACGTCCGCTGCGACCACCGCAGGCGTCAGCATCGCCGCGTTCGTCACATCTTGGCAACTATCGCTCGAGGCCTCGAGCAAGAGTCCCAGGACAGTTCGCTCCTATACCGACTCGGTGAAGGCCCTCCATGCCTTCCTGGCTGCGCAGGGCATGCCCACAGATGTCGAGGAGGTTGATGCCGAGCACATCCGCGCGTTCCTGCAGGCCGAACAGCAGCGCACGTCGGCTGCGTCGGCAGCAGTCCACTTCCGCAACCTCCGCGTGTACTTCGGCTGGCTCGCCCGTGAGGGCGAGCGCACGAACCCAAATCCGATGGATCGCATCGACGCACCGAAGGTCGCCAAGAAGGCCAAGCAGTTCTTCGAGGATGCCGACCTCGTAGCCCTGCTCAAGGCCTGCCAAGGAGCAAGCTTCGAAGATCGGCGCGACACAGCCATCATGCGGATCTTTATCGACACCGGGATGCGCGTCTCGGGCCTCGCGAACCTGCGGTATGACCCTGACGACGAGAACCGCAACGACGTCTTCCTTCTGCAGCGCAGGTTGCGTCTCCGGCTGAAGGGCGGGAACGAGACCTGGGTGCCGATCGGCAAGAAGGCTGCTGCGGCACTGGACAGGTACATACGCGTCAGAACGCGTCACTCCCATGCCTCGTCACGTTGGCTGTGGCTCGGCAAGCAGGGTCACAACCTCGCGCATCTGACCGATTCGGGAATCCGAGTTATGCTCACTCGCCGTGGTGAGCAAGCTGGAGTGCAGAACGTCCACCCGCACCGGTTCCGCAGATCGTTCGCCGACAACTGGCTCGCCGCTGGCGGTTCGACCGACGACCTCATGCACATCACCGGCTGGAAGACCTATGACATGGTGCGCGAATACACCGAAGCTCGTGGTATTTCGCGTGCCCACAACGCACATGCACGGCTAAGCCCAGGCGACCGGATCTAGCTGACTCATCAGACGTCCGCAAGTCAGGGTCATCTTCTAGGCATCTACCGAGATTGGACATGTAACTGCGATCGCACTGCCGAGTTCGGCTGTCTCAGATCAAGGCGGCGCGCTGCGCGCGCCGCGCGGGCCGACACCAGCGCCGGCCTCTGCCTTGGGAGGCCCGGCCGGCGCGCGTCGGCCCAACCGCTCAGCCGCCACTGATCAATCTGGCTCACCCGGCGAGCAGGCCGATGCTGCCCGGGAGCAGCCTTCCTCGGCGGTCCATTGTCCAGCTCGCCGCCGCCGCGTCTAGGGCGCTCCCTGCGGTCGCATCGCATGCGATCGGCTACCGCGCGGCTCACTAGACTGGCCTGCGCTCAGTTGCGAGAAAAATATGACTCTAAACGTGACGCTCCTTACGCCCATTGTCATTTACCAGTCGGCAGACTTTAGGCTGACTAACCCCGCAACCGGGAAGTCATTTCCCGATCCCTCTCCAAAGACGGTAACACTCACCTACTCGGGCTGGGACGGCTTCATAACTTACACCGGAGTTGGAAGTTGGCGCGACCGCTATGTTTCCGACTACCTGGTCGAGTGGCTAACCGGTCCAGCCGACGCCTGCATGGCGGATGTCGCAGGGATCGTCGCGGATAAAGGCACTAAGCTGCTGCAAGATATTGAGCGCAACTACTCTCGCAGGATGCATACTTTCACACTCGCAGGGTTCGGTGACCAGCGTCCTCAGGTGTACGTAATTTCCAATTTTGAGGATTGCTTTGGCCACACTCGTGGCGGCATCGATGACCGCCTGACAGTCACCACGCGCCCACTCGGCCATGGCAAGAAAGCCACCGTGATTGTAACTGGGTACAAGTCTGCAGTTCCGATGATCGATCGGCGTCTACTTGGCAGTATGGCCGCCAATTATCCAGGGGACGGCCTGCGCATCCGACGCCGAATGGCAAAGCTAAACGCTGACGCCGCACCTAGGAGCAAGAATAGGATTAGTCCCGAGTCTGTCGTTCTGTCCTTTAGGTCCGACGGCTCTGGCGCTATGCTGCTCGACGGAGCCGCAAACGAAGTCCCTAACCAGTTTCCGCACATAATGAACGGCATCAACCTAACCAAAGCTCTTATGGATGCTATGAAAAGTGTGGGATTTGACCTTTCAAGCGCACGCATGGTGCAAATTGGCTCCGCTTCGATCCGGCCTGGTCAAAAGGTTTCACCTCAGAGCCTGCCGTGCAACTACGCAGTCATTCATCCTAGGACATCTGTTGGATACCAGGTGACTGAGATAACTGCGGCTGAATTTAAGCTCGCAGGCGCGAGGGATATCAGCGACCGTGGTCAGATAGTAGGCTTCGGCCGAGCGGGGCTGCGTTCAGATCAGCCGCCCGATATTCCGTGGTCATATCTCAATGGGCAGGTAGTGCGGCTCAACTATGCTGGACTGGCTGCCGCTGTAAATTATACAGGGCAAGTAGCAGCGGTACTGCAAGGCCATGACGAGCCACCGCCGAGTTGGCAGCGGGCGGCCCTGTGCGACGGCACCAACCTAATAGAACTTCCTCTCTATCGCACCGAACGTGAGTCTCCAGAACGTTCGGAAAGTGAGGCGCGGGCGATAAACAATTCGTCACTAATGGCTGGGAGCGTCGCAATTCAATTTGATAAGTCAGAACCACTCACGACTTTCGCTGCGATCTTCCGCGCCGGGCAGCCCACGGTGGTCTTCGATGGTCTTCGGCCCGAGTATGGCTGTCGAGGAATCGATGTAAATGAGCAAGGCCATGTGCTGCTTATGGCGGGTATTGGCCTTTCAGATGTACGTTCTGTGCTTTGGAATCCTAGCGATGGCCGCTGGCATTACGTGGGAGACGAGATTACAAACGTCTTTCCGATGGCAGTGAATGACGATGACTTCGTACTCGGACAAGCCCGAAACATGCAAAATCAACCAATAGCTGTAATGTGTCGGCCGAGCGGCCGTTGGGAGCCCCTGGGAACGCCTGATAACTGGGTGCCAATCGATATGAATAGCAAAGCTGAGGTCGTTGGGCGTGTGTCGATGGACCTATTGGAACGCCCCTGGCTACATCGACCAGACGGGCGGACAATAATGCTGCCCTATATCACTGATCATCACACAAATCCCGCTGCCATAAATAACCTGGGTCAGATTGCCGGTGGCGCTGCGGCCGATAATGATGTTCACGTCCTCTTGTGGACCCCGGATCGATAGAGCGGACGACCTGGGCGCAACCAAGTAATCGTAGGCGACCCAGGGGCGCGCGGGCAGCGATCGGGAGGACAGACCCACTGTGTGTGCCAGAAGGCGTCCGAAAGCCGGGTGAATGACTTTATAGCACTCGATATCGGCATCGCCCACAGTGGCAAGATGCGGATCGCTTCCCGCGCGGGCAGTCGAACAACGCGCGTATGCGGCATCGACGTCAGCACCTCGGGTATTCCTGCCGCGAGATGAGCAACGCCGCGCAAAGGCCGCGTGCCTGATAGCACAGTCATAAGCGGCCAATCACGACCAGCGTCGGATAGACCGATCGAAACGACCCTGATAAGAAAGCAGTCCGAGGTTCCAATCAAGCTTCACTCGGCCTCGTCCACAGTCAGGCTGTAGGAGCGGCCGGTCTGCCGGGCGGCCCGTGGCGTGCCGATCGGACCCGAGTTTGAACCTGCCTCACAGCAGGGCATCGCAGCTATGAATCCGAGTGGGTCTGGCCTGGGGCTGACGGTTTTAATCGCCTCACTTCGGGCGGCGAAGAATCTTCATGAAGGTCGGTATGGTTTCCCTATTCTCCCATGCGCCTCTGATATGTTCTGTCAGGCGCGGTATATCTTTTTCGAGCGCGGTTCGCCATAGGCTGGGGTTGTATTCTTCAACGCGAAGCATGTTATCGACATCGAAGATTGCCCCCGTACCTTTGGCGCGCACAAGGACAACGGGCTCATCCTCTGCCATCCTCATCCCGAGCTCGAACAGAACGTTGGGGTTGTGTTCTGTAAGGTCGGCAAGAACCAGGTCGGCTTCCAGGAGTTCATTCACGATTGTTGACTGAATCACGTCTGAGCCGTGACGCTTTGCCGTGCGGACTTGAAAGCCTGCATCAGTTAGAGCGGGTGTAAAGAGGTTAATTAGAACCTCGTCGAAGAACCCCGACTGATGCCGGTCATCGCGCTCCGTGAACGGCATAATCACAAAGCACACATGCGCCTCCTTGGCTGAGTCAGACGGCCGTGCCACGGTTGCAGCGCCTTTGCCCACTGGCCTGACAGCAACCTGTCTGAGCTGTTCCGGAAGCTTTCCTGGAAAGTAGTCCGCTCCGATGCCTAGAAATCGGCAGTTCTTGTCAAAGATCTCGAGAAATTCTTCATGAAAAACCGGGTCCAAACCGAAGCCCTGCTGGAGTGTATTTTCGAGAAATCGATACTCAGGAAGGGCGTTACCTCTGTAGTGCTCGAGTACCTTGCGGAAGGACTCGACCTTGAGGAATCCTCCTACCTGCGCCTGCCGTTCTTCTTCGTCGCTGCCCGGATATACGGCTTGGCGCCCTAGGTCAGTAAGTCGAATCGTCGCTGAATCGCGTGTGCCAATCGTGAGTCCGTAGTCGCGAGATGCGGCTGTCAGATAGTAGAAGTTGGCAGTTCCAGCGCCAACGCCGAGTGCCTTCGCTACCTCTTTGGATGGCCATTCATTCCCACCGTTATTTTCCTTAAGAGCTTGGGGCACGCGAAGCGCCTGCTCTACGGTCCTGCGCGGGAATGGCCGAGGACCGGCCGGGCTGCTGCCGCGATTGGGAGGATTTACCTTCCTTTCCTTGCCCGTGTCGCCGTCTGCCTCGTTGAAGGGCGGGTCGTTACGGTCGTCAATCACCATGACGTTGATCACCTCGTTGCTGTCGAGTCGATTCGGTGGGTCACGAGGTACTAGCACCTCTTTACTCCGCCCAGCCGCCAACCAGTGTGGCGCAGAGGATCGTCGCGCAAATTGCGCGTACCGGGCATGGCGTGTCGAGCCAACGCTGGAGATGCCGACACGCACTGACATCCCCGCTACCTGCCTGGTCATCGAGTATGATCAGCTCGATTTACGCGCACATTACGCGTGGAGGCATCGTTGGAGGCGACGACATCGAGAGCGCGCGTCGGCAACCGCCCGAGGCCCGAGCCGGAAGCGGAAGACCTCACGGACTACTGCTCGCGGCCCCTCTGCCGAAAAGAGTTTCGACGAGCCGCTGGACGAGGCCGCCGGCCAGCGTACTGCTCCGAGTTCTGTCGTAGGACCGCTGAGAAGCAGCTCCGCCAATTGAAGTCCCGCTTGGCTCACTACGAAGACGTAGTCCGCATGCTTCGGGTCGATGTCGCTGCCTTCGGCAGGCCTGACACGGATGAGGACAGTGACGGGGAGCAGGCGCTCTCTCTCGACGCTCGTCAGAGAGCCGCGAGCGCGGTTCTCCGGGCTGACGGCGTCCTCAAGTTCGCCAACCCCGATGACCCTGTTGTGCAGGAACTCCAAACGCTCTACGAGGCAGTAGCCCCTATCATCCGGTCCGACTCACCAGCAGGCTGACCTGGGCGACACCTCAGGCGCGTGCCCGTGGCGTGCCCGATCGCACGGTGATCAGAGGTGAATCACCGTCACTCACAGGAACGCCACACGGCCGCTCACCTGGAACGGCACTGGTCAGGCTGCCGTATCCACGATATTTCCAAGCAGGTGATCTGCGTCCTCCTCGCTGCTCAATGATCTTGACCGCGGCCTCCAAGTCAAGGCCAAGCCGCAACCGGTCGCTTCGCGCGCCTGGACACGGCGGCCACGGCAAAGGGCGGGCAGCTACGAGAAGGACGGCGAGGGCGCAGGGCACAAACCGGCCCACGACCGTCGCCGGCACACCGGACGCCAGCGCGAGGCCGACGGGCCATTAGCAGGCCATTAGCCAGGGTGACGAGGGGACAGTAAGGGTAAGAGCTGACCCCTCGTCTTACCAGGTGAGGGCTGCAACCAGGTGGAACCGCTCCGCTTCCCAAGCTGACAGTACTCAACGAGCGACGCCCTCGGATCGGCCCGCGCTAGACGAATGTGATCCGGCGACCGTACTCAATCCAGCCGTATCGGCCCATGGCATTCGGGGCAAGTCGAGGCGTAGCTAACCCGCTTCAAGCTAGGTCGTTGGCGGCAACCCGGTCACTCACCGCCCGCCCCGTCTTTGCCTTCTACTGCGGCATCCTGAATCTAGACACCTCCCTAATCATCTCAATAGATTGACGAGCCATAGGCTGCGCCTTCCTTCTTGTTATCCGGGCTTCGTTGCTGAATACTGTCGTCATTTCGTGCAGAAAGATAGCCTCCCATTTCTCGTTGAAATCTCCGTCCGGCACTTCAATGATGACCCGAGGCTTATCTATGTCATGGCTAAGGCGATCGCCGGGCCTTCCGGCTTGGAGGTAAACGGCATTGGATGCGAGTATCCCATCGACTAGAATTGCTTGCGTCTTAATCTTGAAGCGCAGCAGGATCTCAACTTCGATCGGCCGGATAAACTTGAGGATAAGGACTACATCGCCAGATCCGTCCTCAAGGACAGCCCAGTTCGATGTAACGTCTCCAGGCGAAAGATGCGTGTGCGCAGCAATAACCGCGTCTACTTCTGGGTGTTCGGATGAGTCTACTACTAGTACTGGAACCAATCGGCCGTCTCTGTCCGGTCCTGCCATTGCCCCGTCACCAACAATCGGGGCAAAATGTGAAACATCCGCACTTCCTCGCGTGGGCTTCCTCTTCCTCTTCCTCTTCCTCTTCCTCTTCCTCTTCGTCATGCTTCAATTCTCCGGAATGTTGACGGCTGTACAGTTCGACTTATGTCCCGGCTGTCGTATACGGTCACTATGTAGCCTTCTATCTGTGCCTGCTTTATAATGGAATCAGGGACTTGAAAAATGAACCATCCGTCAAGCGCGCCGTTGCTCGATAGGCTGGCCGGTAGAGTTATAGGAGATATTTGTTCCGGCACAGCAACGCCTCTCACATCGTGAGGCACCTTGAGCGTCAAAAGACTGCCATTAACCATGCGGTAGCTTACGTGAAGTTCGGTTGCCACAAGCGTCCCCGAGCTATCAGCAGGGTTGACTACGAGCACGTGAACCCCAAAGCATCTGTGAGACTCATTTGCGGGAATCCATCTGATAGCGTCCTTGAGCTCAACATTCAGCCGAGCACGGGACCGCTCGTCCTGCTCACGAGCTAGGCGAAGCGCCTCCCTGGCCGATCGACCCTGAGAAATAGTAGCGAGGCCAGTCGCAGCAGAGACAATGAGCGCTACGACAACTCCCCATGTATTCCAAATGCCGGAGATATTGGATGTTGCTTTGTGCAGTTCGACAGCGAGCATGTCGCCATTGTGCCTGAAAATGTGGCCATGTGGATGGATGATCTGCGATCGCCCTGTTCTGCGCTGGCTGGCGGGCGAGGACTGAAGGCTGATCAAGTTGGCATGCTTCTGGGCTTGGGTGTCCAACCGGGTGACATCAACCCGGCACACAGCCGGACGCCGGGGGACGCGCGTATGAGCTGTTCACGCCGGTCAGCAGGCTGACGGCGCAGGCCGAGCCAGCGCGGAGTAGCTTCGTAATGAACGGGCAGCGGTCGGCCGGATGCCCTTGGGCGTCTCCTCTCGCTCATCGACGCTCTCAACGGTCCGAATCGCCGTGCTGCGGGATATTTGCGGGATCGCCTCACGAGCCTGGAGCCGAGCTTCTTGCGTATGGCCAGGTCAGACTAGCTGGATAGCCACGAGCCGTGGCCGTCTGTAAAACCGTCGGCTCAGCCTACGTTGGTTCGAACCCAACACCTGCCACCACGCAAAATCGCAGGTCAGGCCTGTATTCAGAGTCGTTCTGGCTGTGCGAAGAGGGAGCGGTATATCAAGCCGTCGCCTAATCGTATGTTTCTGTTATATCCGCTGGTCAGCGTGCCGGGAGGAGTTGCCGGGCGAGGCTGGAAGGGGCGGTGTCCGGCGAATACGCGGAGAGGTTCCGGCTCCGGTTACGGCGGTGCTGGTTTCGCTCGCGTTCCGTAGCTCGGGATGATGGGCGGTCTCGGCCGTCGTAACTTGAGGTAGCGGGATCTGGTGGAGATGACAGGCCTTGCCGGGTAGTTGCGGGGCCGTCTGCCGACAATCGGCGATGGGCTGGCCGAAGGCATGACTGTTCTACACACGGGAGACAGCGTCGTGCGGTTATCCGACATGACGGAATTGGGTCATCTGAGAATGATGTCTGTGCCATGAGTTCGTTATGCTGGCGCCGTGGTAGGCGGTCGCAACGAGAATCTGTCAAAGGATCTCGCGCCGCTCTGGCGGGCGATACATGACCGGCTTTCATCGGGGCGGGCCGTAAGCCGGGTCAAGATCGGACCGCTTGATCTAGGCCAGCAGACGGCGCTGGCAGATCTTCTTGGGCTGGCCCGGCTGCCGGGGGAGTACGCGACCGTGTCGTTGCCGCAGGTCGACGAGGTGCTGATCGACTCGGTGGGCGTGGATGCGCACGCCGTCGTCTCACGGCTGATCGGCCCGGTTGCCGACCGGGCCGGTGATCGTGCTCGGGCCGACGCCGAAAGGGCCGAGTTTTGGGCCTGGCTGGTCGCCCATCCAGTCGTCCGAGCCCAGCCGGTGCTGGCGACCTGGGAGCATGACATCAAGCGGTCCGGCGTGGTCGGCGGCTCGGTGCCCAGGACGCGAGAGTTGCTGGCCAAGGCACTCAACGTCCTCGCCGAACTGCCCACCCCAGGTGATCCGCTCCCAGTCCTCGCCGACCGGGTGCTGAAGGACACTCACGCGCTTGACGACGACACCCGGCTGTCAGCGCTGGTACTGCGAGCGCTGGCCTTGATCTACGACATGCCGCCGCCGGTCAACGCCCAAGAGCGGCGGGCGCTGTGGGAACGCGCCGGGGTCGCCGACGACGAACTGTCCAATGTCGTGCTCGCGGCCGGGATCGCCCCGGCCGGTGACGATATCGCCAGCCAGATCCTGCGCGCCTGCGCCGGCCGTGGTCACGTCGCTGCCTTGACGCTCAGCCAGCTTCGGGCCAGCCCGCTCGATCAGGGGATCCCGGCGCAGGTCTGGATATTCGAGAACCCGTCGATGCTAGCGGTGGCGCTGGCCAGGTTCGGCCGCCGCTGCCCGCCGATCGTGGTAACCGCCGGCTGGCCGAACAGCGCCGCGATCGCCCTGCTGAGCAAGCTGGCGGCAGCCGACGCCCTGCTGCGTTACCACGGTGACTTCGACGGCGAGGGACTGCGCATCGCGGCCAACGTCGCGGCCCGGACCGGCGCGATCCCCTGGCGGATGACCAGCCAGGACTACCTGGCCGCCGTCGCCGAAGGACCGGCCGTCGGACGCGTCACCCCGGTCCCCTGGGACGCCGACCTAGCCGCCGAGCTGACTCGAGCAGGCGTCACTGTTCCAGAAGAACGATTGGCGGCAGATTTGCTGGGGGCTCTTTGCCCGGACTCCTGAGGCCGGTCAACTCCGGCTGAATGCCGGCCCTCGGTCACACCAGCGCCCTACCCTTGAACCGTTGCCGAGCGTCCGGTGAGGTTTCGGGAGAGTCGATGGAGCAACTCCACGTTCCGCCGGAGATGTTTCGGTTCACTTCGGCTGATCATTCCGACCTCTATGTAGCAATTCTGGATGCTTTCGGCTACGCCAATGAGCGATTGGAGACAGCGCTCGGTCTAGACGACGTGAAAGTGCGCCTGCGTTCGGTCGGCTGGCTTGAGGCCATAGACGATGCTGACCTTGTAGCGGCGCTCGGCCAGCTTCAGGATTGGAAGCTCGTCGATGTCATCCAGAATCACTCAGAGAACTACCGCACAGCGAGCGAGTACGAGCGCCGCAATCTGCAGTACTCGCTGACCAAGCGCGGTGAGGCGGCGTTCGCGGGCGTCACCCACGCGATGCAACTGCTCGCGTCCACCGGCGCGCTGCAGACCGCGGTGCTCGACGCCATCAGCGACCGGCTCGGTGACCTGGTACACGAGCTTGAGGCCGGGACTGACCGCCGCATCTTCAGCACCCTCTCCGAGCTCGAGTCGCATCTGGAGGCGCTGCGGACCAACACCAAGCAGTTCATCGGTGAACTGCAGCGGCTGCTGCGTGCCGACGGGGCCGATCTCGCGACGTTCCACGACGTGAAAGCGTCGACCGTCGCCTACCTGCAGGAATTCGTGACCAACCTGGACCACCGAAGCCACATCATCGCCGAGCGCATCGGTGCGGTCGAAGACCACGGCGTCGGCGTGATGCACAAGCGGGCCCTGTCCGGTGCCGAGTTGCCGCAGCTGTCTGGTGACCCGGGCCCGGTCTGGCTTGAGCACCGGCGGATCCGGTGGGCCGGGCTGCGAGCCTGGTTCCTGCCGGAAGACGCGACCTCCGCCCGCGTCGGTCAACTGCACGACATCGCCCGCCGCGCGATCCTGACCTTGCTGCAGGCACTGGAGCGCATAACGGAATCGCGGCGCCGGATGAGCAGCGCGGCAGCCGACTTCCGCGAACTTGCCCGCTGGTTCTCCGTCGTCGGCGACACCGACGACCTGCACCGGCTGTGGTCGACGATGTTCGGCCTGAGCCCGGCTCGGCATGCGCACCTGGCCCACCCGGATCCCGAACTGGTCAGCCCGTCGTGCTCCTGGTCACAAGCGCCGCCGGTTGAGGTATCCCCGCTGCTTCGCTCGTCCGGCCGGGTCGAGCGCTTCAGCCGGACGGCCAGGATCCGGGACGTCACCAAGGTCAAGGCCGAGCGCGCCGAACGGGCCCGAGCCGAGCGCGCCGAACTTCAGGCGGCCTGGAGCTTGCTCGACACCGGCGGTGGCAGCATGGCGCTGTCCGGCTTCGGCGCGCTCGATCACGTGCTGTTCGAGCGGCTGCTTGAATTGCTCGGCCGGGCCCTGACTACCAATCCCGACCGTAATGGGATCCGGCGTACGACCACCTCAGACGGCCGGATCGAGATCGTGCTGCGGGCTGCCGCTCCGGGCCGGACCGCGGTGCTCAACACGCCGTTGGGCATCTTCCGCGGGCCAGACTACGTGATCGAGGTCCATGTACCAGGGGCCGGTCAACGGCGGGCTGCGACCGGAGGCCAGCCGTGAGCAACCTCCGCAACCAGCAGGTCATCGAGGAACGTGAGCAGACCGCCCGCGGCATCCGGCTGCTGCTGGCCAGCCCGCTGATCAGCGAGCGCGCCGCGCCCGAACACTTCGACCTGGTCCGTCGCCGCCGTGAGCCAATCACCCAGTGGTTCGACTACTACTGCGGCTGGACGCTGATGGTCGAGCCGCGGCTCGGCTATGCCCGCCTGGTCAAGGTCGGCACCAGCGCCGATCCGAGCCGGCCCGCACGACGCGCAAGATCGAGCCGGGCCCCGTTCGACCGGCGCCGGTACGTGCTGCTGTGCCTGGCCGCGGCCGAGCTGCTGCCGGTGGCGGCGATCACCATTGGCCTGCTGGCCGACCGGCTCAGCCGGGCCAGCGCGTCCGATCCCGTGATTGCGGCGTTCGACTCGGCCAGCCGCTCAGAGCGCATGGCCTTCGTCGATGTGCTCAGGCTGCTTGAGTCGCACGGTGTGCTTGAGGTAGTCGACGGCGCGACGGACAGCTTCGTCGACACGGCCGAGGCGAAGGTGCTCTATCACGTCAGCTCGACGCTGCTGCTGCGGCTGATGGCCGCGCCGGTCAGCCCGTCCCAGCTGGACGTGCCGCCAGAAGAGGTCGCGTTACGGCTGGACGAGCTGCTGACCGTGGTCAGCCACGAGCGGCGGTACGGCCGGTCGCTCGATGAGCAGTCCGACGCCGTGCCGATCTCTGACGTGCAGCGGAACCTCTGGCTGCGGCATTCGATCTTCCGCAGGCTGGCCGATGATCCAGTCGTCTACCTCAGCGACCTGTCCGCCGATCAGCGCGCCTATCTGGCGTCACCGACCGGCCGCCAGCTGCTGCATCGCGCCGCCGACCAGGGCGGCTTCACGCTGGAGGAACGGTCCGACGGGATGATGTTCATCGATACCGACGCCATCGCGACCGACAGCAAGTTCCCGGACGACTCGGGCACGGCCAAGGTCGCCGCGCTGCTGCTGCTCGATCAGTTGCGGGGCGCGCCGGCCACCGAGGCCCAGCTCGACTTCCATGCCGCCGAATTGCTGGCCAAATTCCCGCGCTGGGCAATGAGCTATCGCGATGCGGAGGGACCGGCGAAGCTGAGGGCCGACGCGGTCGCCGTGCTCGCCGAGTTCGGCCTGGCCAGAACTGACGGCGACGTGGTGACCCCGCTCCCGGCTGCGGCCAGGTACGCGGTGGGCGCGGCCAGGACCGCCCGGCCGGACGAGGAGAACCAGACATGACGGTAACCCAGCTCACTCGGCCGGACTCGGCGCCGGAAACCAGCCGGCCCGAGATCAGCAGCGGACGCTGGATCCCGTCAAGAGCCGGCATCATCAACATCTGGCGCTACTACGACGAGGTCTTCACCTTCCACGAGGGCCGCCTGCTGCTGCGCGGGCCCAACGGCAGCGGTAAGTCCAAGGCGCTCGAGCTGCTGCTCCCGTTCCTGTTCGATGCCAACCTGCGCGCCAGCCGGCTGTCCACGTTCGGCACGGGCGAGCGCACGATGCACTGGAACCTGATGGGCGAGGGCCACTCGGCGACTACCCGCGTCGGCTACGTCTGGCTGGAATTCGGCTCTGGCGCAGCGAACCCGGCTTGGTTCACCTGCGGCTGCCGGCTCCAGGCGAGCACGCACACGACGACCGTGCACGCCGACTACTTCGTGACGAGCCGGCGCGTCGGCGGGCCCAGCGGCCTGCCGCTGGTGAACGAGGCCGGGCAACCGCTCACCAAGGCCGCGCTCACCGAGGCGATCGGCGAGCACGGCGTCGTCTACGCAAACGCCGGCGATTATCGGACCGCCGTCCGTCAGGCGCTGTTTCCCGGGCTCACCGAGCCGCGCTACGACGCGCTGATGACAGCGCTGCTGCAGCTGCGCATGCCCAAGCTGTCGCAGCGGCTCGACCCGGCCCTGCTGTCCGGCCTGCTGTCCCGCGCGCTGCCGCCGCTCGGTCACCAGGAGATCGCCGATCTCGCCGAAGGCTTCGAGCGACTCGACCAGCAAAGAGAACGACTCGCGACGCTCGCCGCCGAGGTGGAGGTCACCAGGGTGCTGGCCGACCGCCAGCGCACCTACGCCCGCCGGGTGCTGCGCTCGGCCAGTGCTGCCTTGATCTCCGCGACCTCGGTGATGGACACGCTCACCAGGACCGCGCGGACGTCGGCCGAGGAGTTCGAGCGGGTTGACGCGCAGCGAACGGCGTCCCAGCAGGCCGTCGGTGACCTGCGGGCCGAGATCGCCAATTGCGACGCCCAGATCGACGGGATGACCGAAAGCGAGGCCTATAAGCACGGCCGGGAACTCGACGGGCTGCGTCGCCGGGTCGCCGAGGAACGGGCGAGGTCGGTCAAGCTCTTGGCCGATGCTGGGCACAAGCGGTCACAGGCCGACGCAGACAAATCCGAAGCCGAGACCGCCCAGCTCGGCTGCGGCCAGCGCGAAGAGACCGTGCGCGTGCTGGAAGGCGATACCAGGCACGCGGCGGTCAGGGCCGCCCTGGCCTCGGTACATGACGAACTGGCTCAGACCCCGGACTCTGAGCAGACTCAAGCCCGTCAGCTGCTCAGGGCCGCCGTCCAGGCCCGGCACGACCAGATCACGGCGGTGCGCAAGGCACTGGAAGACCACGATCGAGCGGTGACCAGGCGCCAGGACGCCGAGAACGCCCTGGAGGACTGCCGGACAGCCTTCGGCGAGGCTCGGGACCGGCGCGAGTCGGCCGCCGGCGACTACGCCGCCGCGCTCGACGAGCTGACCGCGCGGCTGACCCAGTGGATGGCCGACTGCCGTGAACTCAGCTTCGATGACCCCGACGCCGTGCTGAATCTGGCCGAGTCCGAGCCTGAACTGCTCGCCATCATCGACCGAATCGCTGCCCGGGTAACCGACGAGATCACCAAAGCAGAAACGATCGCAGGCGGCCAGCGCGACGCGGCGACCGTCAGGCGGGGCGAGCTGACGACCGAGGTCGACGAGCTGAAGGCCAAGCGCGACCGGCCGCCGAAACCGCCCGTCACCCGCACGGCCGACCGGACGACGATGGCAGGCGCGCCGTTCTGGCGGATCGTGGATTTCGCGGTCGATGTGCCCGACCAGCACCGAGGCCCGGTCGAGGCCGCGCTGATGGCGGCCGGGCTGCTCGATGCCTGGATCGGCCCCGCCGGGCAGGTTCAGGGTCACGACACGTTCGCCGACCCGGCGATGCTCGCGGCGGTCCCGGGCCGGTCGCTGGCCGACATCCTGGTGCCAGAACCCGACTCGCCTGTCCCGGCCGCGATCGTCGACCGCCTGCTGGCGGCCATCGCCTATGACGACCGGCTCCCGCAGGCTCACCCGGCCGGCATCGGGGCCGATGGCACCTGGCGACTGGGCAATGCCCACGGAAGCTGGCACCAGGACAACCCGGCCCACATCGGCGCGAGCGCGAGAGAACGGGCCCGGCAGGAGCGGCTGCGCGAGCTGACGCGGGAGATCGACGCGATCGAGCAGACGATCGTCGGCATCGACGCCGACCTGGCGGCGCTGCGGGTCCGGCGGGACGCGGTGGCGGGCGAGCGTGCGGTCCGCCCCGGTCATCGGGCCCTGAATGAGGCGGCGCAGGCGATGACCCGCGCTGACTCCGACCTGGCCGCGGCCGACACCGCCGTCCGGCGCGCGATCGCGACCGTCAAGACCAGAGGCGATGAGGTCACCGTTGAGCTGCGGCGGCTCACCGCGCTCGCTTCGGAGCATCGGCTGCCGACTGAAGCCGAGGCGCTCGGCGCTCTGTCCGCTGCGATCGGGCGATTCCAGCAGCAGGCGGAGAACTGGCTGGACGAGATCAGTGCGCTCGTCTCGGCGCGGCAGCTTCTTGCCACACTGGCCGACCGGGCCGATCGCTCAGCCGCCGTGGCCGCTCAGCGCGAAGAAGAAGCCGACGATGCGCGGGCCAGTCATGAGCAACTGGCGGCCAAACTCACCGCGATCGAGGCCACCGTGAGCGCGGACTACCGGGAAGTACTGGCGAAACTTGACGCGACGAGAAAACACCGGGCCGATCGAAACGCGCAGCTGGAGGCGACCCAGGCCGAACTGCTCAAGCTCAGCCAGCGACTGGGCCAGCTCGAAAGCGCACGCGTGGCGGACGCGACCGCCCGTGACACCGCAGTCGCCGACCGGGACGTAGCCGCCACGCGATTCCGGCAGCTAGCCACGGGCGTCTTCGCGGTCGACAGCCGGCTGGCTGCCGGCCAGGGGACGGAGACCGTGCGAGGCGCGCTCGACGCCGCCCGTCAGGTGGCGGCCCTCTGGCCGAACATCCCCTACGAGGCATCCGACCTGGGCAATGCGCTGCATCGCGTGTCGGAGGCGTTCCACACCGCTGCCGGCCAGCTCAGCGCCAGAGCCGACCTGAACCTCGAACCGGACGGCGACGTTCAGGTGTTCACCGCCGTCATCGACGGAGTCAGGGTCGGGGCGGCCGAGCTGCTGAGCCGGCTGAAGGAAGACGCCGACCGCAGCCGCCAGGAGATCACCGAACGCGAGCACGAGCTGTTCGACCGGACGCTGACCGGCGACACCCGCCGACACCTCGCCGATCGAATCCGGCAGGCGAATGACCTCGTCGACCGGATGAACGCCCGGCTTGAACGCGTGCGCACCGCCTCCAAGCTGGCGGTGCGACTGGTCTGGCAGGTCGCGCCCGACCTTCCGGCCGGCACCAAGGCGGCCAGGGACCTGCTGCTCAAGGATCCGGTCCGCCTCACCGAAGCGGACCGGGACGCCCTGCACGTCTTCTTCCGCGAGCGGATCGAGCAGGCCAAGGCCGACAACACGGCGGCCAGCTGGGAGCAGCAGCTCGAGCAGGTTTTCGACTACACCGCCTGGCACCGGTTCGACGTCAAGATCGACCGGTCCAACGGCGCGGGCTGGCAGCTGCTCACCAAGAAGCTGCACGGAGCGCTGTCCGGCGGCGAAAAGGCGATCGCCTTGCACCTGCCGCTGTTCGCCGCCGTCGCCGCGCACTATCAGACCGTGCCGCAGGCGCCGAGGCTGATCTTGCTCGACGAGGTATTCGTCGGCGTGGACACCAGCAACCGGGGCCAGGTGTTCGCCCTGCTGGCGGCGCTGGACCTGGACCTGATGCTGACCTCCGATCACGAGTGGTGTACCTACGCCGAACTCGACGGCATCGGCATCCACCAGCTAATCACCGACAGCGACGGCGACGACGCCGTCACGACGGCCAGATTCACCTGGAACGGCCACGATCTCCTCCCCGACGACACCGCCCTTTCCGAACCTAGCCCCGTCTTGCACGACCTCCGAGTTGGCTGGGTGCGTCGAGTCGAGGAGGGTGCCTTGTAGGTGAGTGACCTTCTTGTCATGCTGTGCAGACTCAGATCCCGATCTCGATGCCAGGCTGGAGGCGGCTCGCTCCGGTGCCGACGAGGGAACGCCGGTCGAGGACTTCGTTCCCGGCTGGCCAGAGCGGCTCCTAGTGCGTTACCCGATCCAGTTCACCTGGATGAGGACAACGCGCTCGCCGCGGACATCGGTCAGGTAGACGAGCATCAGCGGGCCCCGCTGGATGGTGCGCAGCCCGGGCGGATCGCCCGTGAACGCCGGGCCGTCCAGGAACACCATCGATTCGCGTACGGCCAGTTCCTGACCGAGCTGCCTGACCGCCCGCACAGCGTCAGGTGGCAGGCCGTCGAGCAGGTCATCGGTGATGCATTCCCAGCGCCACTCAGCCACCCGCGACCTCGTGGTAAGCCGCCTGGACGATCTCGGCCGCTTCCCGGATGGCCCGCTCCCGGATGTCAGCGTCGGGGTCGGCGAGCGCGTGCTCGGCGGCGTGCAGTCGCGCGGCCACCGATGGTCGGCGCTCGATCGCGATCGTGGCACCCCATCGCTGGTAGAAGTGCCGGATCGGGTAGACGCTGTCCTCGTCGCCGGCCTGGCTGAAAGCATCCTGGATTTCCTGGAAGAACTCGGGCAGCCGGGATGGCAAGAGGGCCGCAACAGCTTGCCGCAGCGCGTCGAGTGTCAGCGCGGGCATGGCAATCAGCGGCTCGTCACCTTGTACGTGCTCAGCCGTCATCCGTGATGCCTCCTCTCGCTCCAAGGCAAGAATAACCGTGCGAGGTCTAACCCGCCCCTTGCAAGAGATCGCTCACGGCCGGGCCTCCGGGCCGCTCGGCCGGGACCCTAGAGTCAATGCAGGGTAGTTAAGGGCCGGGCGTGGCGGTCAAGCACTGGTCTCGGCGTGTCGCGGGTGAAGGTGGCGTCGTTCCGGGGCCGGTGACCGTGAGGGTCATGGCGGTGACCGGGGTGCTGTGCGCGGGCCGGTGCGGGTCGGCTTTATTCCAGCGTGATAGCGGGGATTTGACCTTGCGGACGCTGACCCGGGGCCGGCGGGGCGGGATGAGCCCGTCCAGCACAGCGCGGCCGATGCGCCCGTTTCCGGTGCCACCCGGGATGATGCCGTCGGCTCCGGTCACGGTATCGATGGCGGTTTGCAGGGCGATGGTGAAGCTGGCCCGGTCGGGGCCGGTGCCCGGCACGGTCTCGGCGGCGGTGACCATCTCCCGGCGTATCGCCTGGTACAGGGCCAGCAGCGCCCAGATTTCCTGTTCCAGCCCGGCCGGGTCCTTCGAGCGCAGCACCCGTCCTTGCAGCAGGGTGTGCCGCAGCGCCAGGTAGGCGACCTCGTGTTCCCAGCGCTCGTGGTACAGGCGGATCAGCGCGGGCGCGGGGTAGCGGCGGTGATCGAGAAGGGTGGTGGCCAGCCGGCAGCGGCCGCAGTACCGGGTGCCGTCAGCGAGGGTGACGATGACCTCGGCCTCGATGATCCGCACCGTCAGGGCGCCGATCCGGGAGATGAAGGTGCCGTCATCGAGCCGGGCCATCACCGGCAGCCGGCGGGTGGAGGTCAGCCGGGCCAGGAACTGTGCCTTCGTGGCGGCGACCGCCTCCAGGAAGGCGGCGCCGTCGAAGCCGCGGTCGGTCAGCACCAGCATGTCCGGTCCCAGCAGGTGCAGCAACTGGCGGGCGCAGGCGGTCTCGCCGGGAGCCCGCGGGCCGAACACCGCGCCGATCAGAGCCCGGGTACCGGTCTCGACCAGGGTCATCAGCTCGATCGCCGGGTAGCCGGTCACCCCGAGCGCGGCCTTCGGCTTCCCCAGCCAGGCCCGGTTCCGCTTCGTGTCCGGCACCCTGATCGAGGCGCAGCCGCCGGAGGCCACCGTCCGGTACCGGCCGAACCGCACGCCCGGCGCGGGCGGCTGGGCCGCCGGGCCGGCCAGCACCTCGAACAAAGCCTTTACCGGCGCGGTACCGATACGCCGGCGCAGGTCCCGCAGCGCCTTCGGTGACGGGGATGGCAGCCCCTGCCCGGCCAGCGCCGCAGTCAGCTTCTGCCACACGCCGCCGTAGCCCAGCCCCGGGAACAAGCCCAGGACCAGCACAAAGTACACCCCGACCCGCGAGGGCAGGTCACGCAGCCGCTGCTCCCGCGCCCGCGTCTCCTCCAGCACGCCATCAACCAGCTCAAACGGAACCTGCCAGGTCAGCTCGCCCAGGTGGCCGGGCGCGAACACCCCCGCCGCCACCGTGATCGTCCGGGTAATCGTCATGACAGCAGTACTGATGGCAGACTGAACGCGCAACGGAGGTCCTCGGCAACGGGCTTATCTTGGTCGATTACCCGTCCTACCGGACCTCCGTTGCCATGTCAGCCAAGCCACGCCGAACCAGGCAAACCGCTTGACAGCAGCCCGCAACCCTTAACTACCCGGCATTGACCCTAGAGTCCCAGTTTGCCGGGCGGTACGGACCCACGCTGCCACTTCCGGACGCCCCGGGCGGCGCGCTGGGCCTGACCCTGAACGTCAGCCTGGCTCCCACCGAGCGCAGGTCAGCGTGAGGCCGGATGTCGCGGAGAATAGGCGGAGAAGTCGTCGGAACCGGAACAAGACCACAGATCAGAGCACATATTGGAGATGGCTGTAAAACCGTCGGCTCAGCCTACGTTGGTTCGAACCCAACACCTGCCACCGCGCAAAACCGCAGGTCACAGACTGTTTCGCTGGTGCTGTGGCCGGAATCTCGGCAGCGGTGCGCAACACCGTCGCCTAACCGTGGTGGCAGCGCGTTTCCGCTGGTCAGCGCGGCGGGCCGAGAGCCAGGCTGACCGGAACACTGACCGGCGCGGCGAATACGCGGAGAAGTTTCCGCGCACATGATCCGACGACAGCCGAATCGCGGACCCGCCACCCACGGTCCGCAGGCCAGGCCCGGGCCTCGGCCTGGCCGTGAGCGAGGTGGAGCGGTCCGCCAGACCGCTGGCAGCCCGCTCTGGACCGCATTCGGCCCGGTCCGCGGCCGGTATGCGCGCTGGATGCCAACAGTCATCACCGTTCCGGTTCGGGCGCACGTGTTCCGCGGCGCCGCTGTTCCCCCCGGGCGTCCCGGCGGGTCCGGCCTGGCTGCTCCCAGCCAGGACCACGGCGGATCGGGATCTGGCGCACTGCTAAGGCGCCGTCATGCGCCGTCGTATATCTGGCAGCGCCGATCGGACAATGCCCAGGACGGCTACACGCTCTGTGACCGATCGAGCAGGCCGGTTGCGGGTGCGACCGCCCATATCGCCGATTTACGCGCTTGCGAAATCGGCGCTTCGAGCGATCGTGGGTCCGCGCCGACCATCCGGTTCTGCGCCAGTCCGCGAGGTGGTCGCCTCGTCGAGGCGATCTCTGGCTGGGGGGTTTACTGACGGCGGTCACATCGCGCCCGTTGCTTCCCAATCACGCAGGGGGACCATGTCAGCGCGACAGCGGCGCGCGCTGCCACCGCCGGCCAACCGCCTCGACGATGGGCTGCTGGCGGCGACCCTGGATGCCGCAGCGACCGTTACCGCCGCGGCGGCCGGCCCGCTGCCCGGGACGCTCACTGTGGACCTAGACGCCGGCTATGACTTTCAGACCTGCCGGCAGGTGCTGGCCGCCCGCGGCATGGTCGGCCAGATCGCCGCCCGTAGGCAGCCAGCGCCCATCCAGGCTGGCCGCCGGTGGGTGATCGAGCGCACCCATGCCTGGGCTAACCAGTACGGCAAGCTGCGCTGGTGTACCGATCGCCGACGGATCGTGGCCGAGTTCTGGTTGGTGCTGGCCTTGGCGCGGATCGTGGATGGTCGCCTGGCCCGCCGCGCCTGGGCCGGTACCTCTGGGAAGGCCCGTCCCCACCGCCGTCCATGACGCCCGCTGGCGCAGGCTCGGCAGTGCGGCCATAGCGCAAGGCTAGCTCGGCGGGCTGCCCGCCGCCTGCCGGTCGCGCTCCATGAGCACGCGCCGCAGGATCTTGCCCGACAGCGACTTTGGGATCTCCTCGACGAACTCGACGGCGCGGACCTTCTTGTAGGGCGCGACGCGCTCGGCGACGTAGTCGATGACCTCCTGGGCTGACAGCTCGGCGTCGGCCACCACAAACGCCTTGGGGACCTCCCCCGCCTGCTCGTCGGCCAGCCGCACGACCGCGGCGTCGGCGATCGCCGGGTGCGAGACCAGCACGGCCTCCAGCTCGG
>WNGG01003056.1_pt1 | contig 26618 bp, 25 predicted proteins | sample 5400661 | NCBI WGS metagenome assembly WNGG01 (sample SAMN13153372, study PRJNA577476) | soil metagenome | isolation source: 100 cm soil or saprolite under Garry oak tree replicate 1 | place: USA:California | collected 2016-06-15
TTCCGGGTGCTGCGGCCGCAGCCGCGCGGCATGCTCGGCAGCAGCGGGCCGCTCAAGGACATTACGCTGCACGATCTCGCGCGCGACGTGGCCAAGGTGATCGAGCACGAGAATGCCGGCCCGGCCGTGCTGGTCGGTCATGCCTTCGGCCATTTCGTGGCGCGCATGCTCGCGGTCGACCATCCGCGGCTGGTGCGCGGCATCGTGCTCGCCGCCGCCGGGGCAAAGAGAATTCCCGCCGGGTTGAGCGAGCTGGTGTCGAAGGCGGGCGACCCTGCCCGGCCGGACGCGGAGCGGATCGGCATCATGCAGCGCCTGTTCTTCGCCCCCGGCAACGATGCGTCGGTGTGGCTCGACGGCTGGTTCCCGGCGGCGAGCGAGGCGCAACGCCAAGCGAATCTCGCGACCAAACAGTCGGAGTGGTGGGCGGCCGGCGGCGTGCCGCTGCTCGACCTGCAGGCGCAGCATGATCCGTTCAAGCCGCCGGAGAGCCGCAACGAGCTGAAGGAGGAGTTCGGCGACCGGGTCACCATCGTGACGATCCCCAACGCGAGCCACGCGCTCATCCCCGAGCAGCCGCAGGCGGTGACCGAGGCGATCGTCGCGTGGGTGCGGAGGCTGTGAGCGTGATGAGACAATTTCGTTCGCCACTCGCAATCGTCCTGGCGGTTGCGCTCCTTTTCTGCTCCTCGGCCTTGTGGGCGGTGGCCCAGGAGGCCGCGATCGACGTGACGATCCTCGCCATCAACGACTTTCACGGCAACGTCCGGCCGCCGGCCGGCGGCATCCGCATCGTCGACCCGAACGACAGGACCCGGAAGATCAGCGTGCCGGCGGGCGGAGCCGAGCACATGGCGACGCTGGTCAAGGAGCTGCGCGGCAAGAGCAAGAACAGCGTGTTCGTCGCGGCCGGCGACCTGATCGGCGCGAGCCCGTTCCTGTCCGCGCTGTTCCGCGACGAGCTGACCATCGAATCCCTGTCGCTGATGGGTCTCGACATCGCGGCGGTGGGAAATCACGAGTTCGACAAGGGCAAGGACGAGCTTGTGCGCATGCAGAACGGCGGCTGCCACCCGACCAAGGGCTGCCAGGGCCCGCATCCGTTCCTCGGCGCGAAATTCCGCTACCTCGCGGCCAGCACCGTCGACAAGCGCACCGGCGCGACGCTGTTCCCGCCCTACGCCATCAGGGAATTCGGCGGCGTGCCGGTCGCCTTCATCGGCCTGACCCTCAAGGGCACGCCCGACATCGTCACGCCCGCCGGCGTCGCCGGGCTCGCGTTCGCCGACGAGGCGGACACCGTCAATGCGCTGGTGCCGCAGCGGCGCCGGCGCGGCGTCGAGGCCATCGTGGTGCTCATTCACGAGGGCGGCTTCCCGGCCGGCGACTACAACGAGTGCCCGGGGATATCCGGCCCGATCGTCGACATCGTCAAAAAACTCGACAAGGCGGTCGACCTGGTGGTGAGCGGCCATACCCACCGCGCCTATATCTGTTCGATCGACGGACGGCTCGTCACCAGCGCCGACCAGTACGGCACGCTGGTGACGCAGATCGATCTCAAGCTCGACCCGAAGACCCGCGACGTGGTGAGTGCCAAAGCCAACAACCTGATCGTGCGCACCGACACCTATGCGAAGGATGCGGAGCAGACGGCGCTGATCGCCGCCTACGACGTGCTCGCCCGCCCGCTCGCCGACCGCCCGGTCGGTTCGGTGAGCGCGACGCTGTCGCGGGCGCCGAGCGCCGCCGGGGAGAGCGTGCTGGGCGACATCATTGCCGACGCCCAGCTGGCCGCGACCCGGGCGGAGAAGGACGGCGGCGCGGCGATCGCCTTCACCAACCCGGGCGGCATCCGCACCGACCTCGTGAGAAAGGCCGAGGGCGGGATCACCTACGCGGACCTATTCGCCTGCCAGCCATTCAACAACCAGCTGGTCACGCTCACCCTGACCGGCGCGCAGATCAAGCAGCTGCTGGAGCAGCAATTTCTGAACCAGCCGGAGCCGATCATCCTGCAGGTCTCGGCCGGTTTCGCCTACAGGTGGGATGGGGCGCGGCCCGTCGGCGACCGCGTGCCGGCGGACGGCATCATGCTCAACGGCCGTCCGGTCGATCCGCGCGCGCCCTATCGGGTGACGGTGAACAGCTTCCTCGCCAGCGGCGGCGACCGTTTCCTCGTTCTGGCGCAGGGCATCGAGCGGCGGACCGGCGGGTCCGATCACGATGCGCTGGCCGATTATTTCGCGGCGAACAGCCCGGTGGCGCCACGCGAACTCGGCCGCATCCGCCGGGCGAATTGATGCTCATCCCTCTTTGCACAGGGGAGAGATCAGCGCGCTGACTTCTGCGAATCCCTCCCCCGCTTGCGGGGGAGGGTTAGGGTAGGGTTAGGGTGGGGGCAAGTGGCGCAAACGTCAGAGGTTGGCGCTGGGAAGCCCCCACCCGGCGCCGCTTCGCGGCGCCGACCTCCCCCGCACGCGGGGGAGGTATGGAGCTTTACTCCGCCGCCAGGGGCCGTGCGGCGGCCTCGACGTAGCCGTCGCGGGTCTGCGGCAGCTTCCAGCCGAGCATTTTCGCGGCGACGAGGGTGCGCAGCACCTGCGCGGTGCCGCCCCCAATGGTGAACATGCGCACGTCGCGCGCCATGCGCTCGAGCGGGAAGTCGCGCGAGTACCCGCGTGCACCAAACATCTGCAGCGCGTCGTTGACGATGCGGATCGCCGCCTCGGAGGCGAAGATCTTTGCCTGGGCGGCGAGCATCGGGTCCGGGAACGCGCTGCCGCCGGGCCCGCGCGAGCGCGCGGCGGCATAGAGCATCAAGCGCGCGGCGGTGAGCTGGGTCTGCATGTCGGCGAGCATCCACTGCAGGCCCTGGAACTCGGCGATCGGGCGGCCGAACTGCTCGCGCGACTTCGTCCAGTCGAGCGCGTGATCGAGCGCGCCCGCCGCAATGCCCATGGCGACGGTGCCGGCGCCGACGCGCTGGCTGTTATAGGCGTTCATCAGGTCGGCGAAGCCGCGGCGGAATCCGGACGGCGGCACCAGCGCCATGGCGGCCGGCACTTCCAGGTCCTCGAACTCAAGCTCGCCCTCGGGCATGCCGCGCAGCCCCATGGTGGGCTCACGCCGCACCACGCGCAGCCCCTTGGCCTCGTCGCGCACCGCCAGGAAGCCGCCGATGCCGAGCTCCTCGCCGCGCTCGTCGTAGACGCGCGCGAAGATGAGATGAAGGCGCGAGACTCCGCCGCCGGTGATCCAGTGCTTGCGGCCGTTGATGACGTAGACGTCGCCGCGCTTGTCGGCGCGCGTTGTCATCGCCGCCGCATCGCTGCCCGCGTCGGGCTCGGTGATGCAGATCGCCGGCTTGTCGCCTGAAAGCACCAGCTCGGCGGCGCGGCGCTTCTGCGGCTCGCCGCCGTAGGCCATGACGGTCGAGATCGCCCCCATGTTGGTCTCGACCACGATGCGGGCGGTCACCGTGCAGGACTTCGCCATCTCCTCGATCACCAGCACCGTGTCGAGGAACGAGCGCCCTTGCCCGCCGTATTCCAGCGGGATGGTCATGCCGACGAATTTCGCGTCGGTGAGCGCGCGCACGATGTCCCAGGGATATTGCTCCTCGCGATCGATCGCGGCGGCGCGCGGGCGCACGACGCGTGCCGAGAATTCGCGGGCGCGCGCCTGAAGCGCTAGTTCGTCGGGACTGAGCCCAAGCGTCATAGCCCTTATCTCCTAAATCCGCCGCACCGGGATCGACCAGGCGAGCACCAGGCCGATGCCGGTGAACGCCGCCATGGCGAGGAACGCGGCGCGGAACGCATCGGCGATCTCGGCGTGAACCATCGCCTGGCGCTCCGGCGTCAGCGACCCGATCGCGGCCGGGCCCCGTTCTACCATAAGGCCGAACAGGCGCGCGCCCTCCGGGTCGGTGGCGGCGAGCATCGAGAACAGCACGGCGGCGACGATCGCCGTCCCCACGGCGGCGCCGACCGAGCGGGAGAATTGGACCGAGGCGGCGGCGGCCCCGAGCATTTTCGGGCCGGCCACGGCCTGCACGGTCACCTGCACCACGCCCATCACGGTGCCCATGAACAGCGCGTTCCAGCCGAACACCCACGGCAGCCACGCGGTGCTCAGGCGCGAGGCAAACAGCCCGAACAGGACGAGGTTGAGCGTCACCACGATGAGGCCGTAGATCGGAAAGATCGTGGTCAACCCGGTCCGGGTGACGATGCGCCCGGTGACCATCGATCCGATGCCGATGCCGGCGGTGAGCGGCAGCATCAAGAGGCCGGTCTGCGACGCGGAGAGGCCGCGCACGACCTGCAGATAAATCGGCAGGAAGGTGATGAGCGAGACGAGCGCGCCGCCGTGGCAGGCGGCGAGCGCGTCGCTTCGCCAGATGGCCGCCTGGCGCAGCAGCGCGACCGGCAGCAGCGGGGTCGGCGCGCGGTTTTCCTGGCGCAGCAGCAGCGCGAGCGACACGATGCTCAGCGCGGTGAGGCCGAGAACGGCGAGCAGCGCGCGCGGCTCCCAGCGCTGCGCCTGCTCCAGCGCCAGCAGAAGCGGCGTGACGAACAATACGAACAGCACGAGCCCAGCCGCGTCGAAGCGCCAATCTTCGCGTTCGCCCGCGTGCTGCTGCAACCGCGTGGTCAGCAGCACGGCGATCACGCCGATCGGCAGGTTGACCAAAAAGATCGAGCGCCAGCCGAAATAGTGGGTGAGCAATCCGCCGACGACCGGGCCGAAGGTGCTCGACGTGACGATGACGCCGGCGAGGTAGCCCTGATAGCGTCCGCGCTCGCGCGGCGGGATGGTCTCGCCGATCAGCGCCTGCGAGAGCGTCATCAGCCCGCCGCCGCCCAGGCCCTGCAGGATGCGCGAGGCGGTGAGCATCTCGATGCTCACCGAGACCGCGCACAGCACCGACGCGCTCATGAACAAAGCGAGCGCCACGAACATCATGCGCTTGCGGCCGAACACGTCGCCGAGCTGGCCGTAGACCGGCGCCGCGACGGTGGTGGCGATCAGATAGGCGACGACCACCCACGAGACGCGCCCGACCTGCCCGAGCGATGCGGCGATGCCCGGCAAGGCGGTGGCCACGATGGTCTGGTCGATCACCGCCAGGAACATCGGCAGCATGATCGAGGGAAAGACGCGAAAGAACAGGCTGCGGCTCGACCCGGCTGCGCCGATGGCCTGGGGCGGGGTGGGCGGTTTCTCGGGGGGCACGATCGGGCGCGGGATGAAGGACAATGGCTTGTATCGCAACGCGCCATCGCCCTCCATAGGCTTGCGACGGCCGAGGACGTACAATCGGCGGTACAGGAGGAGCGCCATGGCACAGCAGCCGAAAAGGGCGGGTGCGATCCCGTTGCCGCAGGCTGATGTCCGGCAGACGCTGGTCGACGCCATCCGCATGCTCGAGCGCGCGGAGATCATCGATCACAACGGGCATTGCAGCCTGCGCCGCGACGCGCGTTCGCTCTACATCAATTCGGGCGCGTCGGTGCGCAGCACGCTCACCGTCGACGATATTGTCGCGATCGACCTCGACGGCAACTTGGTCGAAGGCGCCGCCCGGCCGCCGCTCGAATTCCACATCCACTCGGAAATTTACCGGCGCCGGCCGGACGTGAACGCGATCGCGCATACCCACCCGAAATGGTCGACCTATCTCACCATGGCGGGCGTCGCATACAAGCCGGTCTACGCCCAGGGCGTGCTGCTCGGCGACATTGCGGTGATGGACACGCCGCTCTCGGTCAACACCCGGCCGATGGGCGAGCGCCTCGCGGCGGCGCTTGGCGAGCGCCCGGCGGTTCTGCTCAAATCGCACGGCGCGGTCGTGGTCGGCGCCGACATGCTCGAATGCTTCGCGCTCGCCGCCTACGTGGAGGAGAACGCCTACCGGCAATACATGGCGATGCAGCTCGGCGAGCCGTACGTGTTCAGCGCGGAGGAGCAGAAGGCGTGCCGGGAGAAGCTGTGGGCGCCAAATCTGTTCCAGAAGACATGGGATCACTACCGCGCGAAGCTGGGCTGAACCTGGCGGCTGTTTCGCATGCGCCTGTTTCGCATGCGCCTTGACGGTCGGCAAAATGCCCCCTATTCTAAGGGCATCCTGCCAGGAGTCTCCCCCGTGGCGAAGCCCGTCATCCCGCAAATCTCCCGCAAGCTCGGCGGGCGCAAGGTGCTCGGCGACGAGGTGAGGTCGGAGGCGGATCTAGCCCGCGTCGTCGCCCGGCGCCTGCCCTTGCAGGCTCTCGCGCACGCCAAGCGCGGCGGTTTCTCCGAGCAGGAGATTGCCGAGTACATCATTCCCCCGCGCACGCGCCGGCATCGCCACGTCCGCAAGGAACCGCTGACGGTCGAGGAGTCGGACAAGCTGGTGCGGCTGGCGCGGATTCAGGCCGTGGCCGAGGACGTGTTCGGCGACGCGGACAAGGCGAACCGCTGGCTGCGCGAGCCATTGGGGATTTTGGACGGGAAAGCGCCGCTCGAACTGGTGCGCACCGACTCGGGCGCCCGCGTGATCGAGCAGATTCTGGCGAAGATCGATTGGGGCGCCGCGGCTTAGCGCGGGATGACCTTATCTTCGAATCGTCATCCCGCTCTAGCTTATTGTTGGAGCATGATCTTTTCCGAAAACCGGTACCCACTTTTCGGGATCATGCTCTAATGCGGCTGTGGCGCCTGTCGAGCGCGCGACATGCGCGCGACTTCACCGGCGGATATGGGCTCACGAACAGCGGCCGCTGGAACACGATCGGGCGCCCGGTCACCTATTGCGCGACGGTTCCGTCGCTCGCCGCGCTGGAGAAGCGCGTCCACGTTGCCGAGCCAAGCCTGCTGCCGCCGCAAGCGATGGTGAGCTACGATGCGCCGGACGCTCTCCCGGTGCGCACGATGAACATCGACAACCTGCCGGACGATTGGGCTGCGCATGAGACGCTCACGCAACAGCTCGGCGACGAATGGCTCGACCGCGCGGAGGAGACCATGCTGGTGGTGCCGTCCGTCATCATGCCGATCGCCGGCGCGCAGGATCGCAATGTCCTGATCAATCACCGCAGGCCGGATGCCGCTCGCATCCGGATCGCCGGCGTCGTAGCTTTCACGCTCGATCCGCGGCTGTTCCGGCCGTAAGGACATCCAATCACCGGGAGGAGACACCATGGACATCGCCCCAGCGGGATCGAAGCCGACGCGCCGCGGGCCGGCCGACTCGTTCACCGGCACGGTGTGGCAGGACCCGATCATCGAAGCGCCGGCGCCGGCGCGCATCCGGTGCAACCGCGTGAGCTTCGAGCCGGGCGCGCGCACGGCCTGGCACACGCATCCGCTCGGCCAGACCCTGCATGTCATATTCGGCGTCGGGCGGGTGCAGGCCTGGGGCGGCCCGGTGCGGGAAATCCGCAGCGGCGACACGGTGTGGATCCCGCCCAACGAGAAGCATTGGCATGGCGCCGGGCCGAACACCCGCATGGTTCACATCGCCATGCAGGAAATGCTCGACGGCAAAGCCGTCACCTGGCTCGAGCACGTGAGCGACGAGCAATATGCGGCGCCGGTAGGATAGAGAGTTCGCCCGATGCACATCAATGCGAACGGCATCACGTTCAACTATGCGGTCGACGGCGCCGAGGGCGCGCCGTGGCTCGTGCTCAGCAACTCGCTCGCCACCACGCTCGCCATGTGGGACGCGCAGGCGGCCGAGTTGAAGCGCGCATTCCGCGTCCTGCGCTACGATCAGCGCGGGCACGGCGCGACCGATGCGCCGGCGGGCCGTTACACCTTCGATGTCCTGATCGCCGACGCGCTCGCGCTGATGGACGCGCTGTCGATTCCGCGCGCGCACTTTGCCGGCCTGTCGATGGGCGGCGCGACCGCCCTGGGCCTCGGGCTGCGCCATCCCGGCCGGATCGACCGCGTGATCATCTGCGATTCCGGCTGCGCGTCGACCCCGGCCACCAGCCAGCAATGGGAGGAGCGCATCGCGGTCGCGCAGAAGGAGGGCATGGCGGCGCTGGTCGAGCCGACCATCGCGCGCTGGTTCCCGCCCGAGACCGTGAAGGCCAATCCGCCGCATCTCGACAAGGTGCGGGCGATGATCGGGTCGACGCCGGTCAACGGCTTCATCGGCTGCGCGGCGGCGCTTGCCGACCACGATTTCCGCTCCGCAGTCGGCACGCTCACGCGGCCGGCCTTGTTCATGGTGGGCGAGAAGGACGGCACCACGCCGGCCGCCATGCGCCAGATGCACCAGGCGCTCCCCGGCTCGCACTACGTCGAACTGCCCGGCGCCGGGCATATCTCAAATCTCGATCAGCCCGAGCGTTTCACGCAGGCGATCGCGGAGTTCTTGCGCTTCGGATAATGCTTTGAAGCGGCGGTTGCGGGCGCAACGCCATCGGCGAAAACAAAAGACCTGCCGGAAAGCCGCTCAGATTTTCTGGCGCAGATCCCAGGTGCGCGGCGTGCAGGTGATCGACCTTTGAGCGGCATCCATAACCAACCGCCACTGCTTGAGTATGTCCCTTCCAAGCAAGGACGGAAAGCGATGGTTATGGGACGTTGGAGCCGAAATTTCTATCGGCAAGTCATACGAGTAAATGCTCCGCCGATCGGAGAATGACAGCACGACATGCTCGCTGAATCCATTCGCCGCGCCGCCGATCCCTTCGCTAACCGTACGATTTCTCAAGGCTCTGAAATCGATTCCGATTCTCTTGCTGTCGGCAGGCATAAGCACCGTACCATCCGCGCCGGTGTCAATCAGAAATAATACCAGACCTTGGAGTCTCAGGCGGGGAAACGAAATGCGCGCCTCGATATACGGCGCGCCCGACGTGATCCCGAGTCTTCCTCGCAGCATAGGATCAAAGGATCAATTTTCGGCCACTCGTATCGATGTAGCGAATGACCGCCTTATTCGGCGGAACCCCTTGCTTCTTGAGCTTAGCCACGAGCGCAGCAAATGATTTTGCGCAAGCTCGCACCTTGCCGTCATAAATCCCAACCCACTCCTTGGGGTGTTTATCGGCTAGGCGAGGACGATCAGAGGAAAGAAGTCGCGCCGCGCGGGCGAACGAACGCAACTCGCGGTCCATTTCCTTGGGCGTCGCCCCGAGATAGGACGCTATATTCTTTCGAGAAAGTCGCGGCACTTGTCCACCGTCACCACAGGCCGCAGGCAAAACAGCCTGGGGCCGAGCATCAATATGTCCCTCGCCTAAGGTCGAGACAAGAGGTTGAACAGTCCGCGTTGAACAGTCCGCGCCTATTGCCGCGCCGCCTGACCTTCGAGCGCCTGCGGGCTCAATGCAGGCTCGGGCCCTTGAGGAAACGGCTGCGGTCGGACGAGGTGACGCGCACCTCCAAGGTGCGGCCGTCGCGATAGACGGTGACCGGCACCTCGACCCCCGCATTGCCGAGCGACCAGACGCGGCGGAACAGGGCTGCGAGGTCGCTCACGTGCGTGCCGCCGACCGCGAGCACGATGTCGCCGGTGCGCAGGTCGGCGCGCCGCGCCGGGCCGCGGCCGGCTAGGCCGGCGACCACGACCTTGTCCTCGATCTCGGTGGCGTAGAGGCCGAGCCACGGACGCGGCGGCCGGTTCGGCCGCCCCAGCGTGAGCAGGTCGTCGAGGATCGGCTTGATGAGGTCGATCGGCACGATCATGTTGATCGGCTCCATGACGCCGCCGGCGCGCGCCTGCTGCACCTGCAGCGAGCCGATCCCGAGCAGGTCGCCGGCGCGGCCGATCATCGCCGTGCCGCCCCAGTTGGGATGCGCGGGCGCGGTGAAGAGCGCCTCGTCGAGCACATATTCCCAATAGCCGGCGAATTCCTGCTTGGCGATGATGCGCGCGGCGACCGACCGCTGCCGGCCGCCGGCGCCCGCCACCACCACCGGGTCGCCGACGTCGGCGGCGCTCGAATCGCCGAACGACAGCGCCGGCAGGTCGAGCCGCGCCAGCGCCTGCACCAGGCCGAAGCCGGTCGCCTGGTCGTAGGCCAGCACGTGGCCCTGGACCGCACGTCCGTCGATCAAGGTGATCCACACCGTCTGCGCCTCGGTGATCAGGTAGCCGATGGTGAGGATGAGGCCGTCGCCGCGGATCAGCACGCCGTTGCCGGCGCGCTCGGTGCCGAGCGTCTCGGCCGTGAAGGCGTCGGCCGGAACGATCGTGTGCAGGCCCACCACCGCGGAGAGCGCCTGCTCGAGATCGTAGGCATAGTCCCCCGGCTTCGGCTGCTCAGCCGGCGACACTTTCCAGTCGCTCAACGAGGCCATGGCGGCAACTCCGATTGCTCGGCCCGAATCAGGGCTCCTCCGAATCCATCAGAATGAAGGCGATGCGGCAAACCTCCTTGCCGCGGTTGATCCAGGCGTGGTTGGTCGCCTGCTGCACGACGACGTCGCCGGCCTTGAGATGCACCTCGCCTTCGTCGACCAGCATATCGATTTCGCCGGACAGGATGAGCGCGTAATCGACCGAGCGCGTCCGGTGCATCATCGGATGGCGCGGCGGCAGGCCCTTGGCCGGCGTATCGCCGGGACCGACCACCTTCATCATGGTGTCGATACCGAGGCTCTCGATCTGCGGCGTCATCGGCACGAACTCGACGATGCGGAAGATGGTTCCGCCGCGCGGCGGCGGAAGGCGGACCTTGGTCTTGGCGAGATCGGCCGTGTTCGACAGGTTGGCCGGGCTCTTTTCGGTGACCCAGATTTCGCCGGCCGGATTGGGCGAGCGCATGGTCATGAGCGGGACTTGGCCGTCGAACAGCACGACCGCCTTGCCGCCGGCGTCGACCGCGGTGACCACGCGGCGGATCGAGCTCGGTCCCTGCGAGTCGCCGCGCGTCGCGCCCGCGCACGTCAGGGCAAGACCGAGCGCCAGCAACAATCCGACGTGCCGCATTGGCGTCTCCCCGCGATACATGAAGGCAAAGAGTCTATATCCGCGCCGCCTGCAACCGCAAGAACGCGGCAGCCAATCACGAGTCGCGGCCGATCTCCCGGGCGATCGCGGCGATGACGCGGGCATCCGTGGGCTCGGTCTCGGTCGGAAACACCGCCGCGATGCGGCCGTCGCGGCCGATGAGATATTTGTGGAAATTCCAGTGCGGCGTCTCGAGCGGGCGCTCGGCGGCGGCCCATTTGTAGAACGGATGGGCGCCAGCGCCCTTCACCACCGCTTTGGCGGCGAGCGGGAAGGCGACGCCGTATTGCCGATGCGCGGTGGCGCTGATGTCGGCCGCGGTCCCGGGCTCCTGGCCGCCGAAATCGTTCGACGGCACGCCGAGGATCATCAGCCCGCGGTCATGAAAGCGGGTCCACAGCTCCTGCAGGCCGGCATATTGCGGCGTGTACCCGCACAGCGAGGCGGTGTTGACCACGAGGATCGGCTTGCCGGCAAAATCGGCGAGGCGGAGGTCGCCGCCTTCGAGGCGGCCGAAGGAGAAGGCGTAGGCGGTGGCCTTGTTCATGGGCGCCTGCGCCAAGGCCGGCGTGGCCAGGCCGCCGGCGAGAGCGGCGAGAAAATGCCGGCGATCGAGTGCCATGGGCGCCTGCCGATGTCGAATGCCACGGGAAAATACGGGTCAAGGGCCTGCGGGTTTTGTCCGCATTAGCAATTTTTTCATATGATGACATTAATTTTTCATCCGATCTGATTGCGCAGCAGCCATGGCGAACAGCGATCCGGCCGAAAGCCTCGCCGAACGCGCCGCGCGCCTGATCGGCGAGGCGATTATGCGCGGCGATGTCGCGCCGGGCGCGGTCCTGCCGGTCGAGGCCGATCTCGCCCGGGCGCACGGGGTCAGCCGCACGGTGGTGCGCGAGGCGGTGAAAATCCTGGCCGCCAAGGGATTCCTGCGCACCAACCGGCGCGGCGGCACCACCGTGCTGCCGATGCGCCGATGGAACCTGCTCGACGCCCGCGTGCTCGACTGGGCTCTTGCGGACGGGGGGCGCGAGGCCGTGCTCGCCGAGATCGCCCAGCTGCGCGCCGTGGTGATGCCCGAGATCGCCGCGTCCGCGGCACGGCACGCCACCGCGACCGCCATGCTGCGACTCATGGAAGCCTGCGACGTCATCGAGCGCTGGGCGGCCGATCCGGAGCATGCGCTCGAAGCGGAGATCGCCTTCCACCAGGGCCTGTTCGATGCCGCCGGCAACCGCATCGCCGGCAGCCTGCTGCCGGCGTTCGCCGCGTTCATCCGCGCCCGCCCGGCCGCCAACGGCCAGGACGCCGCCTACCGCGTCGTCGCCGATGCGGTGCGCGACCGCGACAGCGCCGCCGCCCGCCGGGCGATGGCGGCGCTTGTTGCGGCCGGCGACCTTGGGACCGGAGCAGCCGTCCCGCGCATTCGCGTGCGCGCGGGGCGGCGCGAACTCGCCGTCGCGGCAGCAACCTAGAGTATGTTCCGCTCCTTCGGAATCGGAACATGCTCTAGAATCGCCGAGTGGCGCATGTTCTTATCGGCGAACCGGTACCCACTTCGCCGGAACATGCGCTAGAGAGGCGTTGCGATTCAATCAAATCGGAAGCCGCTCCGGGCTTTTGATTTTTGTCATTGTCTTCTGCGGGAAACGGGTGTCCACCACGGATCAAGTCCGGGGCGGGCGTGCGCGTCCTGTCGCGGCGCCGCACGAGGGCGGGGGCGGCGCTGCGTCGCTGCCAACAACCGGTTGCCAAAGCCGGCCCGTGGTGTGATCTTGCCGGCCGGAACGCCGCCCGGCCGACAGGCCCGGACGGCCAACAACAATCCGCCATTCGCGCCAACAGAGGGAACGACCATGCGACTTACCAGACGACAATTCGGCTCCGCCGCGGCAGCGGCAATGCTGACGGCCGCCTACGGCCGGCCCGGCCGCGCGCAGCAACCGATCGTCATCAAGTTCAGCCACGTCGTCGCCGACGACACGCCGAAGGGCAAGGGCTCGCGCAAGTTCAAGGAACTCGCCGAGAAATACACCGGCGGCAAGGTGAGGATCGAGGTCTATCCGAACTCCCAGCTCTACAAGGACAAGGAGGAGATCGAGGCGCTCCAGCTCGGCGCCGTGCAGATGCTCGCGCCCGCGACCGCCAAGTTCGCGCCGCTCGGCGCCAAGGAGTTCGAAGCGCTCGACCTGCCTTTCCTTTTCAAGGACGACGCGTCCTACGTCCAAACGACCAAGGGCGAGGTCGGCAAGTGGCTGATGCAGAAGCTCGACTCCAAGGGCATCACCGGGCTGGCGTTCTGGGACAACGGATTCCACATGGCGTCCGCCAACAAGCCGCTCATCACGCCGGCCGATTTCCAGGGCCTGAAGATACGCATCTCCGGGTCGAAGGTCGCCGATCAGTACTTCCGCCGGCTCGGCGCGATTCCGCAGATCATGGCGTTTTCCGAACTCTATCAGGCGCTGCAAACCGGCGTCGTCGACGGCTGCGAGAATACGCCGTCGAACTACCTGACGCAGAAGTTCCACGAGGTGCAGAAGCACATCACCGTCGCAAACCACGCCCACCTGCAATACGCGGTGATCGTCAACGCCAAGTTCTGGAGCGGCCTGCCGGCCGACATCCGCCAGCAGCTGGAAAAGGCGATGCACGAAGCGACCGACTACACCAACTCGATCGCGCAACAGGAGAACGTCGATGCGCTCGAGGCGATCAGGAAATCCGGGCGCTCGGAGATCCACGTGCTCAACGACGCGCAGCGCAAGGCGTGGGCGGAGGCGATGGCGCCGGTGCATAAATGGGCCGAAGGCCGCGTCGGCAAGGAGGTACTCGTCCTCCTGAACAAGGCGACCGGCACCGCCACCCAGTGACCTGGAGCGGGATGACTTTTCTTCGAATCGTCATCCCGCTGCCGCTTATCATGCTCTAAACGTTTGACGCCTTCCCCGGCCGGGGCGTTCCCGGCGCTCCCGGCTCAAGGGATTCCCATGCTGTCCCGCATTCTCGACCACCTCGAGGAGTGGCTGATTGCCTTCCTCATCGCCGCCGCCACGCTGCTGATCTTCGTCGCGGTGGTGCACCGCTACGGCACCGGCCTGTCGATCAATCTGTCGAAATGGGCCGTGACGCAGGGGCTCGACACGCTTGCGGCCGTGTCGAGGGAGATATTCGAGTGGTTCAGCTCCTGGGACCTGTCGTGGGCGCAGGAACTGTGCATCATCATGTTCGTGTGGATGGCGAAGTTCGGCGCCGCCTACGGGGTGCGCACCGGCGTGCACGTCGGCGTCGACGTGGCGGTCAATCGGCTCAGCACGCCCTCCAAATATCGCGTCATCCTGTTCGGCCTGCTGTGCGGCGCCTTCTTCACGTTCGTCATCGGCTCGTTCGGAGCGCGCTTCGTCTGGCACATGTTCGAGACCGGTCAGGTCTCCAACGACCTCGAAGCGCCGATGTGGATGGTCTACTTCGCCATTCCGGCAGGCAGCTACCTCATGTGCCTGCGGTTCCTGCAGGTCGCATGGGCGTTCGCCCGCACCGGCGAGCTGCCGCACTACGAGCATGGCCACGTCGAAGGGGTCGAGACGGAGACGGAGACTGCGCCTGCGCCGCACGATGACGGCGCGTTTGCCAAGGCGGGCGCCCGATGAGCTCCGGATCCGCGGCCGTCCTGGCGGTACCGACCCCGCCGCGCGAACGCGCGGGCTTCGGCGGCTTCATCATCATCGCCCTGCCGATCCTGTTCGCCTGCCTGTGCCTCGCCAACAAATTCGGCATCGTTGATATCCCGACGGGGCCTCGGATCGCCATCATCTTCCTCATGCTCATCGCCATGATGACGACGGGCATGCCGATTTCGATCGCGCTGGGCCTGACCGTCCTGATCTTCCTGTTCACGATGACCGAGGTGCCGATCGACGCCGTGGCTTTGAAGCTGTTTACCGGCATCGAGAAGTTCGAGATCATGGCGATCCCGTTCTTCATCCTGGCCGGCACCTTCCTGACCCATGGCGGCGTGGCGCGGCGAATGATCGATTTCGCCGTCTCGCTGATCGGGCATTGGCACGGCGGGCTGGCGCTCGCCGGCGTCGTCGCCTGCGCGATGTTCGCGCTGGTGTGCGGATCGAGCGTCGCCACCGTGGTCGCGATCGGCTCGATCGTGCTGCCGGAGATGGTCCGGCACGGCTATCCCATGCGCTTCGGCGCCGGCGTCATCACGGTGGCGGGCTCGCTCGGCATCCTCATGCTGCCGTCGATCCCGAAGGTGATCTACGCCATCTCGACCAATACCTCGATCGGGGCGCTGTTCGTCGCCGGCCTGCTGCCCGGCATCATGCTCACCACCATGCTGTGCGCCGTGACCTGGTACATGGCAAAGAAGAACAACTATCCGCGATTGCCGAAGGCGAGCTGGGGCGACACCTGGCGGGCGTTCCGCCAGAGCGTCTGGGGACTGATGCTGGTGGTGATCATCATCGGCGGCATCTACAGCGGCGCTTTCACGGCGACCGAGGCGGCCGCCATGGCGGCGGTCTATTCCTTCATCGTCTCCGTATTCGTCTACAAGGCGATGGGGATGAAGGACGTGCCGCGCGTGTTGCTGAAATCCGCCAACATGAGCGCGATGCTGCTCTACATCATCACCAACGCGGTGCTGTTCTCGTTCGTGCTCGCCAACGAGAACATTCCGCAGGCGCTGGCCGACTGGCTGCTGAGCCTCCATCTCGGCCAATGGGGCTTCCTGCTGCTGGTGAACCTGATGCTGCTGATCGCCGGCAACTTCATGGAGCCGTCCTCGATCATCCTGATCATGGCGCCGATCTTCTTCCCGACGGCGCTGCGGCTCGGCGTCGACCCGGTCCATTTCGGCATCCTGATCGACGTCAACATGGAGGTCGGCCTGTGCCACCCGCCGGTCGGCCTCAATCTCTACGTCGCTTCCGGCATCGCGCGCATCGGCATCACCGAGCTGACCAAGGCGGTGATGCCGTGGCTGCTGACCATGCTGGTGTTCCTGGTCATCGTGACGTATTGGCCGTGGCTGACGCTGGTGGTGCCGAAGGCGCTCGGCATGATGTGATTCCGAAGGGCGTCATGGTGAACAAAAGGCTAGAGACCCGACGCGTATTTCCGATCAAAGTACAACCGATATTTAGCGGGAGAAGTATGAAATTCGGAAGAGATGCATGAAGCGGCGCCTTCGCAACCGGCTCCGTGCGAGCAGAACAGATGCAAACGATACATTCGTACGTACTCGACAAACCCGCGCGCATTCTGGTGGTCGACGACGATCCCATCCTGCGCGAATTCGCCAGCGTGCACCTGTCGACTCCGGTCGCCGGCGTGGAAACGGCGCCGGACGGCAACACGGCCCTCGACCTCATGCTGGGAGGCCGGTTCGACATCGCGCTGATCGATATCGCGATGCCGGGGCTCGACGGCTTCGAACTCGTACGGCGCGCGCGTGCCCACGAGACCTTGCGTCATCTGCCGATCATCATGCTGACCGGACGGGAAGACATCGCCTCAATCGACCGGGCATATCGCCTCGGCGCCACCTCGTTCGTCACGAAGCCGGTCAATTGGCGCCAACTCAGTTACCAGCTGCGCTATGTCATCCGCGCCAGCAAGCTGGAAGCCGAGGCTCGTAGGGCGCGCGAACACGCACAGGCGCGCATTGCATCGAAGGCCGACGGGCTGCGCCGCATGCAGCATGAGCTTTGCACGACGGCGAACTTTATCATCAAGTTTGCGGACCTGATTGCCGAAAGCGGCAAGCCGCATTGCGAAAGCGTGCATACCGACTATGCCGCGAGCATTGCGGCGGCGGCCCAGGACCTGCTGTGCAAGTTTCTCGATATGGCCGTCGAGGTCGAGCAAATGGCCGACGCAATGTCGTGCGGCGACGGCCGTCAAATCCCGCCGCTGCGCGATGAAACGAACCATGCCGGCCCCGATTGCGATGCGCAGATCGCGCGCTCGCAGACCGCCGCTTAGGGAGACACTTCAGGCCATCGGCCAGACGACCAGCGTCCCGGGCGCGGCGCAGCACGACGCGGTGCGCTGCAGACCCGCGACCCATCCGAGCGAGATCGCGCATCGGCGGTGCACCGCATCCGGGACCCAAGCCTAGCCCTAATCCAGGAACGCGACGTCGGTGCCCTTGCGGATGCGGCGGGCGAGATCGAGCACGTCCCAGTTGGTCAGGCGGATGCAGCCGTGCGACTGGGTCTTGCCGATCTTCGACGGATTCGGCGTGCCGTGGATGCCGTAGCTCGGCTTCGACAGGTCGATCCACACGACGCCGACCGGGTTGTTGGGCCCCGGCCGGATCGTGAAGGGCCTGTTGGTCTTGATCTCCTTGAAGCGGAATCTGGGGTCGTAGCGGTAGGTCGGCTTCTCGACCACCTTGCGCACGCGGTAGCTCCCGCTCGGCGCCGGCTTCTCATCGCTGCCGATCGTCGCCGGATAAAAGGCGACGAGCGCGCCGTTGCCGTCGAGCGCACGCACGGCCCTGCGGGCTTTGTCGACTTCGATCCGCGCCACGGTTCCGTCGCCGCGGGCATCGACGACGTTGGGAACGACGATGACGGTGCCGGCGCGGTCGAGCGGCCGCCCCGGGTTGAGCTCCTTCAACAGGCCTTCGTCGACGTGAAATTTTTCCGCGAGCAGCTGCGTCGGACCGGTGTAATCGAGATGCTCGAGATGCGCCATGTCTTCCATGCGGCGCGGGATGCGCGCCACGAACGGACCCTTCACGTCGTCGTCGGTTACCTCGTATTCGACGAGAGCTGACGCGTCCGAGCCTTCGGTCAGCCGCGCAAAGGTGGCGCGGTCGAGCTTGCCGGTCGGATCGAGCCCGGCGGACTGCTGGAACGCGGCGAGCGCCTTGGCGAAATTGCCGCCCGGCTTGCCGTCGATCTGCCCCGGGGAGAAGCTCGCACGGTCGAGCAACACCTGCGCGCGGACCAGCACGGGACTCGCGCGGCGCGCCGAGGTGGGCGCGGCGAAGTCGGCGCGGTTGACCGCATCCGCGGACAGTTGCGGAGAGCGCCCGTGATCGGAGCCCGCGTGCCGCGTACGCGCATGGGCAAGGCTGGCGGCGAGCAGACAAAAGACCGCCATCAGGGCGGCCAGCACATAGGCCGATCGAAGTATCCCTGCCTGCCTGGTCGATACGCGACAGCTTCGCACAAACAAATAAACGATGAGTGGGCAGGAAAGTTCCGCGGCGTGTCCCGGATGCGGTGCAGCGCGAAGGGGTTCTCATTGCGCTGTCGCGCGATGAGAACCTTGAGCGGTGCACCGCTGATCCGGGACCCAGGTTGCGTCTGACCCTTGGACCCCGGATCAGCGATGCACCACTCCGCTTCGCTCCGTGCTGCATCGCATCCGGGGCACGCCGCGCCTACTGGCAGATGCGGTAGCGGTCGCTCGAGCCGTGCTGCTGGATGTCGAGATGCATGTGGTCGGAGTGGGCGGCGTCGGAACCGGGACCGAGCACGGTGAGGAACCAGCCGCAGGCGGCGGTGCGGACGGCCTCGATCGCCGCCCGGTTGCGCTCGTCGCCGTCGGGTTTCACCGGCAGAGCCTTGCCGTTGACGAATTCGAAGGCGGCGACGTCGACCGCGAGGCCGAGCGCGTGCGCGCTGATATGGCCGTTGGCGGCACGATTGCGGTTGCGGCACTCGTAGCCGGGCCCGGTGCGCAGCGCCCTCACCTCGCTCGAAAGGCGCGCCGCGAGCAGCGGGGCGGCAAGGTCGGCGACCCAGTGGCCGAGGCGCTCGCCGAAGCGGCAGGCGAGGATCGGCTCGTCGATCATCCGCACGAGCGCGCCGGGCCGGCCGGCGACGCCGACCGCCTTGAGGCGCACGGGCGTGTCGATGACGCAGGCGGGGTTCGCCGCAGCGGGGGACGCAGCCGGCTCGAACTGGAAGCCGGCGGCTCCTGGGCACCGGCCCCGTGCGGGGCGGGTTGCGGCGTCGGGGCGGGCGGCGGCGGGCGGGCGATTTCAGGCGGCTTGGGGGGCGGCAGCGGCACGGATGTCTGCGCCGCGAAGCATTCGGACTGCACCGCCGCGGCGCTCAACAGCCCCACCAGCCACAGGGAGACCCGCATCATCCGCCCAACGCCCGATCGTCGATTCGGTCGCATTTTTTGTGGCGAACCGGTGCCTGCTTTGCCGGAAAATAGAGATTCCGCATTTGGTCGCAGCGCCGGCGGCCGCAGGACGGCCCTGCCCTCCCGGCGGCACGCGCGAATGCGCTGGACCTCGCGGACCGCCCGACCATAATGAGCCCACGCCCGCGCAACCGGCGCGGCAACGAACGCAATGGGAGGAAGGCGATGAATCGACTCTTCGCGGGCGCGCTCGCCGCCGCGATGGTGCTGGGCGCCAGCGCGGCGTCGGCCCAGGAGAAGCTGACCGTGTGGTGGTCCAAGGGCTTCTACAAGTCCGAGGACGACGCGCTGTTCGCGGCGGTGAAGAAGTTCCAGGACAAGACCGGCGTCCAAGTCGACCTGTCGCAATACGCGCCGCAGGACATGGTGCCGAAGACCGTCTCGGCGCTCGATGCCGGCACGCCGCCCGATCTCTCCTATGCGGACGTCTACGACTTCCAGGTCGCCGGCAAATGGGCGTTCGAAGGCAAGCTCGAGGATTTGTCCGACGTGCTCGAGCCGCTCAAGGGCAATTTCGCGCCGAACACCCTCGAGACCGCCTACCTCTACAACGACAAGACCAAGAAGAAGGCCTACTACGCCTTCCCGACCAAGCAGCAGACCATGCACATCGAATACTGGATCGACATGCTGGAGAAGGCGGGCTTCAAGGAAAGCGACGTCCCGCCGACCTGGAAGGAATACTGGTCGTTCTGGTGCGACAAGGTGCAGCCGGCCTACCGCAAGGCGACCGGCAGCCGCGCCTACGCCATCGGCCAGCCCATGGGGGTCGATTCGAGCGACTCGTTCTATTCGTTCCTCACCTTCATGGACGCCTACAACGTCAAGCTCGTCGACGACAACGGCAAGCTGCTGGTCGACGACCCGAAGGTGAAAGAGGGACTTGTCGGCGCGCTCAAGGACTACACCGACGTCTACACGAAGGGCTGCACGCCGCCGTCCTCGACCAGCTGGAAGGACCCGGACAACAACGTCGCCTTCCACAACAAGACGACGGTGCTCACCCACAACGCGACCATCTCGATCGCGTCGAAATGGCTCGACGATGCCAACAACGAGTCGCTGCCGCCCGAGCAGCGCGCCCAGGCAAAGAAGAACTACCTCGAGCTGATCCGCACCGCCGGCTTCCCGAAGCGGCCGGACGGCTCGCCGATGGGCTACCGCACCGCCGTCAAGGTCGGCCTGGTGTTCGCCGAGTCGCGCAACAAGGCGCGCGCCAAGGAATTCGTGCGCTTCCTGATGCAGGAGGAGAACCTCACGCCCTACGTGGAAGGCGCGCTCGGCCGCTGGTTCCCGGTCACCAAGGCGGCGCAGCAGCGCCCGTTCTGGCAGGAGGACCGCCACCGCAAGGCGGTGTTCGACCAGTACGCCGCCGGCACGGTGACGTTCGAATTCACCAGGAACTACAAGTTCACCATCCTCAACAACGAGAACGTCTGGGCCAAAGCGATGAACCGGGTGGTCAACGAGAAGGTGCCGGTCGACAAGGCGGTCGACGAATTGATCGCCCGCATCAAGCAGGTGGCGGGATGACACTCCCTCTCCCCGCTTGCGGGGAGAGGGTTGGGGTGAGGGGGCCTCTGCGATTGCGCGCTTTCTTAGAGGCCCCCTCACCCGCCGCGCTTCGCGCGGCGACCTCTCCCCGCAAGCGGAGAGAGGTGAAGAGGCGGTGAGCCGATGGCGACCCTGACGGTCGAGCAAACGGAACGCGCGGTGCCGAGTGCGCCGGCGGCGCCGCTTGCGCCGTGGCAGCTGTGGGGCTTCATCCTCATCGCCCCCTACGTCCTCGTGTTCGTGGTGTTCGTGCTCTACCCGGTCGCCTACGGACTGTGGGTGGCGCGCCATCCGGCGAGCTACGTCGAGCTGGTCGACGACCCGATCTTTGCGCGCTCCGCGGTCAACACGCTGATCTTCCTCATCGTCGGCATCAATCTGAAGATGATCGCGGCGCTCGCGCTGTCCGGATTCTTCGTGGTCGCGCGGGCGTGGATCAAATGGCTCTCGCTGCTGTTCATCCTGCCGTGGGCGGTGCCGTCGATCCCCACCATCCTGTCGTTCCGCTTCATGCTCAATCCGGAATGGGGGATCATCAACAGCGTGATCTTCCGGCTGACCGCCGAGGACGGCCCGAACTGGCTCAACGAGCCGACGCTGGCGCTCTCGCTCGCCATCCTCGTGCACATCTGGAAGTCGCTGCCGTTCTGGACCCTGATTTTGATCGCCGGGCGGCTCGCCATCCCGCACGACCTCTACGAGGCGGCCTCGGTCGACGGCGCCACCAGCTGGCAGAAATTCAAGTTCGTCACCTGGCCGTCGATGCAGACGCTCTATTTGACCTGCACGATCCTGTCGATGATCTGGACGCTCGGCGACTTCAATAGCGTCTATCTCTTGACCGGCGGCGGCCCGGCCGACCTCACCCACGTGCTCGCCACGCTGGGCATCCGCTACCTGCGGCTCGATCAGGTCGACATGTCCATGGCGGCGATCGTGTGCGCGCTGCCGCTGGTGCTCCCGCTGGTCTACTTCATGATGAAACGGCTGTCGAAATGAGACGCCCGGCGCTCAGCGACGTGACCACCGAGGCCCGGCTGCTGCTGATCGGCATCCCGGTCCTGCTGTGGACCATGCTGCCGATCTACCATCTGTTCCTGTTCGCGATCTCGCCCAAGGAATCCGCGTTCAGCGGCCAGCTATGGCCGGACCACCCGACCTTGAACAATTTCGCCATCGTGTTCGGGCAGAAGCACTACTATCTCAGCCATTTCTGGCAGCAGCTGTGGAACTCGCTGGTGATCGCGGTGGCGACCGGCGTCATCACGCTGCTGATCGCGACCGCGGCCGCGTTCGCCATCAGCCGGCTCAAGGTGAAAGGCGGGCGCGCGGTGATGAACCTCGCGCTGTTCACCTATTTCATCCCGGCGGCGTTCCTCGCCGTGCCGATGTACCGCACCATGGGGACCTATGGCCTGCTCAACAATCAATGGGCGCTGATCCTCGCCATGGTGACGATCGCGGCGCCCTACGCGATCTGGGTGCTCAAGCAGGCGTCCGACAAGCTGCCGTACGAGCTCGACGAGGCCGCGCTGGTGGACGGCGCCTCGACCATGCAGCTGTTCCGCCTGGTCTACGTTCCGCTGATGATGCCTTCGCTGGTCGCGGTCGGCACCTATGCGCTGCTGCTCGCCTGGAACGAATATCTCTACGCGTTCCTGCTGCTGTCCAAGGACAGCAACGTGACGCTCGCGGTCGGGCTCGGCAATTTCCTCGCCGCCGACGATTCGCCGTGGGAACTGCTGATGACGACCGGGCTGATCTACGCGCTGCCGCCGGCGGCGATCTACTACGCGTTCAAGCGTTACATGGTGGCGGGCCTGACCGCGGGGGCGGTCAAGTCGTAGGAGGGTCTGGCATGAACTATCACGACACGTCGGAGAAGCTCACCCGCTACCGCGACGAGATCGCCGCCTTGCGCAAGAAGATGCGCGAGCTGCAGCAGTCGGCCGAGCCGCAGGAGGTCACGGATTACGAATTCGCGTCGAGCGCCGGCCCGGTGCGCCTCTCCGAGCTGTTCGGCGACAAGGATTACCTGTTCGTCATCCACAACATGGGCGCCAGCTGCCCCTATTGCACCCTGTGGGCCGACGGGTTCAACGGGCTTGCGCCGCACATCGAGAACCGCGCGGCCTTCGTGGTCGCCTCGCCGGACGATCCGGACAAGCAGCAAAAATTCAAGGCGTCGCGCAACTGGGGCTTCCGCATGGTGTCGTACGGCAACGGCACCTTCGCGGCCGACATGGGCTACCGCGAGGATGACCGCCACCATCCCGGCGTCTCGGTGTTCCGCAAGCGCGGCGGCAAGGTGTTTCGCGTGTCCGACACCAGCTTCGGCCCGGGCGACGACTTCTGCTCGGTCTGGCACCTGTTCGATCTGATTCCGGAAGGCGCCGGCGGCTGGTCGCCGAAATACAAGTATCAATGAGCCGATTGCGCAGGGGCCGCGATGCCGTTCGCGTTCACGGTCACCGACGTCGTTGCGGCAAGCCCGCGGCAGATCTACGACGCCTGGCTCGACAGCAAGGGCCACGCGCAGATCACCGGCGGACAGCCGGCGCAAATCTCCGACCAGCCCGGCGCGGCGTTCACCGTGTGGAACGGCTACATCACAGGTCGCAACATGGTGCTCGAACCGGCCCGGCGCATCGTGCAGGCGTGGCGCACGACGAAGTTCACCAAAGAAGATGCGGACTCGCAGATCGAGGTTCTGCTCGAGCTGGTGGCCGGCGGCACCAAGGTCACGGTGAACCACACGAACGTGCCGGACGGCCACACCAGCTATCGCGACGGCGGCTGGCAGCGCAGCTATTTCGACACGATGAAGAAGCATTTCGGCTCATCCCTCCCCTGAAAGGGGAGGGTGGCGAGCGCAGCGAGCCGGGTGGGGTCGACCCGCGCCAACCTCTGAAGTTTGTGCCACGGCCCCCACCCTACCCTCCCCCGCAAGCGGGGGAGGGATTATCCCCGGGGGTTCTGCTTCGCGGGGAGGGATTGTCCACAGGCTGCCGTTCGCGCGAATCGGGCGAGGCCGTATAGTCGCCGCACCGAATCGCTGCGCGGTGCGGCCCATGCGCTTTCACGCGGACCTGCACGTCCACTCGAAGTATTCGCGCGCGACCAGCCGGGACCTCGACCTCGAGCACCTCGCCCATTGGGCGGCCCGCAAGGGCATCGGCGTCGTCGCGACCGGCGACTTCACCCATCCGGCCTGGATCGCCGAGCTGAAGCAAAAGCTCGTTCCGGCCGAGCCGGGCCTGTTCCGCCTCGCGCCGGAGATCGAGCGCGCGGTCGCGCAAACCTTGCCGGCGGCGTGCCGCACGCCGGTGCGCTTCATGCTCGAGGTCGAGATCTCGACCATCTACAAGAAGGGCGACAAGACGCGAAAAATCCATCACCTGATCTACGCGCCGGATATTCCCACGGCGGAGCGCATCAGCGCGCGGCTGGCGCGCATCGGCAACATCGCGTCGGACGGCCGCCCGATCCTCGGCCTCGACTCGCGCGATCTGCTGGAGATCACGCTATCGGCCGGGCCCGACGCCTACCTGGTGCCGGCACATATCTGGACGCCGTGGTTCGCCGCGCTCGGCTCGCAATCGGGCTTCGACTCGATTGTCGCGTGCTACGGCGACCTGGCGCCGCACATCTTCGCGGTGGAGACCGGGCTGTCGTCCGATCCGGCGATGAACTGGCGGCTGTCGTTTCTCGATCGCTACAGGCTGGTGTCGAATTCCGACGCGCATTCGCCTCAAAAACTCGGCCGCGAGGCGACGGCGTTCGACACCGAGATGGATTATTTCGCCATCAAGCACGCGCTGGAAACCGGGGCCGGCTACGCGGGCACGGTGGAGTTCTTCCCCGAGGAAGGCAAATATCACCTCGATGGCCACCGCAAATGCGACGCGCGGCTCACCCCGCGCGAGACGCTCGCCAATGGCGGGCGCTGCCCGGTGTGCGGCGAGCCGGTGACGATCGGCGTGCTGCACCGGGTCGAGATGCTGGCCGACCGCAGCGAAGCGCAAGCCGTGCCGCCGCCCACCGCCGGCAAGGTCGAAAGCCTGGTGCCGCTCGCCGAAGTGCTGTCCGAGATCAACGCCAGCGGGCCGGCGAGCAAGACGGTCGCGCGCAGCTACGACCGCCTGGTCGCGGCGCTCGGACCGGAACTGTCGATCCTGGAGACGGTGCCGGTCGAGGATATTTCGCGCGCCTCGTCCTCGCTGCTCGCCGAGGCGATCGCGCGCCTGCGCTCCGGCCAGGTGATCCGCGAGGCCGGCTACGACGGCGAGTACGGCGTGATCCGGCTGTTCGAGGAGCGCGAACTGCGGCGGCTGCGCGCCGGCGGCGCGGTGCTGTTCGAGACGGAGGGTGACGAACGCGAGAGGGCGGAATCGCCAACAGAAAAACGCACGGTCGTACGCGCAGACGCCAACCCTCCCCTGCAGGGGGAGGGTCGGATCGCCGAAGGCGATCCGGGGTGGGGTGAGCCGCAGGCACCGGACTCGCGGAGCGATCACCCCCTCCCGGCGCCGCTTCGCGGCGCCGACCTCCCCCCTCCAGGGGGAGGTAAAGAAGGCATTCTCGCAGGTCTCGATGCGGACCAGCGCGCGGCGGCGGACATCGTCGACGGGACGCTGATGATCCTGGCGGGGCCGGGATCGGGCAAGACGCGCACGCTCACGCACCGGATCGCCCACCTTGTCGCCGAGCGCGGCGTCGCCGCGTCAAGCTGCCTCGCCATCACGTTCACGCGGCGGGCGGCCGGCGAGATGCGCGAGCGGTTCAAGCAGCTCGTGCCGGCGCAAGCCGAGGCGATCGCGGTCCACACTTTCCACTCGCTCGGGCTCGCGATCCTGCGCGAGAACGCGGGCGCGGCGGGGCTGCACCGCGGATTCCATGTCGCCGGCGAGGCGCAGCGCCGCAAGCTCCTTGTCGAGACGCTCGGCGCGCCCGAACGCAAGGCCGACGGCCTGCTGCGCGCGATCTCCAAGGCCAAGCGCACGCAGCAGGCACCGAGCGCCGAGATCGCCAAGGCGCTGGCCGCGTACCGCAACGGGCTGGCAACGCGCAACGCGGTCGATTTCGACGATCTGGTCGGGCTCACGGTCGAGGCGCTGGCGGCCGATCCGGATCTCGCGGGCCGCTATCGCGAACGCTTCCGCTTCATCTGCGTCGACGAGTTCCAGGATGTCGACGAGCAGCAATATCGGCTGCTCAAACTGCTGGCGCCGCCACCGTCCAATCTGTGCGTCATCGGCGATCCCAACCAGGCGATCTACGGCTTTCGCGGCGCCGACGCGGCGTGCTTCGCACGCTTTGCGCAGGATTATGCCGGCGCCGCGGTCGTCACGCTCCGGCGCGCGCCGAGGCGGAATTCGTGGTCGCGACGATCGAGCGGCTGATCGGCGGCGCGAGCTTCTTCTCGTTCGACAGCGGCCGGGTCACCGGGCCGGCCGAGCGCGCGCTCGGCTTCGCCGACTTCGCCGTGCTCTACCGCACCGAGGCGCAATCGGCCGCGCTGGTCGAGGCGCTCGGCCGCTCCGGCATGCCGTTCAAGACAAACTCGCATCAGCCGCTCGCGGACGAGCCCGCCGTGCGGGCGCTGCTCCACGAGATCGACGCGGCGGACGCGGCGCCGCTGACGGAACGGCTGTCAATCGCGGCGGCGCGGCTTGGCGAGAAGAGTCACGCCGACGCATCGGCGATCACGAGCGCACTCGCACATCTCACCGTGCTGGCCGAGCCGCTCGGGAGCAACCATGCGCGTTTGGCCGACGCGGTCGCGCTCGCCAGCGAGGCGGATTTCTTCGATCCGCGCGCCGACCGCGTGGCGCTGCTCACCCTGCATGCCGCCAAGGGCCTCGAGTTTCCGGTGGTGTTCATCGTCGGACTCGAAGACGGCATTTTGCCGCTGCGCTGG
>WNGG01003728.1_pt1 | contig 26605 bp, 27 predicted proteins | sample 5400661 | NCBI WGS metagenome assembly WNGG01 (sample SAMN13153372, study PRJNA577476) | soil metagenome | isolation source: 100 cm soil or saprolite under Garry oak tree replicate 1 | place: USA:California | collected 2016-06-15
GGCCAGCGCCAGCATGATCGGCGGCACCAGGGCCGCGCCGGTGACCCGGTAGTCCTGCAGGAGTGTGAGGAACTGCTCGAGGTCAAACCGTGGCATGGTGACCAGCGTGGCGCCCTGCCACAGCGTGAGCGCCATCAGCACGGTCAGCCCGTAGGCGTGGAAGAACGGCAGCACGGCGATGCCGACGTCGTCGGCGGTCACGTGACCGACTGGCTGGCACTGGCAGAGGGTGGCGACCAGGTTGTGGTGGGTGAGCATGACCCCCTTGGGCAGGCCGGTCGTGCCGCTGGAGTAGGCCAGGACGGCGAGGTCGGCGTGCGGGTCGATCCTCACCTCGGGTGGCTGGCGGCCGGCACGCAGCAGCTCGGCGAACGGGGTGGCGCCGGCGGCCTCGCCGAGCACGAAGACCTCCCGGACGGCTGATCGGCCGGCCGCCTCGATGGCCTTGTCCAGGAAGGGCGGGACGGTGAGCAGGTAGCTGGCGGCTGCGTCGTTGAGCTGGGCGGTGAGTTCCTCGACCGTGTACAGGGGGTTGATGGTCGTGTTCGTCCCGCCCGCCAGCAGCACCCCGTAGAAGGCGACCGCGTACTCGGGCAGGTTGGGGCAGTAGATCGCGAACACCTCGCCCCGCTGGAAGCCGCGCGCGGCCAGGCCGCCGGCCATCAGCCGGACGCGGTCGGCCAGCTCGCCGTAGGTGATCGTGCGGCCGCTCGGGCCGTCGATCAGCGCCGGCTTGGTGGCCCGCGTCGCGGCATCGTCCAACACCAACGCGGGCAGCGAGACGTCAGGGATGGCGACCTCAGGGAAGGGGCTGCGAACGATCGTGGAGAGCACCGGTTGCCTCCTTCGGCGCCAGGGACCTGGCCCGACGGTAGGGTTCACTGCTCGGGCAGGTCGAACTCCCCAATTTGTTCACCGGCCGGCCGGGTTGTCAACGGTCCGCGGTGCCCAGTGCGGAAGGCGTGCGCGGAGGTGACCGCAGCCCTCCTGGGCGACGGTCAGTGCACCCGCCCACGCCCTGAGCCGAGATGAGCGCATCCGCGGCCAGACCAGCTTGCGGGCCAACCGGGCCGCCCGGGCGGTGGCACACCTGTCCGCTGCGACGCCCTGGCCCGTCTACCGGCGCAGCCCTGGTTGCGCGATCGTGGCTGATCCTGATGGTAATGATGTCGGCGGCCGTGCTGCTCGGCGGCTGGCTCACCACCACCGCGGTGATCGCGGGTCACGGCTGGTACCACACGCGGCTCAGCCAGGTGCCCTGGCTGCCGGTCGCGGCGGCCGGGTTCCTGGGCACGCTGCTGGCGCTCAGCCGGATCCCGGTGGTGGCGCGCGCCCTGACGGCCCCGGGCATGGCAAGCCGCCTCGTGCGCCCGCACTCCTTCCGGTGGCCGGGGTGGTCTTCCTGCTCTACCCGGCCCTCGGTCACCTGCCCGCGCTGTTCGCCCTGCCCGCAGGCCTAGGCGACATCGCCGCCGGCATCGCCGCGCCGCTGACCGCGCGCAGGCTCGCGCAGGGCACCGGCCGCCGCGCCGCCCAGTGGTTCAACGCGTTCGGCATCACCGATCTGATCGTCGCCCTGACCCTCGGTGCACTCACCGGATACCAGCTGCTCAACGTCACGCCCTCCAGCGCCCCGATCGGTGAACTCCCGCTCGCCCTGATCCGACAGCCACCGTGCCGCTGCTGCTCGCCCTGCACATCACGTCCACGGTCACGCCCGCCCGAGCCCCACGACCAGCGCCGTCAGCCGCCAGCCCGCTCATTTCCGGCCCCACGCCGCGCACTGCTGTGGCGCCAAGCCCGGGATCCCGCGCCCGGTGAAAGGACCCAACGCAGAGGAGAACACAATGCAGCTCGAGACCGACGCACTCAAGGAGGCGGCGGCCTGGCCGGGCGCCGGCGGCCAGCGGGGCTGAGGGCAGCCGTGAATGCCCAGGAGCAGGGTGCCGGCCTTGGGGCACGATCACCGGAAGAGCCAGGCCCGGAGTCGTGGGCTTGCAGACCGGCGGCACGCGGCCGCATCCAGCGCCGATGGGGGTCCACAGCTGCTGTCACAGAGCCTGGAGAAGAGAATACCGCCATTCGACTCGGGCCGGCAGAAGGGCAGGGGCCGCCACGGCCACGCGCGGCATGGCGTGGTGCTGACCAGGAGCTCGGCACGTGCCGGCCGGGTGATGCGGCCTGGCGGACCCTGCGCGGCGGGCGGTAGACGAGCCGAGCCGCGGCCTTCAGGCCTGCCCGCCAGGATCGTGCAGGATGCGGGCGAACAGGTGGGTGCCGCCGCCACTTTTTTGGCCATTGACAGCACGGACCGCTGGGATGAGTATCTGCACCAGGACCCGGCGCCGAGTTGCCGCCGGGAATAGTGCTCACCCAGCGGAGGTGGGGCCTATTACTAGCCACGTCAGCGATGCCAGCCGTGCGGTCGGCAGCCCCCGCGCCCTCCCCGCATCAGGCACCGGGCAAGTTAGCCGGGCTCGGCGTGGCAGGTGCTAACAGGCGACCGCTGAGTTCCTGGCAGGACTGCTCCCATGTCACATCATGTTCTTCGCACTGCTCTCGAGGAGAGAATCGATGTCCGTCGAAGACAACAAGAAGCTTGTGCTGCGCTGGCGCGATGAGATCTGGGGCAAGCGGAACGTGAACGCCCTGGATGATCTTGCCGCTCCCGATTACGTCGCCCATATCGCCGGCTTTCCCGGGCCGGTCCGGGGCCGCGAAGCGGGCAAGCAGATGTTCGCCGCCTGGCTCGCGTCCTTCGAGATCCGCTTGACAGCCGAGTTCCTTATCGCGGAGGGCGACATGGTGGCCGTCCGCGACAGCAACTGGGCCAAGAGCGTGGGCGAGTTCCAGGGGGTCCCGGCTACCGGGAAGGAGGGCACCCTGACCAGCACGGACATCTACCGGATCGTCGATGGCAGGGTTGCTGAGCAGTGGTTCGAAGCTGACTACACCGGCTTCATGCAGCAACTCGGCGTCCACCCGCACTAGGACCAGGGTCCATGGCCGTGCGGGAGGCATCATGTCCGCAGAAGACAACAAGGCAATCGTGACTGCTTCTTTTGAGGCGATCTTCAACCAGCATCAGGTCGACCGGGCCGCCGAATTCTACGCGCCGGACTATCTCGACCATGCCGCAGCGCCCGGAACGGCGCCCGGACTGGAGGGGGCTAAGCAGAAGTGGTCGGCGTACATCGCCGCCCTCCCGGACATGCGCGCCACGATCCTGGACCTGGTCGCAGAGGGAGAGAAGGTCGCGGTGGCCTGGACGGTCGAGGGCACGCACCGAGGGGTGCTGCTGGGTATCGCGGCCACCGGGAGGTATGTCCGGCTCAGCGGCATGGCCTTGTACCGCCTGGCTGACGGGAAGATCACCGAGGCAAGCGAGGAGTTCGACAAGCTCAATCTGATGCAGCAGCTCGGCGTCCTTCCCGCGTCAACGGCGCCCGCGCCTGCGACCGGCTGAGCAAAGACCCGCACGTGATGATCCAACATCGCCGCCTCCCGGATATCGACGCGCTCGGCGCCGGCTCGGGGAGATGAGTTTCTGATGACGCCGGTGCTCGGTCCGGCCCTCGAGTTCAGCCAGTCAGCAGGGAGGTACCACCGATGCGCATGTTGCTTGCCGGAGGAGCGAGCACGATCGCCGTCGCGCCGCTGCTCCTGGCCGGCCTGCCCGCCGTGGCCGGGTCGGCCCGGGCGGCTTCGGCCTGTCAGTCCTGGACCGGCGTCCAGCCGCCTGACCCCGGCGGTCCCTCCGCTGCTAACGCGCTCGACGGGGTGGCCGTGCTGTCCTCCTGCGACGCCTGGGCCGTGGGCAGTTACTCGAACGGCGCCGCCCGCCAGGCGCTCGTCGTGCGCTGGAGAGGGTCGGCGTGGAAGAAGGTGGCCAGCCCGGACCCGGGCGGCCCGTCTCATGACAACGATCTCAGCGGCGTCGCTGCGACCTCGGCGAGCGCCGCCTGGGCTGTCGGCGGCTATGTCAGCGGCACCGCGTTCAAGACGCTGATCCTGCGCTGGAACGGCACCGCATGGAAGCAGGTCGCGAGCCAGAACCCGGGCGGCTCGTCCCACGACAACGTCCTGGCCGCGGTGGCCGCCACCTCATCCGGCAACGCCTGGGCAGTAGGCGCTTACTCCGACGGCACCGCCGATCAGACCCTGATCCTGCACTGGAACGGCACCGCCTGGAAGAAGGTGGCCAGCCCCGACCCGGGCGGCACGGCACGCAACAACTTCCTCAACGGCGTGACCGCGACCTCCGCCGGCAACGCCTGGGCGGTGGGCAGATACTTCAACGGAACCGCCTACCGGACCCTGATCCTGCACTGGAACGGCACGGCCTGGAAGCAGGTGGCCAGCCCGAACGCGGGAAGCCCGGCCGACAATCAGGTACTCGCCAGCGTGACCGCGACCTCCGCCGGCAACGGCTGGGCAGTGGGCAGCTACAACATCGGCGCCATCGCCCAGACCCTGATCCTGCACTGGAACGGCACGGCCTGGAAGAAAGTGGCCAGCCCTGACCCGGGCGGCCCCTCGCATAGCCACTTCCTCTTCGGCGTGGCCGCCACGTCCGCGGGCAACGCCTGGGCAGTCGGCGGCTACGTTAAGACCGGCCCGGAGCAAACCCTGATCCTGCACTGGAACGGCACTGCCTGGAAGGCGGTGGCCAGCCCCGACCCGGGCGGCTCAACCCAGTTCAACGATCTCGCAGGCGTCGCCGCCACATCGGCCCGCAATGCCTGGGCGGTGGGCGTCTACTCCAATGGCACCGCCATCCAGACCCTCGCCCTGCACTGCTGCTGACCCGCGCCAAGCACCGAACGCTGCGCGAGGCGGCCCGGGTCCTGCGGCCCGGCGGGTTCGTGCAGTGACCCGGCGCTGGTCGAACTGGCGCACCGCGGTGGAACGCTGGCCTGCTGGCAGGTCGGTTCGCTGGATGAGGCCAAGGCCGAGGCTGACGCCGGCTGCGACCTTGTTGCCATGCACGGCATTGAAGCGGGCGGGCATATCCGAGGCCACAGTCCGCTGCTGCCCCTGCTGGAGTCGGTGCTCGGCCAGCTTGACCTGCCGGTACTGGCGGCGGGCGGGATCGGCGACGGCCGCACATTCGCAGCGGTGCTTGGCATGGGCGCGGGCGGCGCCCGGGTGGGAACCCGGGTCGTGGCCACCAGTGAGTCGGGCGCCCATGCCGCCTACAAACTGGCCATAGCCGGCGCGACCGATGGCTCAACGGAGATCACCGGCGCGTTCGCGGTCTGCCCGCTCTGCGCGACCAGCCCGCGGGCCCGGGTCTTGCGATCATGCATCCACGAGCTGCACAACCTCACCGGCGCCACGTCGGGCGAAACGACAGTGGGCGGGCAGCGGATCCTGCCCAAAGGGCACGGGCTCCCGCCGGGAGCGGCCGCCACCGGCCACATCGGCGCCATGGCCATGTACGCGGGCGAATCCGCCGCCGTCGCCACCGTCTAACCAGTGGCACGAGTCATCCAGTCCTGGTGCGCAGGCCTCAGCGAGCCTGGCTGAGACGGGGCAACGACAACGCGATACCACTGCGCTGCCGAGATCGTGACCTGAATCAGCCATACCGACGGCAAGGCGGTTCCCGCAAACGCCATAACGACCATTCGGACGCTAACCGGAGTCCCACCTGCCCTTCTCGACAGCCGCGCCGAACGAGCCGGATGGGCGCTGCGACGCCTCGGTATGTCCAGACGCGGCTGCAACATCAGCTGGAACCGGGCTGCTACGTCCGGGGTCTGGTCGAGCGGCGGCGACGTCGCCGGATCCGGTCTCTCGACGAGCGAGCCCTCGGTCCGCCAAGCTGCCCTGCCCGGCGACGTCCTGGCCCGTAGCCGACGATGGCGCGGCGGTGCTCGGCCTGGGCGGCGAGCTGGCCGAGGCGAGCGGCAACGCCGGGATCATGTCGGCCGCCGGGCATGTGGCTGGGCCTGGTCCGCCGCTCGGCGACTGCTTTCCTTGCGCAGGCGTCATCGATCCTTCTCGCCGTATGTCAGGAGTCCTGCGCCCGCGTGCGCGCCGCATTCACCGGCCACCCGCCTTCGCACCTCTGCACCGCCCGCTGCGCCCGCTGCCACCGCCGGTACGTCCGGACCTGGCAGCTGGACCTGCGCGCCGGGGTCTGACCGGCACGGCAGAAGGGGGGAAAGTTCAATCGGTACCGGGCCGAGGATGAGCTGGGCGCCGAAGGCTGACAGGCCACCAGGGTGGATGCCATCCCGGGAGTGATTAGCTGACGCCTACCATATGCCAGGAATCAGGCGATAACGAACTGTCGCGGCGTAATCCGGATAGTCGGGCAGTTCATCGCGCAGCATCCGGTCCTCGATGGCGGTTACGCGGACAGTAATCACCACATAGATCGCCGCCACGATCATGGACAGCAGCGAATTGAGCGCCAGCCCGGTGGCGATAAAATACAGCAGGCTCGATGAGTAAGCCGGATGCCGCACGATGGTGTACGGGCCCTTGCTGATCACCCGCTGTCCGCGATCGGCCTGGATGCGCACCTCGGGAGAAAAGAACGGATTGACGATCGCCGCCCAGGTAAACAGCCCCCAGCCGATCGCGAAGATTGCCAGTCCGGCCCCTATCCATGCTGGCGGGAAGATATCGGACCAGTGAAAGCGCTGATCGAGCCCGGCGATGATCCACTGCACGATCGTCAGCGGGATAGAGACGCGGGCGGTCGTCCACCGGACGCGCCCGCCAGACTCCAGCCGCATGCGATCCTTCAATACGTCCGGTTCCTGGCGGTAGATCGTCACGGTCTGGAGGGTGAGCCAGCAGACGAAGATCCCGGCAGCCGCCCAGACGTTCCACAAGTCCCAGCGCCCGGCCATGGCGAGCAGAAGCACGGCAGGAACCAGGCCGAAAGCCAGAACTGCGGCAAAATTCAGAAACAGGTACTTGATAGCGCTCTGACCGTCGGACGCCACGCTCCGCCGGTTGCGTGCGCCCCCGGTCTCGACCATTCGTCACCTTCTATACGGATTCGTGAACTAGAAAGCCTACTTTCCAGTTAAGCACCGATCCGCGATGCATGCCGTACTTCGCCATGTGCTGCCTGAGCCAAGAGCCCGCAAGATCTGTCCGCCGGAGGGTTATTGAGCAAATGGCTCCTGATGCGGCTGATTGTCCTCTCTTTCTGCGGGACTGGCTATGCCAAAGCGGCGCGGAGGGTTGGATGCCAGCGCTTTCATGCTGCGCTACCACAACGTGCCCATCTCGGCAGGAGGCGTCTTCTGGGCGCCTCGCCGGCGAGCAGCACACCCGCGAGGCGCTGCTGCTTCCCCTGGAGCCAGGCAGCGCGGTCATCGCCTTCTCCAGCGGAGCCGCGGTCAACGGCTCGCCAATTTCCGGCGGCTACGCCGGAGCCAAGGCCACCATGCGGTTCATCGCCTCCTATGCCGCCTCGGAGTCCGGCCGCAACGCGCTCGGCATCAGGTTCACCTCCGTGCTGCCTCAGCTCACCCGGAAACAGACCTGGGCGCGGCCGGAGTCGCCGCCTACGCCGCCAGGCAGGGCGTCGACATCCCCGCCTTCCTAGACGGTTTCGGCCCGGCGCTCACCCCCGAGCAGGTGGGCACCGCGATCGCCGACATCGCCACCGGCCCCGGCGAAGACCAGAACTCCTACCTGCTCACCTCCGTCGGCCTCAGCCCGGTGCAGTGACGTTCTTTGTCACCCCCACCCTGCTGAACAAGGAGCTCGGCTGCGGTCACGGAGAGCGACAAGGTGCTGCGGCAGGTCCGGTTCACCGCTTGGCGGCGGGCGATGCCGGCCCTCCGGCGAGCTGATCACCGTCAGGCGGCGCGGGTCTGAGCCCAGTCGCCTCCGACACCACGGTCGCGGTGGCGGAGCCCGAGCTTGCCCGGCGACGTCATGGCCCGTCCCGCACGTTGTGAACGTCGAACCCCAGGTTCCGGATCACCGTGGCCGCGCCGTAGATGCCTCCGCTGAAGTCATGCGGACCGATCTTGCGCCCCGTGGCGAACAAGTAGACGACGCCCAAGATCGCCTTCGAATCGTAACTGCGGCCGTTGTGCACCAGCAGGTATGCCGTCGCCTTGCCGAATCCGTACTGCGCGAGGAAGGCCTCCTGGCCGAGCCGGTCGTACTCGTCGGTCGCGCGGACGATGTCCGCTCGAGTGACTGGGGACCAGAAGGACATACCGGAAACTCTACCGATGCGGGCAGTGCCCCTCCAGGTGTCCATCGGCGAGTATTCTGCGTGCGGCGGGCGCAAAAGCCCGTTCGGCTCCACCTCAGGTTGCTGGCATCCTGCTGAAGCGCTCCGGGTGGTCATAGGGTATGGAATGCGGTGCCGGGCCAGCAGCCTGGCCCGGAGAATAGCCGGAGAAAGCGGGAGGGCCTGTACATAGTCGCCGGTCAGCGGCCTATTGCAGATGCCTGTAAAACCGTCGGCTCACTCAAGGCGGTGGACGACCCGCTCTTGCCTAGATCGGCACCTGCGCTGATGTGACGGCGGCCGACGCTTCTGGCAGGTCCCGGCGGCCAAGGAAGTGGGGCGTAAGCAACACCGTGGCGGACACCGCGAGGATGCCGAGCATGATCCACAGGGCGTTCCGCGAGCCTAGCCAGGTAGCGAGCGCTCCGCCGGCAAGCGCCCCGAGTGGGCTGGTGCCGAAAGTGACAAACCGCATCGTCGCGGTGACACGACCGAGTATGCCCGGAGCGCAATAGGTCTGCCGGAATGTCGCCTGGATGACGTTGGCTACTCCGACGCCGGTCGCGGCGACCAGGATGCCGGCCACGTAAAAAGCCAGCCTGGGGCCTGCCGCAGCCAGCGGCGCGAGCAGCGCGAAGGGCAGCGTACACAGCGTGCTGGCCAGCATCGTCCGAGCGGTACCGAGCCGGGCGGCAACCCGGCGGGCTGCCAGCGCTCCGGCCAGGCCGCCGACGCCCGGCACTGCCAGGAGCACGCCGACCGGGCCCGCGCTCAGCCCGACGACCCGCACCAGGAACACCACCATGACCGCTGCGTAGCCGTCGAGCGCGAAGTTGGCCAGTCCCCCGAACAGGCTGAGCTGCCGCAGGTACGGGTCGCTGAACACCAGCCGGATGCCTTCGCCGATGTCACGGCGCAGCCGGAACGGCGGGCACCCCGATTCCTGCCGTGGTTCGGCGGAGTGGATGGCGATCAGGCACGACGCCGATACCAGGTAGCTGACCGCGTTGAACAGCAGCGCGGTCGCCGCGCCCAGCGCCTGGGCGATCACCCCTGCAAGCCCTGGGCCGCCGAGCGATGCGGCCGACGCGCTGCCCTGCAGCTTGGCATTCCCCTCGACCAGCTCCGCCGCCGATACCAGCGACGGCAGATTCACCTGGTAGGCGGTGTAGAAGAAGACAGCGGCCCCGCCCGCGAGCAGCTCCACGACCAATAGCTGAGCGATCGTCAGCACGTGCAGCCAGTACGCCGGAACACTGGCATACAGCACAGCCGAGATGACATCACAGATGATCATCAGCGGCCGGGACGGCAGCCGGTCCACCCATGCGCCCGCCGGCAGGCCGATGACCAGCCACGGCAGCCACGCGGCAGCAACCAGGGCGCCCACCTCGAACGGGCTCGCGCGCAGGCCGATGACCGCCAGCAGCGGCACGCCGACGACCGCCATCGCGCTGCCGAACTGATTCACGGTCTCGCCGAACCAGAACAGCCGGAAATTCCGGTGCCACAGCAGGCCGCCAGGCCGCCGCTTGCCAGCCAAGGGCTCGCCCACCGGCCCGCCTCTCCGCAAGATCCTCTGAGGCAGTGTCACCCTGGCGAGACCGGCAGGTCGAGAGATTCCGCGACCGGCGGAAGAGCGCTGAAGGTAGGGCCAAGCGGGTAGGCGACAGCACCAGCCAGTAGACGGATTTGTAAACGCGACGCGGCGGAACCGGCGGCGCCGGAGGAGACGGGACAGGTCTGCAGAGACGAACAATTGGCACATGCCGACGTCAGCCAGATCGGGCGAGACGGCTGAGACGAGTGTCGCACTGCTCATAACCCAGCGACAGCAATTGCCAAGCTCGGCTGTCAGACAGCCGCGCCATCGGTGCTACTTTCGTAGGCCATCGCGCCGCATGTGAAGCTTCCGCCATGCGGTGGCGAAGGCTTGCTGGTGCGTAGTGGTGCCCGAGCATCCTTCGACGATGGCGAGGAGCTTGTCGAAGCTTGGCGGCGATGTGGCGTTGAGCGCGCTGTGCAGGGTGGAAGGCGAGTAACGGCGGCCGATGTGCCGGGCCATGCTCCGGTAGGACGGACGGCCAGACCAGATCCAGAACTGACGCAAGACCGCTTGGAGTTCCTCGGCTGTGGCAGCGGTGAGCGGGTCCGGGCATAGTTCCTGGCCCGCCACATCGGGAATGATCGGCCCCAGAGTCCGGGCACGGTTCCTGGTGATCGTGTCCTGGTGGTCCTGGTTCGGGGTCGCGGGCTCGGGGGCCGGGACGGGGATGACGGCGAAGACGGTGCGGAGGCCGCGGTGGTCGTCGAGGGTGACGCACATCGAGGTCATTGCCTCGACGACCTGCAGGCCGCGACCGGATTCGGCGTCACGCTGGGCAGTGCGGACCGTGGGGATGGTGGGTCCGCCCTGATCGGTGACCAGGATAGTGATGTGCTCGTCAGTGATATCGGCGACGCGAACCAAGAACATGCCGCCCGGTGTTCCGCTGCTGCTGTGGGCGGTTGCGTTGGCAGCCAGTTCGGATGCGACGAGCACGGCGTCATCGCGGGCTGGGGTGATCACCGGCCGCTGCCCGGATGAATCGGCGGACCGCGCCGACAGGCCGAACCCGATGAGACGGCAAGCGACCCCGCAGACGCGCTGTGGCTCGCATTACGCGACGCGCCGGACGAGGGATCGGACATCGGCGAACTGATGCAGCTCACCCGCATGAGCCGGACCACCCTGTATCGGCGTCTTCGCGACTACGCGGAAGCAGGCCGCGCGGTGCAAGTCAGTCGTGGTCGCTGGCGCGCCAGTACGGCCGAGGAGTCATCACCGTGAGTGATCGTCTCACCTGTCGTCTCGTCTCAGCGTCCGGCGCGCGTGTCTGCACGTACTGCGCGGACACGGGCCATGGGACGAACGCAGAGACAAGTACGGATCGTAACCATGAGGGGAGGTGAGGCTCATAGCGGCCAAGAACATCAACCGGCGAATCGCGGCTGAAATCTCGTGGAGTCGCACAACCGACCGAAGCGCCCGCACCAGACCAGCACGCCAGAAGTTCTTACAGCGATTCGAACAGGAGGTTGACCCAGATGGCGTCTTACCGCCCGAGGAGCGCCTACGTCGCGCCGAGCATGCCAAGCGCGCTTACATGCTCCGCCTGGCCAAGAGGGCCGTAGCTGCCCGCAAGGCCGACTAGCTGCCCAGACAGGACGAACCCCCGAGCCTGATGCTCGGGGGTTCGTCGCTGCTTGCGGCGCGCTATCCGGCCGACACCATACTTGCCGCAGCGAACCGCCGCGCGACGACGACCTGCCAGGTCAGCGCTCCCGGCAGCCTGTCCGTTAGTGGCCGTGAATCCCCGCAGTTTCCCACCCGACCGGCGCACGGGAACGGCACGGTGAGCTGTGCGCGATAGATGGCTTGCCATCGGCGTGTCATGTCCCTGATGTCGGCTCCACGACCTACTCTCGACTTGAACATGAATTCGATCTTGCGTATGGAGCCAGGCATGAGGATCAAGTGGGACGCAAATGGCCAGAAGCGGCTGGAGAGGGAGGCCGCCCAGCAGGCGGCCAAGCAGATGCAAGCAGTGATGGATCGAGTCCTGCGGGCAGGACGAGGCAGGTCGGTCCCAGAGGTGAAGCGGGTGCTACGCCGGGAGTGGCGCTCGGTCCTGGGTGGTGACATCACCGACCCAGAACTAACTCAGTGGGCAGAGCTAATGGCTGCGGGCAAGCGGGTCGTGCCGACGCCGAAGGTCTGATTGGTGCACCTTCACGGCACGCTATCCGGCCGACACCATCCCCGCCGCAGCGAACCGCCGCTCAACCGCTTCGAACTCGTCGGCCGTGATCCCCGGCTGGCCTTCAACGATGAAGTCGCGCTCAGCCTCTGCCCACTCGCGCCAGCGCTCGTATGCGACCTGGACGCTGTCACCGAGAGCACCGGCCACCGCTTCCGGCCTGGCGCCGGCGAGCATTGCGCCGTGGATCGCGATCGGCTCCCACCGCAGGAGCCAGGTCGCCAGGGCGGACATGGTGGCCAATTCAGCAAGTTCGTCATACGCCGTCCGGTCATCGATCGGCCAGGCGGTGCGATCTGACCACAGTTGCGCCAACTCGAACGCGCCGATGCTGTCGGCAGCGGCGAAAGTGACCGGCCGAAGCGGAGTATCCGCTTGCCGCTTGGATCGGATCATGATGTCTGAGACCTCCGCACAGGATCTGCGGACAACCTCAGAACCAGGCTCGCGAGCGCCAATCTAGGGCGTCTGATTCGGTGCACACCGGATGTTGGCTAGCTGCGTTTTCCCTGGTCAGCACAGCGGGGAACGCGATTCGATCCGTAGTCAGATGCTCTATCCGTTGAGCTACGAGCGCATGTGCCGGAACAGTCTACGGCACGCCACGCCCCCGCGCTGACCAGGTCCGCGGCGAGGTCGTATCATCGATCTGCCGTTGGGTTCTTCGTACCGATCTGTCATTTTCCTCTGCACGCGGGGCTTCGCCCGGCGCTCGGACCTGATGGTCGCCCGCGGTTAGCCGCTCGCGCCGTGATCCGGTGGTGCACCGCCACCCAGGGGATGTGGCGGCCCCGATACGGCCGCCGATGACGGCGGCGCCGTGCCGCACCCGCCGACCCGGTGGCGCGCAGCCTGCCGACCGGTACGTCAGGCAGCTCCTACCGGGCGCCGACCGCCTGCGAACACCGCCGTCGGCCGCGCGAGGGCGCTGATATCGGCGACCGGGTCGCCTCCGACGACGAGCAGGTCGGCGTCGTAGCCGGCCCGCAGCCGGCCCTTGCGGTCCCCGAAGCCGCACGCCGCGGCGGCAAGCGAGGTCGCCGACGCCAGCGCGGCGGCCGTGCTCACGCCGCCGTCGACCAGGAAAGCCACCGATACGGGCAGCAGGCCGTGCGGTTTGGAGGCGGCGATGCCACCGTCCGTGCCTGAAATGACGCGCACCCCAGCGGCATGCATCCGCCCAACCCGGCGCTTGTTCAGCTCGGCCACCTGCTCGAAGGTCATCCCGAGCTTGGCGAGCAGGGCTGCCCCGTCCGGCGTCGGCTGCGGGACCCCGGCGAATCCCAGCGTCGGGCAGACCGCGGTCCCCGCCTCCGCCAGCCGGGCAAGGTCCTCCTCGGACTGCGACGGCCCCTTGTCCGTCAGGAACGAGCAGTGCTCGATACCGTCGACGCCCGCCGCCATCGCCATGTGCACCGCGGGCAGGCCGTGCGCGTGCGCGGTAACCGGCATGCCGGCGGCGTGAGCCTCGTCGACGACACCCCGCAGCTCCTCCAGGAGGAACTGGCAGCGCAGCACCTGCGTGCCCGTCGTCGCGAACCCGCCGCTGGTCATGACCTTAACGATGTCGACTCCGCGCTCGCCGCGCACTTGCACGGCGCCCCGTAGCTGATCCTCGCCAGCGACTTCGCCGCCCATGTTGGCACAGTGGCCGCCAACGCTGGTGATGGGCGGTCCCGCGGTCACGACGGTCGGGTACACACCGTCGCCGCTCTGGGTAGACGAGCGCCAATCGAGCACGGCGAAGCGCCGATCCCCCAGGTCGCGGACGGTCGTCACCCCGGCCGCCAGGTGGCGCCGCAGGCTCTCGCCGATGACGGCCGTCATGCCGTCCTGGTTCGGCTCCTCGATCCGGTCCAGAGTCCCGTCCGTGCCGTCGCCGCACAGGTGCACGTGCGCGTCGACCAGCCCCGGCAATACCGTGCCCCCGGGCACCTCCAGCACGTCGCAGCCGTCCGGCGCCGGTGCGGCGCCCGGCTCCACCCCTGCGATGCGGCCGTCATCGAGCAAGACCAGCGCGCCGCCCGGCACGACCCGCTCTCCATCGAACGCCCTGCCCGCCCGGACCCCAAACATCAACCCTCCCGGAATGCCGCTCTGGCCGCACTGCCATCATCCGCCCTGCCGCGGACGGTCGTCCACGCCCGCCAAACAAAAACCGGGCCCAGCAGGCGAGACCGCTGTAGGGCTCGCGCCCAGATGCGCAATTCGCGGGCGATTTACGCAATCGGACTCCCAGGAGTCTCCGGCAAGACCCACGGGCCATGGTCATGACGTCCACGGCCACGTCGTCCCGGCCGGCTGGCCGCCCAGTGGTGGGCCGCGACCTGGATCGGCTCACTTGCGGGCCACCCAGCCGGCGAAAACCCGCAGTCCCTCGCCGAACTCGGCCCGGAAGTCCCGCTGATCAGCCGCAGTGTCCGCGCTGCTCCAGGACGGCAGCCGCATCGCGCGGATCGCGGCGAACGAGGCCGCGAAAAACAGCGCGTCGACGATCAGGGCCCACTGGACACCGGCGGCGAAAAGAACGGAACCCGGCCAGCGGCGGCCCGATCACGCTCGCCAGGCTGCCGGTCTCCTGAATCTGGCGGCTGGCCCGCTGAAGTTCCGGTCCTGACACCACCAGGCAAGCAGCGCCAGCCGGCTGGGTTAAGGAACTGGGCGAAGCAGCCCTCCGCCGCCACCATGGCGTAGACCCGACTTGGCTCAAATTAGTGCACACCCGCGGGGCGGCGGATGCGGTCGAGGGCCTCGCTGAGGTCGTCGGGTAGGCGTCGGCGGCGGTGATGGTGCGGGGGCCGCTGGCGCGAGGAATGAAGGTGCTGACCTCACCCGAGCAAGCCGTGGGCGGCCGGCGAGGTGTTGCTGGGCGTTGATGTTGTCGCTGCGCGCCAGCTCTCGACGTTCGCCGGAAATCAGGTGTTCGAGCTGCGCATTCGCGACCGCGTGGCCTACAAGCTCGCTCGGAACCCCGACGCGCACCGCAACATCCGACGCGAGTCGCCGCTCTCGAATTTGTCCGGGCGCGCCGCGTCCCCGTGCCGACAGTCGAGGCCTACGACCGGAGCGGCGACGTGGCCGGCGTGCCGTGCGACGTCCTCGCCGACATTGGCGGGGATCCGCTCACCGGGACGGATCCGGTGTTGCGCCAGGTCGGCGCCTACCTACGCTCCCTGCATCAATCCTTGGCACGCGGGTTCGGTGCGATCAGCGCGGAGACGACCTCGTCGGCGACGACGCGTCATGGAGGCAGACCCTCGATCGGCCGGCAATTGCCTTCCTGCTCGCCGTCGATGCGGGCTCGTCGACGTCGGGCTGCTCACGCGAGCGAGGAACGCAATCGATCGCTTCGCTCCCGTCCTCGGAGGCCATGACTGTGCGCGCCTCATCCATGGCGAATTCTGCCCGCGACACGTGTACGCGGACGACTCCGGAATCACCGGCATCATCGACTGGGGGACGCGATGTCCGGTCAGAACCCTGCCAAGTGCTTGCCAGAGGAGAGGATGGCTTCCATGGCCGGATCCCGGTTCTGGGTGTACGTCTCGAAGGTGGGCGGCGCGTAGAGTTCCGGCGCGATCCACGGCCGGTGGTCCATCGCCAGGAGGTCTGCCAGTACAAGTCCGCTACGTTCACCAGGGCCTTGCGGTAGGGCAGCATGAACGGGATGGTCTCGCCGATGACGTTCGGTCGAGACCCCGAGGGTTCCCCGACGAAGATCGCGTTCGTCTCACGCTCGATTGCCGTCGCGGTGTTCTGGGCGGCAGAGAACGTTCCTCGCCCGATGATCACGTACAGGCAGCCTCGCTGGTTGATCTTCGTCCAGCCGATCAGGCTGTGCAGCAGCGGCTGGACCAGGTAGGTGTTCCCGCCGCCGTTCCAGCGCAGGTCGATGACCAGCTTGCTGACCTGATGGTTGTCGATGAAAGTGAACAGGCGCTCGCAGAACGCGGCGATCGCCTCGAGTGGCTGATCGCCGACTCCGTTGAGCTGGAGGTAGACGACCGCTGTCCGGCAGGTACTCGAACCAGTACGGGGCGTCGCTGTTGCGCAGGTAGAGCGGCATCGGGGCGCCGACCGTGTCGGGCAGCGAGATCCACCCTGCCGGACGCGGGCCCGTCAGTACCTGCGGGCCGACCGCGACCGACTCGACCGCGACCGACTCGACCGCTACCGTCACGGTCGTCTGGTCAGGAAACCGCACGGCCAGCGTGGCCTGGCCGGGATCACTGATCAGGCCGAGAGCGTGGATCAGCGGCGTCCAGGCGAGCACCTCCGGTCCTAGCCACGTGACCCGCTGGTCATTGTCACGGCTGATGAGCGGCTCGACCGCGGCGAGCACCCCGTCGACCGGGTGCCCGTCCACGCTCAGCACCTGCGCTCCGATCAGCTGGCGGGCGACCGCGGCGTCGAACTCGGGCTCCGATATCTCGAGGAACGGCACATACGCCCGGCGCTTGATCTCACGGGCCAGGAACGCCAGGTCGGCGCGCCAGCCCTCGTCGCGTGTCAGGTTCCGGTCGGCTACTCGAGGGGGCGGCGACCGATCGCACTCGGCTCGCGCCCGGCGAGCAGCCAGCCACCGATCACTGCAACGAGCGGCATACCGAAGAGGATGAGTAACAGGTTGGCCACCGGGATGCTGGTCAGCGAGGACAGCGTGTCCAGCTGGCTGGTCCGGAAGAAGCCGATCGCTGCGATGTACCCGGCCACGATGCCGACGACCGCGCCGATGAGTGCCAGCGCGCCGGCCGTGGTCGCAGAGATCGCCCGGCGGGCTGTGCTACCAGCTCCGGTAGCGGTGAGCATGCGCAGATCGCTCGCCGTCTCGCTGCGGAGCAGGCCGACACTCATGGCGAGGATGCCGAGCGCGAGCAGGATGCCGAAAACCGTAGCGACGTCGAGGATCTCGGCGGACGTCGGGATGCTATTGCGCCTCTCCACGGTCAGCCCAGCCGCCGCTGCGGCGTGCTGGGCAGCGCTGATCTGACCTGCCGTCAGCGAGTCCGGGGTCTGGATGAGCCAGCCGACCGTGCTGGTCGTCAGGTGCAGCTGGCGCACGGCGTGCTCGGTGATCACGGTGTTCGGCGCCGACGTACCGGACGGCAACGCGCTGACCTCCTGGATCTTCGGATTCGCCAGGCAGTGAGCTGCATCTTCGTCATGCTCGACAGGCCGGGCCGCATGGTGAGGACGTCGGCGTCCGGGTTGACCCTGCGCGGCGGTGATGCCGTATGCGCGCAGCAGCTGCGGAGTGGCCACGTACACGGGTCCGTCCCAGTTCCGCCCGGACGTGGCGCGCTGCAGCGCGGAGTCAGTCGTCTCGAGCTGGACGATGTCGGGACCCGAGCGAGGCCGCGATCTGGGCCTCGGCTGCCATCGCCGCAAGCTGGGCGCCGGTCAAGGTCGGGCACCCGCCCGGCTCGTGCAGGCATGCCGCGCCCGGGGTGGGTGGCTGCCGCCTGTGGGTAGACGACGAGCTGATTCGAAGCCAGGTCGGGACCGACGTAGTCGACCGGGTTGCCGAACCGCGCAGCGGCGATCACGCAGATGATGACCGTGATGAGCACGCTGAGGCTGATTGCCCCGAGCGCCGCCCCCGAGCGCGCCGGGTACCTGGCCAGGTCGCGCAGGGCCAGCCGTGTCGTTTTGTCGGTGTCCTGGTGGATGATGGAAGACATCCGGGCTGGCCGCCGGAGCGGCGGAGATGCTCTGGCCGGGAAGGAGCGTCGGGTGCGGTTGCGGGACGTTGGGTTGGGCGACGTCGATGCCTATGTGCGGATGAGGTGCGATCCGGTCATGATGGCTGAACTGGGTGGCCCGCTGCCCCGCGAGGGTGTCGAGGACAAGGTGGCCCGCGACGTCCGGGCGGCTGCGGGGGGTAGCGACTGGATCAAGATGATCGTCCCGGACGAGGCCGCACCTGACGTGGTGGCTGGAAACGTGGTGTTGTGGTCCCACGATGAGCGCGGCGAGCCGGTGTCTGAGATCGGCTGGATGGTGCTGCCGGAGTTCCAGGGCCGCGGGCTCGGGAAGCGGGCCGTCCGGATGCTGCTCGAACTGGCCCGCGACGATGGCCGCTGGGGGCTGGTGCACGCGTTCCCGGCGACGTCGAACGCGCCCTCGAACGGCATCTGCCGCTCCCTCGGCTTCCGGTTCGCCGGTGAGCGGAACGTAACTTTCGCCGGCCGTGTTCTGCGGAGCAACCACTGGGTGATCAACCCTGCCGCTGACCTGGCGTTGGTGCCGCCAGGCCGGGGGTGCGGTTGTCGGCGGTGAGCTGGCGGACACGCTGCTTGAGCGTGGTGTTCTCGGTGGCGGTCCGCTGGACGGCCTCGCCGGTGAGTTCGCGTTCGGCGTCGCGGAGCTGGCCGAGCAGCTGCCCGATGCGGGTGCGCTGGGCGCGGATCTCGGCGTGGGCGGTCTTGAGGGCGTTTTCGGCGTTGAGCGCCCGCTCCCGCCATGACGTCTCGGCCCGGGAGTCCTGTTCGGCTTGGTCGCGCTGCCGCAGGCGGTATGCGCGGTGCCGACGGCCTCCATCAGCGCGCAGGCGTCCCGGTTGTCGTAGAGGAAGGTGCGTGAACCCCGGCCCGCCGTGCGACGGCTGAGTAGGTGACGGGTGTCTTGTGGCGCCATAGCCAGGCGATGGCGTCGCGGGCTTGCTAGACATCAACCACCGTGACCGCGCCGTCCGCGCTCACCAGCAGCAGGTCCGGAACATGCCGGCGGGTCCGGGTACCGTCAGCGCCGGCCAGAAGGAACGACTGCGCGGCAATGCCCGTGGCGGACGGGTCGAAGTCCGCCAGCATGATCCGGGCCAGCTCCAGACGGCCACGCCGGCGCTTTCTCACCGAAATGGCGCGAGCGCCAAGTAGGCGCCAGACCTTATGAGAAAGCTCTATTTACGATGAGAACCTACAACCGCGGCTAGATCCGGGCCATGTCGACGAAGCGGCTGTAGTGGCCCTGGAAGGCGACGGTCACCGTGGTCGTCGGCCCGTTCCTGTGCTTGGCCACGATGAAGTCAGCTTCACCGGCGCGCGGCGACTCGCGCTCATAGGCGTCCTCGCGGTGCAGCAAGATCACGACGTCCGAGTCCTGCTCAATGCTGTTGTGGGCGAAGATGCCATCGGCGATGAAGTTGTGGGTGCCCTTCACGGTGGCGTCATAGACCGGGCACGGTCCGAGCGGCTCGATGCTCTCGATCCGGTCCCAGAAGATGTCGCTCGTGGCTGCTGCCTCAAGGGCCGGTGAGCTCAGCGCCTCCGCGCAGCGCAGCAGGCGCTCGCGGGATGGGCATCTCCTGTACAGCGCCGAGCCGCAGTAACGGGTGCCGATCGCCGCCTGGAACTGGCGTTCGGTCAACCCGGCACGCAGCCGCTCTGCCTTGACCAGGTCCCACACCTCGATGGGCAGGGTGTCGGCACTGGCATTGGCGGCCCTATCCTCGAGGGCGGCGTGCAGCTGGCGGACGGTCTCGCCGCGGCGGCCATGCACGCCCACGTTGCGGCAGAACGTACGCAGGCTGGGCCCGTCGGCGATGACCACATGGTAGGAGGGCCTGTACCCGGCCTTGCTGACCTGCCGGATTCGCGCCACGATTCCCAGCCGACCCAGCAGGCGCGCCACGCCGTCCCCCAGCTCGCGGCTCGATGAGGAGTAGTAGGCCTTCTGGGTCGATTTGCCCTGCGGGTTGCAGATACACCCACCGGCCGCCCGCAGGTGACGAAGGAACACCGCTATCTCATCGTCACTCACGGCGTACAAGGCATCCGGAATGCGTTTCTCGCCAGGTCCGATGAGGTGAGCCAGCAGGCCGAGCCGACCCTCGGTCCAGCCCAGGCCTGCGCTGATCGGCGCCGGCACTCGCCGAGGTACAGCGATCCGGCCGCCTGCGGACAGCTCCTCCAGCGGGCGCCAGCCCGCAAAGGTGAGGAACGGGTGATTGCCGGAAGCCTTGACCTGGCGCCCGGACGCGAGCTTGAGGCGGTAGACCTCCTTGACCCCGGAGGGGAATACGCTGGTCACGGGGGCGGCGACGATGCGGTGCTGCTCGTCGAGCGACCAAACACTCAAGCCGTCGTGTCCGTTGTCGAGCAGTTCCCGGAACGTGACCGGCGCCCCGGTGTCGGCGCGCAGCAACGTCGTGTCGGCGGTCAGGCACCCGCTCTCGCGCAGGTCCGAGAGCAGTGGTCGCTTATCTTGCCGCTGCTCAGGGCCGCGGTTCAGCTGGGCCACGGCGATCACCGGGACGTTGAGCTCCTTGGCCAGCAGCTTCAGCGACCGCGACAGCTCGGAGACCTCTTGCTGGCGGTTCTCCACCCGCTTCGGCGAAGTCATCAGCTGCAGGTAGTCGATGATCACCAGGCGCAGGTCATGCTGCTGCTTCAGGCGGCGGCACTTCGCCCGGATCTCCATCATCGACATGTTCGGCGAGTCGTCGATGAACAGCGGCGCGTGGGCGACCTCGCTCATCCGCCGGGCCAGCCTGGTCCAGTCGTCATCGCTCATCTGCCCGGTCCGCATGGAGTGCAGCGCGACCCGCGCTTCTGCGGACAACAGTCGCATGGTGATTTCGTTGCGGCTCATCTCAAGACTGAAGATCACCGACGCCAGCCCATGCTTGATCGACGCCGCCCGCGCGAGATCCAGGGCCAGAGTCGAGTTGTGTGTCGGAACCATGTGCCGGCCGGCGAGGTACAGATGGTCGGCGGAGTCGACCTGGACACATCTCACCGGCACGGACGGCACCGGCCGCACCGCGGTGATATAGCGCCAGCGCGTCCGCTGCGGCCTGTGATGCAATCGCTCCTTGTGAGCCGCCTGCTTTCGCGACAGCCGGAAGACCTGATCGGTGGTGGTGAAGTTGAGCTTGTAGCAGACCGATGAGTCTGGCGTCCTTCCTCTGACCTGCTTGGTTGTCATCGAGCACCGGTAGCCCAGGCTCTGCACGAGCTCGCGCACTCCGTGAGCAAGGTGCCGGCTCGTGACCGCGAGCTGTGCCGATCCGGTGTTCCCGACCGTGCCGTCGGTGTCGAGGATTCCCGCCAGCAGTTCGCGCCGCTGCGCCTCGCAGGCGCGCAGGTAGATCAGGGGGACGTGCTTGTTGCCGAGCAGGCCAAGCTCGCGCAGCCGGGCCTCAACCGTCTGCGGGAGCACGTCGAGGCCCGACGCCTCGATGTGCATGACCAGCTCCGGCTCCGTAGCGGTGATGCGGGCTCCGGCCGAGTGCTCGTCGCCGAGCCAGCAGCCAAGGGCGTAGGGCGGTATGGGCAGGTCGGCCTCGGGCAGCTGAACGGGCGCGCTGAGCGCGACCGCGTGGTTCGGCCGCGCGTCGACGGTCGGGCAGCGGAGCGTCGCAGCGATCTGCTCGGTCGTCACGACCCCGGGCGGCACCGGATGCGCGAACTCGCGCTGCCCCCCGCGCAGCCGCGCGTCGTACCGCCGGGCCGCGCGGGTCCAGGTGAGCCACTGGTGCTGCGCATCCGCGACGATGACCTCGCCGTCGGAGAACTCGACTGCATAGCACGGCCGCCCGTGCATGACCCCAGTGGCGGCTACCACGGTGACGGGGCGGCCGTCCGCTCCGAGCAGCTGGTCTCCGACCGCGGCCTCGCCGATGGTCGTCCAGCCCCGCGGAGTCGGCAGCGGCGTGTCCAGCGCCAGCGCCTTGCCCAGCGCGGGCCTGGCCGCGATCACGATCATCTGACCGGGATGCAGGCCGTTGGTCAGCGCGTCCAGGTCGGCGAAACCGGTCGGCACGCCGGTCATCGAGCCGCCGCGGGTGCCGATCGCCTCGATCTCGACCAGCGCCGCGGGCATGATCTCCGACAGCGGCAGGTAGTCGTCGCTGACCCGGCGCTCGGTCACACCGTAGACCTCGGCCTCGGCACGGTCGACGAGCTCGTCGGCGTCGGCGTCCCCGCTGTAGCCGAGCTGCACGATCCTGGTCCCGACCTCCACCAGCCGGCGCAGGATCGCCCGCTCCCGCACGATCCGCGCGTAGTACCCGGCGTTGGCCGCGGTCGGGACCGACGCGATCAGCGTGTGCAGGTACGGAGCGCCGCCGACCTTGCCGATATCGCCGCGCTTGGTCAACTCGGCCGCGACGGTCACCGCGTCGGCAGGTTCGCCCCGGCCGTACAGGTCGAGGATGGTCTCGTGGACGATCTGGTGAGCGGGCCGGTAGTGGTCGGCGGACTTGATGACCTCAAGGACGTCCGCGATCGCGTCCTTGGACAGCATCATGCCGCCGAGCACGCACTGCTCGGCGGCGATGTCGTGCGGCGGCGTCCGCTCGAAGTCCTCGCGCGGCGCCAGCTCCGCAACGCTCACCAGGCTCCACCCCCTTGCCGTTCAAGCCTGCGGCGACCGCGGGCCAGCTGGCCCGGCCGGGTCGGCTGGGCCCGGCCACCCGCGCGGGCCGCTGTCGCGACTCCGCCCAGCACCGTTCTACCGAATGGTTCTGACAGTGTTCTGCGAACGGCTCGCGCGCGTCCAGTCAGGCTGTGCACAGGACTGTGGACAGCCTGTGCAGACACGCCGCCTGTCCTGTGCGTGACCTGGGGGCGACGCTGTGGAAGTCCCGGATGATCCTTGGGAACATACCCTTTTACCTGCAACAACTCTCTCCACCGGCTGTGCGCGGAAGAAAGTCTCGAGTCCGGGACACCGCATTGCGGCGCCAGAGTTATCCACACGCGCCACGCGGCGTCCGGGGTCAGCAATGCGGCTGGCGCGGCGTCGGAACGGACTGCTGCGGACGGTCATCGGGCCGGCCCGCGAAGGGCCGGCCCGATGTGCGCGAAAACCACGCGGGGCGACTGCCGGCCCGCGTAGGGTTCGATTATGTGTTCGACACCGGTGCAGCGCATCGCCCAGATCGGCCAGGCCATCGATGACCTGGCGGCCGACGCCCAGACCGCTTACGGCCCCGGGCGCCGAGGCCGGCTGCCCGCCGAACCTGACCGGGCGAGCCCGCAGGTCCTGGGCGAGGCCGCCGTGCCCGCGGCCGGTCCGGCCGTAGCCGATCCGGCGGTAGCCAGTCCGGCGGCAGCCGATCCGGCCGCAGCCGGGCCAGTTCCGGCCGAGCCCAGCCCCGAGCCCGGCCCCGGGGCAGCCAGCGAGGCCGACCGGGTGGTGATCCGCCTCGCCGAGCTCTGGGGGCAACTGGCCGAACTGGATCCGGAGGTCGCCAGGCGGCTGGCCGGCTACGAGGTGTGACCGGATACCGCCGTCGGCGGCGCGCTAGCCGCCGACGACCTCGACCTCGAGGGTCGCGCTGACCTCGGGATGCAGCCGCACGGCGACCTGGTGCGCGCCGATCGTCTTGATCGGGTTGCCGATCTCGATCTTGCGCCGGTCCAGGTCGGGACCGCCCGCGTCCTTGACCGCGGCGGCGATGTCGGCGGTCGAGATCGAGCCGAACAGCCGGCCGCCGCTGCCCGCCCGGGTCTGCATCCGGACCCGCAGCCCGGCGAGGCGCTCGGCCGCCGCCTTGGCGTCATCGACGCTGCGGATCTCGCGAGCCGAACGAGCGCGCTTGATCAGCTCGATCTGCTTCTCGGCCCCGCGGCTCCAGCGCATCGCCAGACCCCGCGGCACCAGGTAGTTCCTTCCGTACCCGCCCGCGACCTCGACCACGTCGCCGGGGGCACCCAGGCCGGAGACCTCCTGGGTGAGGATGAGCTTCATCGGCGAACCGCTCATCGTGTCCTAACCTCCCTCGGCCTCAGCGAGCCGTGCTCGTGTACGGGAGCAGCGCCATCTCGCGGGCGTTCTTGATCGCCGTCGCGACGTCGCGCTGGTGCCGTGTGCAGTTGCCAGAAACCCGGCGTGCCCTGATCTTGCCGCGGTCGGAGATGAACTTGCGCAGCATGCCTGTGTCCTTGTAGTCCACCCGCACGACCTTTTCCTGGCAGAACAGGCAGACCTTCTTCTTGGGCTTGCGGATCGGTGGCTTGGCCATCGTGGTGCTCCTCAGCAGAGCCCCGCCTGCGGCGGGGATGGTCGGTCCCCTCTTCGCGGGGATGTAACGGGTCCCGCTGATAGTCAGCGGAGATGGGTTCTGTCGTAGCTCAAGTGCCGGCCCGGCTTCGGGTCTTGCTGCCGGCCCGGCGAAGACCGTCGGCCGGCTAGAACGGCGGCTCGTCGCTGAAGCCGCTGTCGGCAGCCGGCTCCGAGGCCCACGGGTCGTCGGCCGCACGGCCGCCGCCGCTGCTGCCTCCGCCGCTACCGTATCCGCCCTGCGAGCTCGATCCGCCGCCCTGGCTGCCGGTGGCCCGGCTCGACCGGACGACCTTGGCCGATGCGTTCCGCAGCGACGGGCCTACCTCGTCGACCTCGATCTCGTAGACGGTGCGCTTCTCGCCTTCCTTGGTCTCGTACGACCGCTGCCGCAGCCGGCCGGAGACGATGACCCGCATACCGCGCTGCAGGCTCTCGGCCACGTTCTCGGCGGCCTGGCGCCAGACATTGCAGGAAAGGAAGAGCGAGTCGCCGTCCTTCCATTCGTTGGTGTTCTTGTCGAGGAACCGGGGCGTGGACGCCACGCGGAAGCTGGCGACGGCCTGGCCGGTCGGGGTGTAACGGAGCTGCGGGTCATCAACGAGGTTGCCGATGATCGTGATCTGGGTGTCGCCTGCCATCGGGTGCTCCCGGTCGGTCGTTGCTGGCGGTCTCGGGCTGGCGGTCTCGGGCTGGCGCGTCTCCGCGCCGGCGGGTGTCTTAGTGCAGGTCGGGCCGCAGGATCTTGGTCCGCAGCACTGCCTCGTTGAGGTTGAGCTGGCGGTCGAGTTCCTTGACGGTGTCCGGCTCGGCTATCAGGTCAACGACTGTATAGATGCCCTCTGACTTCTTGTCGATCTCATAGGCGAGCCGCCGGCGGCCCCAGACGTCGACCTTGTCGACGGTGCCCCCGGCCGTGGTGATGACGGTGAGGAACTGGTCGAGCGAGGGCTGGACGGTGCGCTCTTCCAGCGAGGGATCGAGGATGATCATCATCTCGTAACGGCGCATGAGTTACGGTGCCTCCTTCGGACTCAGCGGTCACGGTCTCTCCGTGACAGGAGGAACTGCGCGTGCCGATGAAACCCAGCGCAGGCCAGCCAGCGTACCAGGCGGGGCTGACAGCGCAGGCCGGACGCTTCACTCCGCGCCGATCGGGGGAGACACTGTACTGAATGAAGGCAGCCGGGCAGGCCGACCGCGCGATGCTACCGCTGCGGCAGGCCGGCCCGGACGGTCACTGTCTCCCGGAGGTGAATGCACGTGTCACAGGCCCCAGCCAGGCCTCGCCCACGCGTACCCCGTTTGACCTTGAGCAGCGATGGCGCGCGCCACCCCCTGGTCAACGCCGCCGCCGCCTATGCCGTCGTCGCCGGACTGGTGTCCCTCGTGCTCGGCTTGCTCAGCATCCAGCACATCGCCGGAACCATCCTCGGCGTCACTGGCATGCTGATCGGGCTGCTCGCCCAGATGCTGTCGGCGACCAGGGCCGCGCGGATGGTGATCGTGTTCGGCATCGTCGTGTCGTTTGTGGGGATGGCTTTGGGATTCGGCCACGGCGGCTTCACGTAGGCCCTTCCTGGCCAAGGACGCCCGCAGCCCGCGCCAGGGCCTGCGCTGGATAGGCTCGTGAGATGCCTATCATCGGTGCCCATCTGCATGACGGCGACCCGCTCGCGCTGGCCACGAGCATCGACGCCAACGCCGTCCAGTTCTTTCTCGGCGACCCGCAGGACTGGAGGGCTCCCTCGATGCCCGGGGGCAAGCAACCGGGCCAGGTCCGCGCGGAATTCGAGGCCGCAGGCGTGGCTGCGTACGTTCACGCCCCGTACGTGATGAACGTCGCCTCGCCCAACAACCGGATCAGGATTCCGAGTCGCAAGATTCTTGAGCAGCAACTAAACGCAGCCGCGTCGATCGGCGCAGCCGGGCTGATCGTGCACGGCGGGCACGTCACCACGGGCACCAACCCGGCCGATGGCTACGGCAGCTGGCGCAAGGCGATCGAGCGCGTCGGCCGGCCGCTGCCGATGCTGATCGAGAACACGGCCGGCGGTGACGGCGCGATGGCGCGGAGCCTGGACAACCTGGCCAGGCTCTGGGACGCGGTCGGCGACGCGAACGGCGGCGAGGTCGGCTTCTGCCTGGACACCTGCCACGCGTACTCGGCCGGGGAGGACCTTGCCGGGATCGTGGACCGGATCAAGGCCATCACCGGCCGGATCGACCTGGTGCACTGCAACAACTCGCGGGACGAGTTCGGCTCGAGCCGGGACCGGCATGCCAACCTTGAGTCCGGCACGATCGACCCGGCCCTGCTCGTGGCCGTCGTCCAGGCGGCGGGCGCGCCGGTCATCTGCGAGACGCCCGACGCCCCCGCCGACGTCCGCTGGCTCCGCGCCCAGCTCGGCAGCTAGCCCGCCGGCCCGGCCGCGCTAGGACGCGGCTGAATAACCCGTGACCTATTTTCCGGTGTTTCTGCCGGCAGTGTGTTCGATGATCTGGGATGATCTTCTCATGCAGGGAAGATCACGGCTGGACCGGGAGCTGCTGGACGCGGAGATGATCGCCGGGCACCTGGTGC